>JGI2924J29684_1078248_pt1 | contig 37158 bp, 31 predicted proteins | sample BenlonsequencITS_FD_29684 | JGI IMG/M metagenome (IMG submission 29684)
GCTGAAAACCATCCTCAAAACTGCGCTATGAGTCACCAACAATCTCCGCCACAAGAGCGTTGCTGGTTTACGACTCGTCGGCATGACGGACCGATGGCGTTCACGAGAACGGCGTTCTCGTGCAGCCCATCAGAAATCATTGATTTCCGTGGCTGAGACGGTTTGCTGTCTGAGTGAGTCAGGCGCTTCGTCGAACAAGTACCAACCCGAGGCACGCTGTCTGTGCACACGGACTCAGGACCAATCAGGGATCAAGCAGTTTCGATTCGGCCCTCCGCAGATGCTCGAGCAGCGTCGACTTCGCGAGATCCATGTCGTCGGCCAGTTCGCGGGTCGTAGTCTCGCGAGGCCACTCGTAGTAGCCGGTCTCGCGGGCGTGGTCGAACACCTCGCGCTGGGCAATCGTCAGCGTGTCGAGCCGTTCGTTGCGGGTCGAGCGCTCGGGTTCCTCCGAGGTCGTGATCGAGGTCACCGTCACCTCGGCACCGGTCTGTTCGCGGACGTCGTCCAGCGAGTCGTCGATCGCCGATCGGTCGCCGGCGAAACAGAGATTCCACTCCTCGCTGCCGTCCTCGATGCGGACCGGCGCGCTGTGGACGAACCCGTGTTCGAGCAGTGTCGGGCAGACCATCTCGCTCGGGTCGTACTCGAGGAAGAACTCGCGGACGACGTTACCTGGGGCGTTGCGAGCGCGGCCGAACCGTTCCTGGAGTTCGAACACTTCGCCCGAGTGGTCGGAGTCACGGATCGCGTCCAGGAGTTGCTCGACCTCCGCCGACGTGTCGCCGAACGAGGTAAACAGCCCGCGTACCGTCTCCGGACTCCCGTCGGTCGTCGGCGAGTTGTAAACCGCGTGTGCGAGCACGCCACCCCCCGTTCGATCGGTCGACTCGACCGCCCAACAGTTCGGGTGCCATAGGTCGAGGGTCAACCGAACGCTCGATAATTCTCCCTCCAAACTCATGTGCAACAATACGTCAAACGACGGTTTTTATATTGTGTTTCCGGAACGTGATCCGTTGCTCGTCACCACGTGCATCGTCCAAAGACCGTTCGGCGGCGTCACGTCTCGCGTTTCGATTTCGACGGTCAGCCCTGGTCCAGTTCCGCTGCTTTCTCGAGTTCGCTGCGCAGTTGTGTCGAGTCGAACTCGTGGTCGGGACGGAGCCGAACGAAATCCAGGAACCTGCGGGCAGCGAGTAGGTCGGAAGCGCCGTAGACGCTCGCGGCCGCCTCGACCGATCGTCGCGCACCGATCCGGGGTTCGAGGACGGCGAGTGCACAGGCCAGGTCGTAGGCGGTCGTCTCCGCGACGCGATCTTCGTGGACGCTCGTGGCGTCGATGAAGTAGAGGTTGCCGTCGGCGACGAGGATGTTTTCGCCTCGCAGGTCGCCGTGGGCGAGTCCGTGGTCGTGCAGTGTCGCGAGCATCTCGAACAGTTCCGACGCGCGATCTGCGACGATTTCGTCCGCCACCGTCCCCAGCGATTCGAAGTCGGGCAGGTACTCGAGTACGAGCACGCCCAGTCCGTTGACCTCGAAGGCTTCGATCGGCTGTGGCGCGTTGACGCCGATCTCTCGCATCCGCTGGGTCGCCTCGTACTCGTGTTCGACCATCTCGCGGGGCGTGTCGAACCGGTCGAAGAAGCCGCCGGTGCCCGCGGAGACGGCTCCGACGTTTCGTCCGGTGGTGAGTACTGCGTGGACGAGCGCGTTCTGGCGCGAAACGATTTTTACGAACCACTCGTCGTCGATGACGCAGGGCGTCGACAGCCAGTTGTCGGCCTCGAGGAACTCGACGCGAACGACTTCGCGGTCGTGTCGGTCCGCCAGCGTGTGGACCACGCGCTCGATGCGGTCCCACTCGACGCTGCCGCGGACGAGCTGGCGGAGATCCATACGGGAGACACAGGCGCTGCCACGTTAAATGCGTCCCGAAGTCTCGCCGGCTGGACGGTCGACGTCCGCCCAAAACGGCCTCCCGGCCGTCGGCGCTCGAGGCGAACGAGAACACCAGAGCAGTATTATTTTCACTGCAGGGGCGCTACTGGCGAGCAAATGGATGCAGTAGACGACCTGGGGGACGCAATCGACGTCACGCGCGATCTCCTGTGGCCCGTACAGTTCGGACTGTGGATCAAACTCGCGATCGTCGTCTTGTTCGTCGCTGGTGTGGGCTTGGGCGGTGGCGTTCCGACGGCCGACGTTGGACCACTGCTCGAGGACCCCGAGTTCGACGTCGACCCAGTCGACGATCCGGCAGTCGACGACCCCGCTCTCGAGGAGCCACCCGAGAGTGTTGGCGACCTGATCGGTGAACTGCCCGAAGAGGCGCTCGTCGTCGCGGCTGTCGTACTCGTTGCTCTCTTGTTACTCTGGCTACTCTTTGCAGTGATCGGTGCGATCATGGAGTTCGTCTTCGTCGAATCCCTGCGATCGAAGGAGGTGCGTATCCTGCGGTTTGGCCGAGAGAATCTCGGTCGTGGCCTCCAGTTGTTCCTGTTCAGGTTCGTCGTCGGTCTCGTCGCTGTTGGGATCGGGGCCGCGTTGTTCGCGACGGTCGGCCTCGGAATCGTCGGTGACCTCTCACCAGGGATAGCGGCTTTCCTCCTCGTTGTAGCGGGGGTCGCTCTCTATGCACCCTACGCTATCGTGATGCGTTTTACCTCCGAGTTCGTCGCACCGGTTATGCTGCTCGAGGAGCGTGGCATCTTCTCGGGCTGGAAGCGTTTCTGGGGGACTCTCACATCGAACCTGGGTGAGTACGCCGTCTACCTGGTTCTCGTTTGGATTCTCCAGATCGTCGTCAGTATCGCTATCACTTTCCTGCTGGCGATTCTCGGACTGGTCGTTGCGATTCCGTTCGTGATCCTCCTCGTTTTGCTCGTCGTTCTGGGGGAGGTCGGTGTGTTGCTCGCGATACCGGTCGTCGCTCTCGGCGTGCTCGCGTTCTTGTTGCTTGGGGCGTTCGTCCAGATGCCGTTCCGGAGTTACTTCCAGTACTACGCCTTGCTGTTGCTTGGGGACACGAACACCGATCTGGACCTGATCCCCGAACAGCGGGAGGCTGCCCGCGACAGTGCCGACGAACCTGCCGAGTCGGTCGATCGAGAGGCTGACTCGTCTGCACCCGACGGCCGCTGGGGACGTGACGACCGCGACGATGCGGAGCCAGACGAGTCCTCGCTGTGGGACGAAGCCACGGAGCGAGACGGCGAAGACGGTGACGACAGTGAAGACGCCACAGACGACGACCGGGGCTGGTAACAGTCGACGAGACGGGTGACACCGCGGACCGTGTCGACACGTGGCGGTGCGTTTATTCGTTCGCTCGGTGAGTGTTGTGTATGGAGTTCGACGTACCCGACGAACACCGGATGATCCGGGAAACTGTCAGGGACTTCTGTGAAAACGAGATCGAGCCGATCGCACAGGAGATCGAGGAAGAACATCGGTTCCCCGAGGAGATCTTCGACCAGCTCGCGGAGCTAGATATGATGGGCGTCCCCATCTCCGAGGAGTACGGTGGGCTCGGAGGCGACACGCTGATGTACTCGCTGGTCGCCGAAGAACTCGGTCGCGTCTCCGGAGCGATCGGCCTGTCGTACGTCGCCCACACGTCACTCGCGTCGAAGCCGATCGAACTGTTTGGCACCGAAGAGCAGAAAGAACGGTGGCTGCGCCCGCTCGTGGACGGCGAGTATCTCGGCGGCTGGGCGCTGACCGAGCCGGGAAGCGGCTCCGACGCCTCCGACATGGACACCACTGCAGAGAAACGCGAGGTGAACGGCTCGGAACGGAGCAGCGTAACCGCGGAGAAAGACGGCGACGAGTGGATCATCGACGGCACAAAGCAGTTCATCACGAACGCAAGCGTCGCCGGCTCCGTCCTCGTCAAGGCGGTCACGGAACCCGGAGCCGGCTACGACGGCATCTCGACGTTCATCGTCGACCCCGAGGAGGACGACGGCTTCGAGGTGACAACGGTCTGGGACAAGATGGGACTGAACGCCTCACCAACCTGTGAGATACAACTCGAGAACGTCCGGGTTCCAGAAGATCGCCTACTCGGTGAGGAAGGCGACGGCTGGAAGCAGACGAAAAAGACCTTAGACGGTGGGCGGATCTCGATTGCGGCACTTTCGACGGGGCTCGCCCAGGGTGCTTACGAGCACGCGAAGGCCTACAGCCAAGAGCGCGAGCAGTTCGGCCAGCCAATCTCGGAGTTCGACGCGATCAGGGACAAAGTCGTCGACATGCATCGGAAAGTCGAACGCGCACGCCTGTTGACTTACAAGGCTGCGACGACTTACGACGAGGGCGACCCCGTCACCCGCGAGTCGGCGCTTGCGAAACTCGACGCCAGCGAGGCCGCCCGGGAGGTCGCCGAAGACGCCGTCCAGGTGCTGGGCGGCTACGGTTACACGACGGATTTCGCTCCACAGCGGTTCTACTGCGACGCCAAACTGATGGAGATTGGCGAAGGGACCAGCGAGATCCAACACCTCGTCATCGGCCGTGAAATCGGCCTGTAACCCGTGTTCGTGGTCGCCGTCGGCCTCGTCCTGATTGCACTCGGGATCGGCGGCGTTCATCCGTTCAGTTACCCGGACTCGCGGTCGACCCGCTCGAGTCCGTACGTGGTTTCTGTCGGATGAGGATCGTAACCGCCGACGGCCGAAGAGACCGCGATGACGTTCGTATAGTTCGTCAAGACGGCGATCGGGGCATCCTCACGGACCGTCGACTGTACCTCGTAGTACCGGTCTCGTCGTTCTTCCCGATCCTCGAGTTCGCGGGCGTTCTCGAGTAAGTCGTCGACGTCTTCGTTCTCGTACCCGTGGTGAAGATCGCTATCGGAGTGAAACATGTCGGCGAGCCTATCGGGGTCTGGATACCACAGCGTGCTCCAAGAGGTGAGATAGGCGTCGAAGGACTCTCTCGAGACTCGATCGAGCATCGTGCCGTACTCGACGAGTTCGATAGAGAGATCGATCCCGACATCGGCGAGTTGCCCCTGGATCACCTCGGCGATCAGCGGGAGACTTCGGGCGTCGTAGGTGACGACCTCGACCGAGAGTGGTTCGCCGCCCCGGGTTCGTTCGTCACCACCGCCGTCTCCCGTCCATCCGGCGTCGTCGAGCAGGTCACGTGCCCGGTCGGGATCGTACAGTGGTTCCTCGAGATCCGGATTCGCCCAGTCGGAGAGTGCGGGAGAGATGGGGCCGACCGCGGGTTCGTCGACGCCCTCGAGGACCGATTCGGTGAGTTCTCGTCTGTCGACGGCGTGGTTCATCGCCTGCCGTACCTGCCGGTCGTCGAACGGTTCGGTGGTCGTGTCGAACGTCAAAAACCGAATGCGAGGTATTTCGGGCGTGTAGACGTCGACACCGTCAGTACTCTCGAGATCGTCGACCGTCTCTTGTGGGAGAATGCGGGCCATCTCGAGTTCGTCGTTTTCGAGTTTCATCCGGCGAATCTGGTCGTCCTCGACGACCTCGTAGCGGACTGACTCGATCGTCGCCACCTCGCCGTAGTACTCGTTGTTCCGGATCGCCAGGAGTTCGGTGCCGGGCTGGATCGATTCGACGGCAAACGGGCCGGTTCCGACGGGTTTCGTGAGCTGTCCGTCCGCGAACGAGCCAGAGCCAAGGATGACCGCCTCGTGACGGGAGAGGTGTGCCGGAAGTGGGGCAAACGGTGAGTCGGTCTCGAGGGTGACGGTCGATTCGTCGACGGCTTCGACTGCTGTGATGGGAACGCTGGCGAAGGCTGGCGACTCGACGGTGCGTTCGAGGGAGGCGACAGCGGTCTCTGCGGTGAGTGTCTCGCCGTCGTGGAAGGTAACGCCTTCCCGGAGAGAAAATTCCCAGCGAGTGTCGGCGACGCGCTCCCAGTCGACCGCCAGCCCTGGTCCAGGAGTTGCGTCGTAGTCGACGGTCACGAGCGCCTCGGTGATCCCGACCCGTCTGAGCGCGGACCCGCCGTCGAGGGGGTCCCGGTCGACCTCCCACGGCGAGCCGACGCGGAACACGTCCTCGTTGCTATCGGCGAGACAACCTGCGAACGCGAGCGTGCCTGCGCCGAGGGTAGTCTTCAATGCGGTGCGTCGATCCATCGTGACGTTCGTTTGCTCAGTCATGGTCGATCCGTCGATGTTCTCTTTACTCGGAGTCGGTCTCTTAGTCGTTCTCGCTGCATCCGTCGGCGAGTTTGTCCGCCAGGTGACACCGCGAGTAACCGTTTCCGACGGGTTCCCGGGCTGGTGTGTGGCGCTTGCACTCTTCGGTGGCCAGCGGACACCGAGGGTGGAACGTACAGCCCGTTGGCGGGTCGGTCGGGCTGGGCGGTTCGCCTGCCAGTTCCTCCGTTCCGGCTGCCGGAGCGCTGTCCGGGATCGCCGCGAGCAACGCAGCCGTGTAGGGATGGGCCGGCTGCGAGAGTATCCTGCTTGCCGGGCCGATTTCGAGGAGTTGTCCCAGATACATCGTCGCGACCCGATCGGCGACGTGACGGACGACCTCGAGGTCGTGGGAGACAAACAGGTACGTCAGGTCGAGGTCCGCTTGGAGTCGTGCAAGCACGTTGAGGACAGTCGCCTGAACCGACACGTCGAGTGCACCGGTCGGCTCGTCCAGAAGCAGTATCGCGGGCTCTAGGGCCAGTGCCCGGGCAATCCCAACCCGCTGGAGTTGTCCCTTCGAGAGCTGGCCCGGATACCGGTCGGCATACTCGAGTGGCAACTCGACGAGCGAGAGAAGTTCCTCGATCCGTCTTTTCCGTCGTGTCGCTTCCCAGCCAGCCTCGAGTAGCGGTTCGGCGAGTGATTCGCCGACCGTCAGGCGCGGATCGAAGCTCGTGCCCGGGTTCTGGAAGACGACGCCGACTTCCGAGAGCTGGTCTGTACGCCGCGAGTCGACGTCACCGACGGGTTCGCCGTGAAGCGAGACGGTTCCGTCCGTCGGCGACTCGAGACCGGCGATCACACGAGCGAGCGTCGATTTGCCACACCCACTTTCGCCGACGAGTCCGAGCGTTTCGCCACGACGCAGTTCGAGTGAGACGTCCGAGACGGCTGGCAGCTGTTCGTCAGTGCCGAGGACGCGGTCGAGGACGCCGTCGGCAGTCCGGAAGGATTTAGTGACAGACTCGAGTTCGAGCACGGGTTCCACGCGGTCCGTCTCGTCGTCGGTGGCCGACGTTGACGGTCGTCTCCGTGGCGTGTCGGGGCCGGTCGACGAATCGGTCGCCATCCCGTTGGCCGTCGTCGAGGGGTCGTCCTCGACGGTCGGTTCCGGGCAGTCGTACTCGGTCGCAGTGCCGACCGACTCGAGGTCGGCGTCTCTGGCCGCCGGAACGTCACAGCGAACGACTCGTCCGGACGGGAGAGACACTGCGTTCTGCCCGTCGTCTCGACAGCTATCGCGAGCGAACGGACAGCGTTCGACGAACCGACAGCCAGCCGGCGGCGAGTCGCCGGGCGGACTTCCTCCGACCGTCGGCAGCGTCTCGCCGGGTTCCGATCGACTGGGTCGACAGTCCAGCAGCGCCTTAGTGTATGGATGGGCGGGATTCGAGAGTAACTGTTCTGTCGGTCCCGACTCGACGACGACGCCGTCGTACATCACGATCGTCCGGTCACACAACTGTGAGACGATCCCGAGGTCGTGACTAATCAGCAGGATGCCCATCCCGTACTCGTCGTTGAGCGTCGAGAGCCGTTCGAGGATCGCCGCCTGGGTCGTCGTATCCAGCGCCGTCGTCGGCTCGTCGGCGACCAGCAGTGAAGGACGGCGGGCGAGGGCGATAGCGAGCATCGCTCGCTGGCACAGCCCGCCACTGAACTGATGTGGATAGTCGTCGATCCGTGCGTCTGGAGAGGGAATGCCGACCTCGTCCATCAGTTCGAGAACGCGGTTTCGCGTGCGATTCGAGCCGATTCGAGACGTTACACCGGCGAACAGCTCCCTGAAAAACGGCTGGTCGTCGGGGTCACGGTGGACGCGAAGTGCCTCGGCGATCTGCTCGCCGACCGTGTACGTCGGGTTGAGCGTCGTCTCCGGGTTCTGGAAAACCATCGCGAGTTCGCGTCCGCGTAGTCGCCGGAGCGTGTGCTCGTCTGCGACTGTCAGATCCGTTCCGCCGAACTCGAGACTGCCACGGACGATCTCTCCGGGGCCTTCAAGCCGGGTGATCGAACGGGCAGTCGTGGACTTGCCACAGCCGCTCTCGCCGACCAGCCCGACGATTTCGCCCGCGTCGACGGTAAACGACGCGCCGTTGACGGCGTGGACCGGCCCGGAGCGGGTTCGAAACCGAACGTGGAGATCGGAGACGTTCAGACGCATTCAGACCCTCCTCCGGTCGCTTTCCTCGAGGTGGTCGGGATCGAGGACGTCTCGCAGGCCGTCCCCGAGGACGTTGAAGCCGATGACGGTGAGCATGATGGCGACGCCCGGCGCAGTGATGAGCCACGGGGCCGACCGGAGATACTCCCGTCCGCCGGCGATCATCGTCCCCCACTCGGGCGTGGGCGGCTGTGCACCGAGGCCAAGAAAGGAGAGCCCAGCAGCCGTGAGCACGATCGTTCCGAGGTTCATCGTCGCCAGCACGACCACGGGGCTGACGACGTTCGGCAGCAGGTGTCGACGGGCAATCCGTCTTCGTGGCGTCCCGTAGAGACGAGCCACCTCGACGAACGGCCGGTCTTTTATTTCGAGCACGTTCCCTCGCACGACGCGGGCGTAGGAGGCCCAGCCGACGACTGACAGAGCGATCAGTACGTTCCGAAGGCTCGGTCCGAGAACGCCCGCGATTACGAGTGCGAGCACGAGCCCGGGGAACGCAAGTTGGATGTCGACCAGGCGCATCAACGCGGCGTCGACGAGCCCGCCGAGATAGCCGGCGAGGAGGCCGATCGTCGTTCCAATACTCACCCGGACGGCCGTCGCGACGACGGCGAGACCGAGCGAAACGCGTGCACCGTATGCGATCCGCGTCGCCACGTCACGGCCGAGTGCGTCGGTTCCGAGCGGGTGGGCGAGCGAGGGAGACTGAAGGCGGCTTTCGAGTGCCTGTGCCGTCGGATCGTACGGCGTGAGCACCGGTCCGAGGACGGCGACGACCGCGAGCAGACAGAGCACTCCACCGCCGAGGCGAACGCTTGTGTTCTCTCGAAGCGACCACGCGAGTTGCGAGTGAGTGCGGTCCCGGACCCACTCGAGCAGACGGGTCGATAGCCACTGGTCCGACTCGGGCCGGGAGTGGCGTTCGCTCACGTCCGCTCACCTCGCTCGATCCGTGGGTCGAGTGCGACGTACGCGAGGTCGACCAGCCGGTTCGAAAGCACGAACGTGACCGCTATCACGAGGACGACACCCTGGACGACCGGATAGTCCCGGGCGAAGACTGCGTCGACGAGCATGGTTCCGAGCCCTGGTCGCTGAAAGACGACCTCGACGATCACCGCACCGCTCAAGACGAAGCCGAACTGGAGACCGACGATCGTCACGACCGGAATCAAGGCGTTTCGCAGCGCGTGTTTGTACACGACGAGGCGTTCGTGGACGCCTTTCGAACGGGCAGCGTCGACGTACTCCGCTTCGAGCACCTCGAGCATCGAGGTGCGGACGAGTCGCGTGACGATCGCGGCCAGGCCGCTCCCGAGGGTAATCGCTGGAAGCACCAGGTGGGCGAGTGTTCCCGCGCCGGAGGTTGGTGTCAGTCCGAGAGACAGTGCAACGGCGAGGATCAACAGATAGCCGAGCCAGAAGTTCGGCATCGAGACACCGAGCAACGCGACGAACTGGCTCGTTCGGTCGATCCAGGTGTCTCGATGAACGGCACTTACCACCCCGATAGGGATCGCAAGCGTGAGTGAGACTGCCATCGCCGCGAGTGCGAGTGCGACCGTGTTGGGGAGATGCTGGACTAGAAGCGAGGTGACTGGTTCCGAGCGGACGTAGGACGTTCCGAGATCACCTCGAAGCACGTCGCCGAGCCACGTCCAGTACTGAACGACGAACGGTTCGTCGAGCCCGTGTTCGGCACGGAAGGCAGCAACTTCTGCCGCAGAAGGCGGGCTCCCGTGTCGTTCGTGAAGAATCGTATACGCCGGATCGCCTGGAGTGAGAAAGATCAGCCCGTATGTGATTAGCGAGACGCCGGCCATGACGATCGTCAGCGAACCCGCCTCTCTCACGAGCGTACGCAACATACGGTTACCCATACCGCGCGACAGCGTCGATGCCAGGGATATTCACGAGTGAGAGAGACGACTGAACGAGCCCGCATCGTCTACTCCGCTCGCTCGCGTTCGAACTCGACTTCCGGGACAGTAAGTCGTAGGTTGGAGACGGGAGCCGAGGTCGTCCTGGCCAGAACTCGACGGCCAACAGCCGGTAGCTCGACGGTAGTCTCGAACGGCGAGTCCAGCCAGCGAATCGTTTCTTCGCACGCTCGTTGGTAGAGGTCCGTGTGTTTAATAGCTTTATTCTCGTGGGCTGGACGGCGTGTCAGTCGCCGGTCGGTCGCCTGGTCTCGAGATCGATCGGGCCGGTCGACGCGACCGCGTCGACGCACCGCTCGAGTCAACTTGTCCGTTGTCGGGTGCAAGACTGGGTTCGATAGCTGTTGCCGGTGGCCGCGACAGGCTCGAACCGCTCCGGTCAGTTTCCAGTCGGTTCAGTGGTGTGATCTGTAAGCAGTCGACGCCAGACAGTCACTACTGGTGATAAGTTACGTTGGCTTCATATAGAAGGGGAACTATTATAAAAATAATTGAGGATTGGTCTCCCATGGGCACTCACTCCGGAACTACATCTACGGGAGCGTATATTTATCTCCGATGTGCGAATTCGGACGGAATCGTCAAACTACTGCATGCGCTGGCCGAAACCGGTGCGGAAGTGAGCGTCGAATCGGTCAACGACACCAGCCAAGACGGGGTTGCTCTCGTCGACCTGGATTCGTTCACTGAAAAACAAAAAGAAGCAGTCACAGTCGCCCTCGAGGAGGGCTACTACGATCGACCACGAGAGACGGATCTGACCGAGCTTGCAGACGATCTCGAAATCGGGAAAACAGCCGCCTCCGAGCGTCTGAATGCCACTGAACGAAAGCTGGTGAAATCGACGTTCGGAACGCTCGTTTGAGACGGTTTGTGTGACTACAGGAACATCGCAACTAGTTACACATTGGTCGCACGACTGTCGTGCGATCGGATGTGTCTCGGCTTGCAGTGGCTACTACCTCCGCTGTCGATTGCTCGGTAGTTATCCCCAGACAGCGTTCGACGACTTCTGACGGGCCATCGTATCGGGTTCGGTCGCGGTTACCACGAACACCGGATGGAGAACGGAAACGGTGACGGTCGGCTGTCTGTCGTGGCGCGGTAGAACTTCGCTCGGGCTGATTTGCTCTCGGGTTCCCCAGAATAATAGAACTCTAATAATACTATTATTCTCAATATATCAACTAGAACAAATATTGTCGGTTATTCGCGTCAGAACGTGGAAAGACGACTTGAATCGCCTGTTGAAGGGACTCGAGTACGACACACTGACGAAGCTAGAACGCATATCGATCCCGAAAGAGATAGTACCTAAAACGTCTCTCTGAGTGCCAACAGTGCAGGAACTTCTCAGCATAAAAGTGTACGACAGAAATACGTCGAATAGTAAAAGAATAGGGAGGATAAAGTACTTTTCGAATTCAATGTACGTAGAACCACCGCCCAGGAACTGCTGAAACGTGATCCCTGACGTAGACGTCCTGTTGCAACCAACTACTCCGAAGACCCTTCTGCCGTCGGTGCCCCGGTTTAGTAATAACTCTAATTCCCCACTCGTGAAAGCAAAAGAGAGTACTACACTCCCAAGAGGCGAACGACAACTCGATGACCGAAGATAGCAGTCGACACTCGTCACTCGAGTCCACGCTCGAGGCTGCGCGACTCGTCTACGGCGTCGCACTCGTCGACGACCAGCCGACGTTTCTCGAGTGTATCGATGCGGATGCGTTCGACGATGGCCACGAGACAGCTCTTTACACGGCGTTCAACAGCGTCGGTGCAACGCTCGTTCCGTTCGTCCACGAGACCGAAGCGGAGGTGAGCGAGGAACGAGTATCGACTGTCGTGAGGGCACTCGAGGAGGAGCCACCGCGCGTGACGTCGTTCGATCGAGCAGCCACGACCGTCGATACCGCCGTCTCTTACTACATCCTCGTCGACGTCGACGGGGACTGGAAGCGGCTACGGAACGTCGCTTCAGACCAGTTGCCCAACTCCCCGGTCTCGTCCGATCCGCAGTTGACGAAATATGCTGTTGCCGTAACTCTCGTCGAAGAAACGAGTGAACGGTTCGCTGAGTTTCCCCCGACGGTTGACGCCGAAGACGTCGAGTTAATCGACTGGTCCGGATAGGTGGACACCCAGCGTCGGCGACCAGATCCGAAAGGATCGATCCCGCCCGATTTGGGCTCGCTTTCCCCTTACTGCCAAGCGTCTGTTTCGGCATCGCCGACATCCGACAGGGGTCGCCCTGCCGTGACAACCCGGTTGATCGCACCGACGCGATTGGTCACTCGATCACGTAACTCGCGGAACTGTGTTGCTGCTTGCGTGTCCTGTAACACCGTCACGGGCTTGTCCGCGTCGCCGCTCGAGCGGATTTCCGGGTCCATCGGAATCTCGGCGAGCAGGGGCACGTCGAACTCGCCGGCGATCTGCTCACCGCCGCCGCTTCCGTAGAGTTCGTGCTCCCCGCCACAGTCTGGACAGAGATACGCCGTCATGTTCTCGACGATACCGAGGACCGGAACGTCTTGATCGACGAACATTCTGATTCCTTTCCGGACGTCTGCAAGTGCGACGTCTTCGGGCGTCGTGACGACGACGGCACCCGTCACTGGCACGTGTTGCATCAACGTGAGCTGTTCGTCGCCGGTTCCGGGCGGCAGATCGACCAGCAGGTAATCGAGTTCTCCCCAGTCGGTCTCTTGGATGAGTTGCCCGAGCAACTTGTCGACCATCGGACCTCGCAACATCGCTGGATCGGTTTCCTCCTCGAGGAGAAACGCAGTGCTCATCAGCGTGATCCCATCGGCTTCGGGCGGAACGATGTCGCCGTCGGGACTCATTCCTGGTCGGGCCTCGATCCCGATCATACTCGGCACGTTCGGCCCGTAGACATCGGCGTCCAGGAGACCGACGCGAGCGCCGGTTTCTGCGAGTGCGGCCGCGAGATTCGTCGCGACCGTGGTCTTGCCGACTCCTCCCTTGCCGGACGCGATCGGGACGACGTTCTTGACTCCTGGAACGGGACTCTCCGATTTAGCGTCCGGTTCGACCACCGAAAGCGAAGGCTCGATCCCGAGCGTTTCGACTTCCTCGCGGATTCGATCTGCGATCGTTCGTTCGTCGGGAGCGTAGGGCGCATCGAGCGCGACCGAGATCTCCGCGGTCCCGTCGTCGACGTCGATCTCGTCGACCAGTCCGAGTTCGACGACGTCCGACTCGAGGACGGGGTCCTCGACCGAACGGAGTCGGTCGCGGACCTCCGTCGCCGGTTCGTCGTCACGTTGCATCGTCGTCCCCCTGGAGGATGTCGTGGACGGTGTCGGTCTCGACGGTCGTCTTCGCGTCTGATCCGTCTGCCGGCACGTCGGCCTCGTCGAATCGCTCGAGCCGTCGCTCGAGTCGCAGTCGATCGTCTTCGACGAACTCGCTCGCCTCGTCCGCCAGCGTCCGGTAGAACTCGGTGTCGGCGTACTCACGGACGTCGTCTGTGAACTCGCCGATCCATTGGGCCAGATGGTCTGACAGGAACTCGTACTGCCGTTCCTGATAGTCGACCACCGCCCCGTATTCGCCCCGGAAGAGCGCGTCGGCCCCGTTCAGCCCCAGCAGATACGCGAACTCGAGTTCGGCAGTCACGTGATCGGCTGGCTCCTCGAGGTCGACGTCGACGTTCCCGCGGCGGTACTCGTTCATCACTTGGACAGTCGATTCAGTCATGACGCGATCCGGGTCGTCGACGTAGGTCGACTCGTACGGCGGTGCGGGGACCTCGAACGGGCCCACGAACAGAGCCGCGTAGTCGACCCGGAGTGACTCGAGGTCCGGCATCGGCTCGCGTAGTTCGTCGGCGGCCACGTGGAGGTCTTCGCCTGCCATCGCGTCGAGTACCGACACTAGTTCGTCGTCGGGCTCGTGGAAGCATTCGGCCAGGAGTTTGTACGTGTTCACCCGGCGTCGCTCTGGAGCCAGCACGTCGTCGTTCTCACGTAGTTCTGTCATTGTCTTTTTTGAAATACGCTATTGGTTCGATTACCGTTCACTCTCCCGCGTCTTCACTTCGAATCGAGGTCGCCGTCACTCAAAAACGAAACGGAACAAGTCAGAAGAACGGGAGTTAGCGCTTTTCTACGTCGACTCGCACGTCGCCGTAGAACACCGTACTCCCGCTCAACCGATCGTATTCGGCGGGAATGAGGTTGTTGTTGTTCCCACCGCGTTCTTTTTCACCGAACTCTTCGGAAGCGACACGGCCGTACGCCCAGTGACCTTGGCCGTAGGTCTTCGCGATCGTTCCAGGCTTGGCACCTTCCCAGAGTTTCGCTGTAACCTCGATCTCCCCGACCGGAGAGGACACCACGATCTCGTCGCCGTCTTCGATGCCCAACTCCGCAGCGTCGCGTGGGTTGATCTTGGCGACGTCTTCTCCCGGTTCGTCGCCGGGGTTGGCGTCCTTGAACTCGTGCAGCCAGGTCGTGTTCGCCGACCGCCCCTCGCGGTTGAGTCGATCCTTGTAGTCGACCAACTTGAACGGATAGTCGCCTTCGCCACCGACGTCGTAGGGCTCCTCGTAGTGAGGGACGTAGGCGTGGGGCTCGCCGTCGGTTCTGGCGAGATACTTACACGTCTCGAGGACATCGTCGACGTCCGTCCCGTGTCGGTCGGCGTGACCCTCGAGACCGGCGGGATCACCGACGTCGAACTCGGGTTCGATGTCGTCGTCAGGATCGACGTCGGTGTCGGGTCCGACCCGGAGCGTCTCCGAGAAGAACTCGAACCTGCCCGTCGCGGTCGGGAACTCGCCGCCCTCGGACGGCCAGCGGTGCCTGTAGTCCCAGTGGTCGGAGTTCCAGACGCCGACTTCGCGGAACTCCTCCCAGCTACTGAACTCGTCGCCCGGTGGTGCCTCGACATCGGGGTCCCACATCGGCTGCATCCGGAGTTTGATCGCGTTCCGCGAGAACGCCTGTGCGCGGATCTCGCGGTCCCTGAAGCTGTCGCCGCCGTACTCTTCACTCGGTGACAGGCCGGTCTCGGGATCTTCGTACTGCTCGCAGTACTCGAGCAGGTTGTCGAACCCGCGATCGGCCAGTTCCTCGGCGATCAGGTAGACGATCTCGGTCTCGTCGGTCTTGACGTCCCACAGCCGGCCGTTGTCTAGCACGTCTTCAGGGTCGTCGGGGTCGTCCGCCAGCACCGGCTGGTGCAGGTTGATCGACCGTCGACCGTTCGCAGTGCTGCGAAGCTGGCCCCAGCGTTCGAACTGGTGGTGGGTCGCCGGCAACACGATATCGGCGAACCAGGCAGTTTCGCTCGGGTGGGTTTCGATCGTGACGTGGAACGGGATCTTCTCGAGGGCCTCGAGCCAGCGCTGGTTCTCGGGGTTCGAGAAGGCGTAGTTGTTCCAGTAAGAGATCAGCAGTTCGATCTCCATGGGGTCTTCCTCGAGGATGCCGTCGGCGGCGTTGTTCGTGACGACGCCGCCACCGGACTGGCCACCTTTGAGTGCCGGGAGCTCGAGCGATCCGCGCTGGTCGATCTTGTCGCCGGTACCGTGCTCTTCGGGATAGGCCAGTCCCTGCTCGGCGATTTCGTCGGTGAACTCGTCGGCTCCGGGAAGGCTCGCCGTTCCGTCGTCGGGCGCGTACAGGGTGCCGCCTTCGTTGCCGACGGAACCGACGAGGCCGTTGAGCGCGTGGACTGCCATGGCGGTGTAGGTCCCACGGACCTGCATCGCTGGGCCGCCGCCGAGCCAAGAGATGGCGTTCGGACCAGCCTGGGCGAACCGTCGGGCGACCCGCGCGATCTGGTCGGCGGAGACGCCGGACTCCGCTTCGGCCCACTCGGGCGTTCTGTCTTTGAGTTCGCGGTTCCACCACTGGACGACACCGTAGCTGTTCTCCGATTCGTCGAACGTGTCGAGGTCGACTTCCTCACCCTCGACGAACCGGTTCGTGCCGTCCTCGAACTCGCCGACGAACTCGCGGTTCCACAGCCCCTCGGTGAGGATCACGTGGGCCATCGCGGTGGCGATGGCACCGTCGTAGCCTGGTTCGACGGGGAGCCACTCGTCGGCTTTCGTGGCCGTCGCCGAGAGTCGTGGCTCGACGACTGCGACCTCTGCCTGATCGAGGACGTCGCCCCACTTGTTGTTGTAGTGGGAGACCTGTCGGTTCGTCGAGATGGGATCGGCACCCCAGCAGATAACGTACCGCGTTTCGGTGACATCGTACTGGCGGTAGGCCCACTCGCCTTCGGTGAACATCGGTCCTGCCTTCTCGGCTTCCGCACAGATCGAGCTGTGGGAGATGTTGTTCGGAGTACCGATGATCTGCGGGAAGTGACTGTAGAGGATCGGCCGGAGGTACGTATACCGGCCGCGCGTGACCATCGACTTGTGAGTCTCTTCGTTGTCCCGCAGTTCTATGATCTTGTCGGCAATTTCTTCGATTGCCTCCTCCCAGGAGATCGGCTCGAACTCGGGGTCGGCGTCTTTGCCCTTCTCCGGGTTGGTCCGGCGCATCGGCTGTTTGAGCCGGTCGGGGTCGTACAGTTGCTGGATAGCCAGATCCTGACGCACACAGTCGTTCGTGCCGTGAACGTCGGAGTGTTCGTTTCCTCGAGTTCTGATGGCACGGCCCGTCTCGTCGTCGACCAGGACCTGTGCGGCACACCAGGACGTACAGCCGGCACAACAGCTCGCACGCCATTCGCCGGTGTGCTCGACCAGGGCGTCTCGGTAGTCGTCGGCCTCGACGAGCGAGCTGAGGCCAAATCCGAGTCCGAGACCGGCAGCGGCGGCTCCCGCCGCACCGGTTTTCATGAATCCTCTGCGGTCCAGCGCGAGACCGGAACTGTCCGTCGTGTCCGTCGTATCGTTCGTGGCTTCGTTCTTGCTCATGGTCTTAGTCCCCCAGTGCTGGCTCTCCTTTTCCGGGTTCGTAGCGGCCGCCGTTGTAATCGCGGACGTACTTCACTTTCGGCTCCGTTCCCTGTTCTTCCTTGAGCACGTCGGGGGTGTACCGCCCGAGTACTTCGCTGACCTTGCTGTCCGGGTCGTTGCTGTCGCCGAAGATTCGTGCGTCACACGGGCACTCTTCGACACATCGTGGCAACTCGCCCTCGTTGAGGCGGTGGACACAGAAGGTACACTTCTCGACGACGCCTTTGTACCGCGTCGGGTGTTCGTGTTCTCCGACTTCTCGGTTCGGGTTGTAGTACGGCGGAGCGTCCTCGTCGACGCCGACCTCTGCTTTGACCTCGCTCGGCGTCGCCGTTCCTTCTTCGATCACGGCCTCGTCGTCGTCCCATCGCGGATGTGGGTCTTGCTTGTGGAGGTTGATCTCGTCGTACGGGCAGTTGACCATGCAGTACTTGCAGCCGATGCACTTGTCGGGGTCGTGCATCGTGATTCCCCCTTCCCCTTCGTACAGGGCCGATGTGGGACAACCAGTAGCACACGGGGCGTCCTCACACTGGTTGCACAGCGTCGGCTTGTATTCGTAGCTGACGTTGGGGAATTTGCCTTCGGTCTCGATGATCCGACTCGACCAGGCGACGCCCTCCTGGAGGTTGTGTTCCTGTGCACACCCGACGTTACAGGCGGCACAGCCGGTACACCGCTGAAGGTCGATGACCATGTTCAGGTCGACGTCGTCGTCACCGTTCTCGTCCAACTGTAGCTGCTCGACCTCCGTACGCATTTCGTCGTCGAGTGAGTGTTGTTCAGTCATCGTCATCACCTCCCGCCGAAGCCGGCGTCGCAGTGGCGGGTTCCGCGTCACCGAGAGACGCCGGTAGTTCGTCCAGATCGATGAGTAACTGTCCGACCGTATACACTAGTGCGGCGAGCGCGAACGCAAACACCACGATCGCGAGTTCGACGCCCGAAGGCACGTAGCTCACCAGCGGATACTGCAGCGACGGATCGTTCGTCAGCGACACGACCTGACCGCCGACGACGAATTCGTATCTGGTGACGAACAATCCGACGAGTGCCATCGCGGACGCGGCCAGCACACCGTTCGGCGTTCGCGTTCCGGGATAAAGCAGCAAGGCAAGCGGCACGATCAGGCCGACGACGATGCCGACGAGCCAGTAAATCGGTGCGAACGAAGAGTTCAGTAGCATGTGTTCGTAGGCCATCGCGACCGAGGTGCTCGTCGCAGTCAGGCCGTAGATGACTTTCACGGCGACGGCGAATATCGTCAGACCAAGCATGGCCGCGAGCGATCCCCCGACGTATTTCGTCACGAACTCCCCCAGTTCCGAACCCAGTTCCGTTCCGGTTGCCTTGTATTCGGCGACGGTGACGAGTCCCATCGCAGCGATCCCCGACATGACTCCTGTTATCAGGAAGTAGATCGGTGCGAGCGGCCCCCCGTAGTACGGTCGCGTTTCCGCGAGGCCGAAGATCATGCCCGCGAAGACGACCACACTGATGCCCGCCAGCAGTCCGATCACGCCAACGATAGTGACTGGGCGACGCGAATCGACGTCACTCCACTGGAGAAGATACAGGAGCGCGAGAAGCGTAATCCCGAAGAGTCCAGCGGCCATGATCATCCACCAGATCGGCGAAGACAGATTCGGCGAGAGGAATACCTGAATTGCGGGCCGTTCCGGCCGACCGAGACCGATCACGATCGTAAACAGACCCGCAGCGAGCGTCGCCAGCGACAGGACTATCCCCCGCTTGAGTACGAGTTCGTACTTCGAGATACCGAAGATAGCTGCGACCGCGATGACGCCGATCATTATCCCGGCGCTCATCATCAGGAAGAACTCGTACGTGGAAAGCAAGATCCCCAGCGGTAGTTGACTGTCGATGCCGAGAGCGGCGGTCCCCTCGAGAAGGAGCGTGACGACGCCGTACAGTCCGACGACGAGACCGACAGCGATCGCTGCAAGCCACGCGTAGAATCGACTGCTGTGTTCGCCACCGGCAGGCCCGGCGCTACTTTGAGTGGATTGGCTCATTGTTTTGATTTTGTGGTAAATTGGTCACGGACGATTCTGGGGTCGATAGTGACCGCGTCCGTAGTCACGACCAACCTGTTCGATCTTTGACTCACCCGAGAGTGTCGAATCATCGTTTCTAGTCCCCATGCTTCCACTCGAGGCTACTAACCGAAGCACCGAGTATTTAAGAGTTTACTATCAAGGCTTTTAAGTAAGGTTCCTCGTCAGATACTGCTTACTCCAGTCGTTTAAGCAGTTCCCGGTTGGAGGCGCGTTCGTTCGCCCGATCGGGAGTTATGCTGTCGGACAGAAGTCAATACGAAGTCGATCGCGGATTTGCAGCTGTCTCCACCGGTGACGGCCCCAGCAGAGCGACCAATCGTCACGTCGTTCTATCCGGCAGTACTATACGCAGACTGGTTTAGAGAATCACACTACGAAAGCAGTAAAATTATCACACTACCAAACACTCTGATTTCAGTTACGGTGATCGATACCGATCGTTTTCGCTATGGGGCTGTCCGAGGTCGACGAGTACATAATATGGCTAACATATAGTATATCCAACTGGTGTTTAGGGAATTACACCAATACGGGTGTAAATCGGGCGGGTGGAGTGAGATTGCTCACCATTCCACGCCGCTACAGTATAACCCATGGGTAATACGAACATGTTCGGTAAAACGCTTTTTCGAACGAGGTCGCTACTCGAAACCGTATGAGGAGAACCCATGACCGCGGGCACGAAATGGTGGTCGGTAACGAACGGACCCGAGACGACCCGGACGAGTGCAAGCCGTCTCGCCGCGCCAGTATCCGCCGGCCGATGCGCTCGAGGAGGTGACTAATCATGGACATGTTCTGTTATCAATGTCAGGAAGCGAAAGGTAACGAAGGATGTACCACCGTCGGAGCCTGTGGCAAAAAGCCGAACGTAGCCAACCGACAGGACTTGCTGATCCGGCAACTCAAAGGACTCGCGTTCGTCGCCGAGCGTGTCCGCAAAGCCGACAGCCTCGACGAGGACACAGCCGTATTCATCGCAGAAAATCTCTTTACGACGCTCTCGAACGTCAACTTCGATCCCGACGACATCGAGACACGCATCGAAGCGGCAGTCGAACGACGGGAAACGCTTCGAACAACCCTCGAGTCCACAAGCGGCCCCGTCGACGACAGCGACTGGCCCGAGGCAGCGACGTGGACGACGACCGAGGCGGACTCGATCCAGCAAACCGCCACCAACGTCGGTGTTCTCGAGACCGAGGACGAAGACGTTCGCTCGCTTCGCGAGCTGTTGACCTACGCACTGAAAGGAATCGCTGCCTACGCCGATCACGCGTACGCATTAGGTGAGAAACGTGACGAGGTCTTCGCGTTCGTCCAGCGCGGACTGGCGGCGACCCTCGACGACGAGATGGACGTCGACGACCTCACTGCACTGGTCCACGAAGCCGGCGAAGTCGGCGTCGAGGTCATGGAGCTGTTAGATAGAGGAAACACCAGCACCTACGGCCACCCCGAGCCGACCGCAGTCGATGTTGGCGTCCGGAACCGGCCGGGTATTCTCGTCAGTGGTCACGACCTGCGAGACTTGGAAGAACTCCTCGAGCAAACCGACGGTGAAGGGGTCGACGTCTACACGCACGGCGAGATGCTGCCGGCACACTCCTATCCGGAACTCAAGGAGTACGATCACTTCGTCGGCAACTACGGTAACGCCTGGTGGGAACAACACAAGGAGTTCGAGGCGTTCAACGGTCCCGTACTACTGACGACGAACTGTCTCGTTCCGCCGAAAGATAGCTACCTCGAGCGGGTCTACACGACCGGTGTCGTCCGCTATCCCGACGTCGACCACGTCTCGGATCGAGAGAACGGAGCGCCCAAAGACTTCTCACCGCTCATCGAGCACGCGACGAAACTCGAGTCGCCGGAAGAACTCGAATCGGGAACGATCTCCGGCGGATTCGCCCGCAACACCGTTCTGGATCACGCCGACGCGATTATCGACGGTATCGAGAACGGAGACATACGCGGATTCGTCGTCATGGCCGGGTGTGACGGTCGCCACTCGGAACGGAAGTACTACACCGAGATGGCAAAACAGTTGCCCGACGACGTCATCATCCTCACTGCCGGTTGTGCGAAGTATCGGTACAACAAGCTCGATCTCGGTGACATCGGTGGTATTCCGCGCGTGCTCGACGCCGGGCAGTGTAACGACTCCTACTCGCTGCTGCGCGTCGCCCAGGCGCTTCAGGACGCACTGGACCTCAAGGATGTCAACGATCTCCCGATCGCGTACGATATCGCCTGGTACGAGCAGAAGGCCGTCACCGTCCTGCTTGCCCTCCTGAGCCAGGACGTCGAAGGCATCAGACTCGGTCCGACCCTTCCGGCGTTCCTCTCAGAAAACGTCGCGGAGTTGCTGGTCGAGGAGTTCGACATCAAGCCGATCGGCTCCGTCGAGGACGATACGGAGGCACTGCTCTCGGAGATCGACCGAGGGCGGGAAGCGGTGTTTGGCGAACAGACGGCAGTCGGCGACTAGTGCTTTGGCAAGCCTGAACGGATGAGTGAAACCGAATGCAGTCGTCTGGTTTCACTTATCAGTCGACGCTTGGTGGAGTACTAGTGGCGGGCCAAGCCTGCACTGCGGGGCCGACTCTGGCGGTGTGGCTCGATTCGACCTGTCAGTCGACCCGGCAGACGCGACCGGGTTCGACTCATACGGTTTCCTGTAGTCAATTACTGCCGATCGCCGACTCCGTTCCGACAAGCGGCGGTAACTAGTTACAGCAATCCAGCTCAGCAGTGTGGGTGTGGTTCGCCACTGGTAGTTCCTGCTGCTCACGGTCGTTTCTCGAGCAGTCGTTGTGTCGGACTGGTTCCCGAGCTAGACTATTCGACAGCTTACAACTATACCGACACTTCCTGCTCGAGGTTCGCCCTGCTGTCGTTTTGCCGGGCGGTTCATTTGAAGAGGCCAAACTAATCTGGAGCGGCCGATTGGAACGGGAGAAAACAGCCTTGGAGGTGCGTTAGATCGTGGTTTCGAGAGGGAGCGTGAGCTAAACGGTTGTCCGCGCTCGCCTGCGGTTCGACTTTCGTCCCGGTTGTCGACGAACAGAAGACCTCGAGTGACACAACTCATAAAGAAAGAAAGCAGTATACCAAAGCGATAACTATTGCGGATTCGTCGATTCGGCGGTGCCGACGAGGAGGTGGGGGCCGGTGGACGACAGTATTATGCTGTAACCACAACGTGCAGACAGTATGGGTGACAAATCGGCCAGAGACCGGATTCAGCGTCGTCGAGAGAACGACGTCGACCCGGAGACGTTTCTCGAGACGGTCGGTGCGATCCAGGCGGCCGACGGAACGGAGCAACTCGGTTTTACTCCAGCGTTCGAGTCGCTCGTCCGTGATCGTCTCGAGACGATCCGTGAAACGGGGGTCGACGCGGCGGACGTTGCACGACTCTTCGGCGTCGAGAGAGCAGCCGTTGACGTTCCGAGCCGGCCGTATACCGCGTACGAGATCCACGACACCGTTCGGAACTGGCCGTCCGACGCCGCACTCAAGTTCGACGTCGCAGTCGACACTGCCTTACGTGAGACGACGGATCGGTGGAGCGAGGTCACACCCAGACAGCGGTACCGGATCGCTCAGTCGGTACGGTCGTTCCAGGGAGCGTGTTTCTTCTGTGGCGGACAGCTAGACGTCTCCGATACGTCCGTCGAATCGTGCTGTGGCAGCCGCGGCGTGTTGACGATCCGGTGTGACGACTGTGCCCGCCGCTTTCTCGAGTTCACGGCCGATCGTACCGACGACGTAGAGGCCACCGCGGGCGGCAACTGACGGCATCACGTCGTCCGGGATGTCTCGCCCAACCCGTCAGTCAGTGCCGGCGCACTCGCGACTCCCGAGGTCCGTCTGAAACGTTTACACCGAGGGGACCGTTAGTCCAGTCGGACTCGCAAATGCCCAGGACGTACTCGAAGGAACGCTACCTCGCCGCGAAACGCACCGTCGACGACCGTGCGCTCGATCGAACCGTCCTCAAAGCGTTCGAGCGGCGACTCGAGGCCGGTGATCACGTCGTCGAGGTCGGTGCGGGCATCGGAACGATGCTCCAGCGACTACTCGAGTGGGAGCGGTTGCCGGAGACGGTGACCTACACGCTCGTCGACGTCGACGGAGACGCGATCGCAACAGCCAGGGAACGACTGCCTGCCTGGGCCGAGGAGCGTGACTACCACGTCGAACCGGGCGACAGTACGGGCGAGTTCACGCTCTCTCGGGACAAGCGGGCTGTCACGGTCCGTAGTACGGTATCCGATGCGACCGTTGCCTTCGACCACGAAAAACCGGCCGTCGCTCTCGACGACGAAGCGCCGGACGCGGTCGTCGGCTCGGCCTTCGTCGACCTCTTCCGGCCTGTCGAGGTCGAAACGCTGCTCGCGTGTCTCCCATCGGGCTGTCTCTGTTACTTCCCCATCACGTTCGACGGCGAGACGATCTTCCAGCCCACGGCGGTGCCCGGCTTCGACGAGTACGTCTCCGACCGTTATCACGAAGACATGCGTCGACGGGCGAACCCTGGCGATCCCCACGCCGGCCGCCGCCTCCTCGAGTGCGCCGCCAACGAGCACGTCTGCCACGCGGCGGGAGCCTCCGACTGGATCGTCACCGCCGACGACGGGTCGTATCCTGCCGACGAGGCGTACTTCCTCCAGCACGTCCTCGAGACCGTTCACACCGCCCTCGAGGACGATCCGGCCGTCGACGGCGACGCCCTCGAGTCGTGGATCGCTCGCCGGCGAGAACAGGTCGAGTCGGGCGAACTCGTCTACGTTGCCCACGGACTGGACGTGTTGCTCGGTGTCGACGGGTAGCTACGGGGTCGCGACGCGCTGGAGAAACGACCTGACGGACCGCATCGTCTCGTCCCAGGTCGGGTGCTCGCGTGCGCCCTCGAGTGCGCTGACGCCCAGCGTGGCAAGTCGGTCACGGTCGGTGTCGAGGCGCTCGAGCGCGGTTGCGATCGCCCGACTGTCGCCGGGATCGACGAGAACACCGCTCGTGCCGTGGTCGACGAACTCTCGTGGACCGCCGTTTTCGGTCGCGATCGGGACGACGCCGTACTCCATCGCCTCGAGATACACCATCCCGAAGGCTTCGTACCGCGAGGGAACGCAGAGACAGTGGCTGCCCTCGAGAATCGACTCGAGTCGCGGCGTCGGGACCTCCCCCGTGAGCGTGACCTGGTCGGTCAGGCCGAGCGACGCGACTCGGTCGCGGACGCGCTTCACGTAGCCGCGGTCGTCGTGGCTACCGACGATCGTCAACTGCCAGTCGTCGGTGGCCCGTTCGGAAGCGAACGCCGAGACGAGTGTCAGTGGATCTTTCCTGGGGACGACGTTGCCCACGAACGTCACCCGCAGCGGACCGTCGTGGGCGCGGTCGACGACGTCGCCCTTCGTTACCGCCCCGCCGCCGGCACGGCCGGCTGGGGATGCGACCAGCCCCGGCCGGTCGGCCAGCGACGGGACGATCTTCGCCGCTCGCTGCCGGGTGAACTCGCTGGTGGCGATCGTCGCGTCGACCGACTCGAGATATCGTCGCTCGAACGGCCGGTGGAGCCGGTTGCGACGCGTCGTGGGATCGTCCGACTGGAGGTGGTGGATCAAAGCGACGACGGCCTCGGGTCGCTCGAGCCGGCGGTTATGGTACCACAGTGACGGGTGACAGAGTTCGTCCTGGAGCAAGACGTCCACCGGTCGGTCGAGCCGTGACCGGATCGAGCGCGACCAGCCGTCGAACACGCCCCGTGCGAGCGAGCGCCACGGCAGCGAGACGACTTCGACGGTGTCGCCCCGCGCCCGCAACGACTCGACCAGCCGTCTGTCATACCGGAACCCGCCAGAGGTTTCCTCGAGGTCGCCGTAGACGACCAGGCCGACGTGCATACACTCACAGCGAACGGTCGTGAGTGACCGACGCGATGTCATCTTCCTGGACAGTCACCGCGAGTCGCGTGGCTGTCTCCGGTTCGAGTTCCTCGAGCAGCCGATCGCCGACGACTTTGGCAAGACGCTCGGCACTCGGGTTCTTCCTCTCGAAGGCGGGAAGGTCGTTGAGCGTCCGATCTCGAACCGTCTCGACGACGGTTTCGAGCGCTTCGACGACCGCGTCGATGTCGACGAGGTAGCCGTACTCGCCGAGTTCGGGCCCCTCGAACGTTACTTCGGCGGTGAACTGGTGAGAGTGTAGCTCCCCTTCGGGGCCTGGATTCGGCACCGTCAGGTAGTGCTGGGCGACGAACGACCGAGAAACCGAAACGGAGTACATGTGGATACCTTTCGGGCGCGAGCACTTAACGGTGGGCTACGGGCAGTTTACGTGTGGCGACGCCGACCGGAGACGACCAGCCAGTCCCGGGCGAAGTTCGCCACGAACGGGAACAAAACGACGACCGCGAGGACTCGAGTGGGCGCTGGGCCAGGGATCGGCGAGAGTGCGAGCCAGATGGTCACCATCGCGAGCGCCCCGAGAACGCGCCGTGGCGTGCTCGGGTCGAGGTCGTACACTGGCCGGCCGGCCCATCGCCGGTAGCGTATTCCGGCGACGAACGCGTACCGCGAGAGCCCGACGACGAGAAATGCGACAGGGACGACGTCGTACTGGATGGCAAGCAGCGTGCCGACGAGCACTGTCAGTGAGTCGATTTCGACGTCGAGTCGGCTGCCGAGTTCCGAGACATCGTCGGTCGCTCGAGCCAGTGTCCCGTCGACGGCATCCAGACCGGCGGCGACCGCGAACAGTGTCGCGGGCACCCACGCGAACGCATCGGGAGGCCGGGCAATCAGAAGAAACCCGGCGAGTATCACGAGCGTTCCACCCCGGCTGGCGGTGAGCCAGGTTGCCGGGGTGATCGGTTCGACGCCCACGCGTTGCCGGGCCAGCGTGATCGATCGCCAGGACGCGACGACGACCGCGACGAATCCGAGGACGGCCCCGACGACGAACGGTCCACCTGCGCCGGAAGACCACGCGTAGACGGGCGAACCAGCCACCAGCGCGAGAACGGCGACGGCACTTGCGAGGATCATCCACTGGCGAGTCACACTCGCGGCCGGCGCACGGAACGGTCGATCCGTCACGACGACTCCCCCCTGTTCGCGCCGACGAGATCGGTCAGATCGGGATGATCGACGGCCAACTCGTCGCCCGCGTCGCCCGAGTCCACCAGCCACTCCCTGATTTGCTCCCGGCGCGTCTGCCACCCGGCGTGACGACGGTGCAACAGGACCGGTACTGACTCGAGATCGAGCAGTTTGGCGATCGCGAGCCGATGTTGCCCGTAGCCACGCCAGTACAGCGTCCCGTCGCGGGCGATGTCGACGTTGATCTCGTCGACGCGGGTCGCGATCGGTTCCCTGCCGCTCCACTGGCGCAGCTCCGTCTGTCGTTTGTAGCCGTCCGTACGGATCGACGTATAGAGTCGTTCGATCGCTCGACACCGACGGTCGAACCCATCGATCGAGGTATGCTCCCAGGCGTTCCCGAACCGTTCGAGCTGTTCGCGGTAGGCCTCAAGCAACAGCGTCTCCCGCCAGGGTTGCCCGTCGACGAACCGCTGTCTCATCGCCTGGGGGACGAGCCGGTCGTCGAACGGCTCCCATCGACGGTCCCAGTCGCCGCCCTCGACGCGCCCCCACTGCGGGTAGGTTGGGGCGGTCTCGAGAATGCTCCGTTCGATTCGGTGAGGGTCCACTTCGACGACACACAGCGGGTCGGCGTCGGTGTACCGGCTGGGAAGCAGTGACCGCCGGAGACGGTGTCCACGCCGCACCAGTTCGACCGGAACGGTGGCCTCGAGCCGGGCCGTGACTGTCTGTCGAAACTGGACGTCCAGTTGGCCGCTGATCCGCTTCCAGGAACCGATCCGTAGCTCGGGGTCGGTCACGGCTCCCAGCGATAGAGGACGGAGAGTGCTACGATCAGGACGGCCTGGGCGAGTTTGTCGACGACTTCAGCCACGCCCAGATCACCGATGCTCGACGGCTGGTTCAGTGCGTACCAGAGAACGACCTGCCCTCCGACGAACGGAATCCCCACCAGGTACACCAGCCGTCGTCGATAGTCGATCAGGACGAGGCCGATGCCGGCCGCGAAGCCGACTGCCGCGAGCAAGAAGAGCGCGCCCATCCAGTGTGGGAGGAATCCGACCCCCAACACCAGATGAACGAGCCCGCTCACGATCGCCGCGAGGATAGCAAGCCAGTGGATTCCGGTCAGCGAATCGAGTTCGAGCCGTCGATTCCTCATCGTTAGTCGGTCACCTGCTTGGTCTTCGTTCTTTAATCCCATATGTGTGGTGTTACAGGGGCGTACGGCGATTCACACGCATGTCGATCCCCCGATTCGCGTAAGTGAGCTCGCGACCGGCGTCGGATGGCGTGGGCGTCGGACAGCGAGCGACGACCGTTTCGCTGTCCGCGTCGCGGACTCGATAGCCACCCACGACTGGCGTATCCGGGCGTCACACTCGAAACACGGAGTGGACAGGCTTCTTCGCGATCCGTGGCGAGACCGGTCTCGTCGAGTGTGTGGTCGACGGCTCCGACGAATTTCGATCGACCACTCGAGGGGGTGACTGGCGCTCCCTGGCGACGGTGTTGGAAGACGAACCGCTCGTCCCTTCTCGGTTCCGACGCGGCGCTGGCCCGGCCACGTGCCTTTTTCCACCTGTACTCGATAGTACAGCCCATGACCGACGCTCTGTTTCTCACCAGCGACGAGATCGATGGACTCGCGACACCCGCGGAGTACGTCGAGGCAGTCAGGGACGGCTACCAGCAGGTCGGCGACGGCGCGCCAGCACACCCTCGCCAGAAGTTCCACCGGACCGAACCCGACGGCATGTTCACCAGCTACGCGGCCGTACTCCCCGAAACCGGAGCGATGGGCGGTTACATGTACGGTGCCGGGTTCGGCGCGGGAGACGCCTGGTTCGTGACGCCACTGTTCGACGCCGAGAACGGCGAACCGCTGGCTCTCCTCGACGGTGCGAGCATGAACCCGTTCAAGACCGGTGCCGCGGGCGCAGTCGCCGTCGACGAACTCGCCCGCGACGACGCGACGACCCTCGCCGTTATCGGCAGCGGCTCGCAAGCCCGCGGTCAGCTCCACACCACCGCGACCGTCCGGGCGTTCGAGGCGGTCCGAGTCTACTCGCCGACCCGCCAGAACCGCGAGGCCTTCGCCGACGATTTCGACCAGCGACTCGAGGCGACCGTCACCGCCACCGACTCGAGCGCCGATGCAATCGACGGCGCGGACGTGGTCGTCACTGCGACGAAGTCCACGGAGCCAGTGTTCGGCGGCGACGACCTCGAGCCCGGCACGCACGTGACGGCGATGGGCCAGTACGAGGAGGAAAGCCACGAGATCGACGTTCGGACCGTCGAACGGGCCACGTACGTCCCAGACCTGCGCGAGCGGGCGACGTTCGACGCCGGCGCGTTCCTCGCGGCGCTCGAGGAGGGAGCCATCACGGAGGACCACGTCCACGCCGAACTGGGCGAGGTCGTCGCCGGACACGCGCCGGGACGGACGAGCGACGACGAGATCACGGTGTTCGACAGCGGCGGGACGGGAATCGAGACGGTCGCCGCGGCCCACATGCTGTACGAGCGCGCCCGGGAGCAGGACCTCGGTTCGACGATTTCGTTCGCACCGGCGAGCGAGGCACTGACTGGCCGTCTCCCCGACGGGTCGTAATCGACCGCTGCTCGTGAGCAACCGAGCCGGAGTCGCCAGCGGGTGGGTTTTTGCCTGCGAGTCGCTAGTAGCCGACTGACAACACCGCATGGAAATAGGAGGGCAACGACGACGGAGACGAGCCGAAGTGAAGTACCATGGGCGCGGTGGCCCGTGGCTTCGTCGTGGTCTCTGGCGTGGAGCCAGCGAAACGACCGGTAGCGAATGTAATTCCGCCCGCGCTCGTCCCTGCGGGGGCTCGCGGGGAACCAGTAACACCCGAACACACCGGAAGTGCCACCGCAACAGAGGTCATCTGTTGCAGCCGTGGCGGGTGTGTCCGTGGGCGTCCGCCCCTTCACGAAGGCGCGACACAGGCCCGGCGTCGTTCGAAAATCTCTAATTTTCGTGACTGAGCGAAGCGGAGCTTCGCGAGGTCCGCGAAACCGAAGGTTTCGCTTGATCACGAAAGACTTCGTCTTTCGGACGACACCGCGTCTTATCCCGAAGTAGGTGCGCGGGTTTTGCGAGGCCGATAACGTGGGTTCCAAACTGTAGTAGGGCGTCCCAATACGTAAAAACGGGGACGCAGCCGAGCGTACACGCTTCACACCCGCCCACGGTGTTGACACAAATCGAAGATTTGCGAAAGCCGAAAACCGCAGGTTTTCGGAAGGGCGGGGAACTCGCGCTGCTTTTCGTTTAGAGGTCGTCTCCGTGACAGGGGAGTTCTGTGCTCATCGTGCGGCCACCGTCTACGACTGGTATAGACAGCGTCTCGTGGCCGATCAGGGGGATTGAACCAATATACGAGTGGATGTCGGTATAGATATGTGGGCGTGTTCAGAGACGAGAGGTATGGAGACAACTCGTCATTTTACTGGAACGATTTACGTGGTCAATCGCGGAGCAACTGCATTGCACGATCACAAGCATCTGGGAATCACGATCCCACCGGGTGGGCACGTTGATCGGGACGAACTCCCACACGAGGCTGCCCTCCGAGAAGTCCGGGAAGAGATGGGGCTCGAGCCAGACCTTCTCGATGAGACACGAGACGTTTCTGCACCTGCTGGGAGAGCCCTTCCGCAACCACGCCATCAGATGCTCTACGATATCAACGTTTACGACGGAACTGTTGGCCACCAGCATATCGACCACATCTACTACGCCACTGTCCCGAGCCGTGATATCTCACCGGCAGACGGTGAAGAAAGCGCGGAATCGTGGCAGTGGTATACGACAGCCGAACTTCGGAACAGTGACCTCTCGCCGGATGTCGTGCAGTTCGGTATCGAAGCGATCCAGGCAGCGGAAAACGAGTCAGCGTGAGACGGTTTCCCGTCGGTCGGTACCAGTGAAACCGCGACTCGAGGCGGTTACACCGGTACGTCTGACAGCAGCTGTCCGCATCACTGGAACGGGATACACCGTCTCGCTCGTCTCCCTCTCCGGTCGGTATCGGCGGGTATCGTAGCGTCGTATCGTCGACAGCGTCGCAAACGAGTGACGCGTCTACCGCTCCGAGAGCCGATCCGAGAGCCGTTTCAGTCGCTCTCGAGCGGACTCGCGTCGATCACTCGTCTCTTCGGGCCGGGACTCCGCGTCGACGAGTTCGCCAGCGGAGACGGTGATCGACAGAATCGCGCCCTCGTCTCGCGCTGGCTCCGGGAGTCGACCGAGGGGAACGTCCAACTGATCGACCGTCTCGCCGTCTTCCTCAAGCAGAATCACGGCCGTCTCGCCGTCGACGACGCGGTCGACGACGCCAGTGAAGCTCTCGGTCATCCTGGTAGAGACGTAAGACCGAGGGGTGTATTAATTGTTCTCGACAGGCTCGAGTGAGGGTCGTCCGCGGCGTGTTTTGCCTCGCGGAGGTCCTCGCCGTCGGTCGAGACGATCGCCTCCGTCTCGACGGCGACCTCGTTGCCGTCGGTCGTGACGACGACGTCGCCGTGGACGGCGGTCCAGTAGGTCTCGACCCCGCGGTCCGCGAACGCCTCGAGCACCTCGTCGTGTGGGTGGCCGTACTGCGAGTCGTGGTCGCTCGAGACGACTGCGATTTCGGGCGCGACGGCGTCCACGAACGGTGCCGTCGAGGAGGTCGACGAGCCGTGGTGGCCGGCCTGGTAAACGTCGCCCTCGAGGTCGTCGCCCCACTCCTCGACTATCCGATCTTCGGCGTCCGCTTCGGCGTCGCCGGTCGTCACGTACCGGAACTCGCCGAACTCGAGGACGAGCGAGACGCTGTTGTAGTGGAGGTCGTCTCCGGAGTCGCCTTCGGGCGGGTTGGTCACGAGCGCCGAGACCGATTCGTCGTCTATCGGGAGTTCGTCGCCTTCCTCGACGACCAGTAGTTCGATGTCGTGCTCCTCGACGGCGTCGAGGTAGTTCTCGTACGTCTGGGAGGTGTGGGGCACGCCGGAGTCGTAGGCGGCCCCGATCCCGTCGCCGTCGGTCTCGACGTGCTCGATCACCGCGGCGTGACCGCCGATGTGGTCGGCGTGGGCGTGTGTTGCGACCAGGTGATCGATCCGGTCGACGCCCTCGGACTCGAGGTAGTCGATCACCTCGCTGCCGTCCTGTCGCCAGTCGCCGGTGTCGACGAGGATCGTTTCGTCACTCGGCGTGACCACCAACGTCGCGTCGGCCTGGCCGACATCTACGTGGTGGAACTCGAGGTCGCCGTCGACGTCCGTTGTGTCGGGTGGTTTCTCGTCCGTCTCGTCGGTTTCTTCGCCCTCAGTAACGGCATCGGTCTCGTCGTGAGTGCTTTCTTTGTCGACGTCGTCACCCACGGGTTCGTCGACGTCCTCTTCGGGGAGGTCTGGCTCGGCGGTGGCGTTATCGCCATTGCCAGGTCCACCGACACACCCCGCGAGAACCAGCATACTCGCGACCAAGAGAACTAGAAGGACTCGTCTCACGTACTGGTCGTTGTCGCGCTCGCGAGAAGACTGTTCTGGCACGGCGGGGAACTCGAGATCGATCGACTACGCGTAGGCTTCGAACTCCTCACCGAAGAGCACGAAGTAGGCGACGCCGATCAGTCCGACGGCCGTCGCGATCGTAAAGGACAGTTCCGGACTGACGAACTCCCAGAGGAAGCCGCCGAGCACGCCGCTCGGGATCACGATTGCGCCGCGAACGAAGTAGTACGAGCCGGTGACTCGTCCGCCTGCGCCCCGTTCTGCAGGGCCGACGATCAGGGCCTTGTGTGCTGGTAGTCCCGCGAAACGCAGCCCGGAGAAGGCAAAGAGGGCGACGAGCAGCCAGGTGTCGTCGACTCCCGTGACGACTCCCGGACCGAAGATCAGCAACACCGGGAAGATCGCGTAGACGAAGAAGCCGAGGCCGACGACCGGCTTGAGGCCGACGCGTTCCGCAATTTTGGCGGCTGGTGCCATCGTCAGCAGTGCGACCAGCATCTCGATGCTCAACAGCACCCCGAAGAACGCGGCAGGAGAGAGTGAGACGGTTCCATAGACGGGAACCGTCGCCGTCAACCCGACCTGCATGAGCTGGGTGACGACAAGGATGAAGAACGCGTACACCATCCCGTTGGCGAACCGGACGAAGGTGTCGGCCACCAGCAGCGGGCGCAGGGCGTCGGGCAACGCCCGGAGGTCGTCGACGATCTGGCTGACGCCCTCGAACTCCTTGCCGACGGTGTCCTCGTCGGCCTCGTACAGCCAGTGCTGGGCGATCGTCCCGAGAACCGCGAAGACGATTGCCAGAACGAGCACCCAGAGGAAACCGGGGATCAGCTCGTCGGCCACGAGGACGGCGACGATCAGCGGCGCGAGCAGGAAGGCAGTCCGCCGAAACGTCTCCGTACTGGCGAACCCGCGAGCCAGCCGGTCCGGTTCGGTCGCCTGCTTGACGATGGCGTAATGGCCGCCGATACCGAGCGACTTCCAGCACTGAGCCAGCAACAGGCCGGCGAACACCCAGACCCACGGCTCGAGGACGACTACGCCGAGATCGACCGCGGGCAGGAAGTCGGCGGCCAGCCAGATCACGAAGCCGAACGCAGAGACGAAGCCGAAGACTGTCAGGGCATATCGGGAGCCGACGCGGTCGGAGACGACGCCGCCGTAGTAGGGGTAGACAGCGCCGATGACGTTCCCGAGAGTGGCGAACAGCCCCACGACGAAGCCGCCCGCCCCGAGGTAGAAGAGGTACTCGGGGAGAAACCGGTTGGTCATTTGAAAGCCAAGACTGAACGCGAACATCGCAAGCGAGAGCGCCAAGACGTCTCGCTGCAGGGAGAAAAACTGCCGAAACGTATCGAGAGGGCCGGCCACTTCGGCTCGTTGCTGTGCCATATTATTAGTACGACTGGGAAAAGAACCCGTAAAACCGTAGGTTCCGGAGACGCGACGGGACAGTATTCCGGTCCCGGACGACGAACCGACCACGATACAGTCGATATCCCGACTTTCGGCGACCATTCTACTGCCGAATGCGACGTTTTTTGTACGAACCCGCCAAAGAGCCGGCATGAAGGTCATCAAAGACAGCGTCCACGACCACATCCACGTGGACGGCGTCGCACGGGACCTCCTCGATACGCCCGCTCTCCAGCGACTGCGACGAATCAAACAACTCGGGACCGTCGCCTTCGTCTACCCTTCTGCCAACCACACGCGTTTCGAACACAGCCTCGGCGTCTATCACCTCGCCTGCCAGGCCCTGGAACACCTCGAGGTCGAGGGCAAGCGTGCCAAACGCGTCGAGGCTGCGGCGCTGCTCCACGACGTCGGTCACGGACCGTTCAGCCACAACCTCGAGTCGCTGACCTACCGTCGGACTGGACGCTACCACGACGACGTCTACGCCTTGCTGGCAGCGGGAGAGGTCGGCGAAGTACTGCGTGAGCACGACCTCGAGCCCGAGGCGATCGCGGACCTGGTCGCGGGTGAGGGTCGGTTCGGCCAGCTCGTCTCCGGCGAACTCGACGTCGACCGTATGGACTACTTGGTTCGGGATGCCCACCACACGGGCGTTCCGTACGGGACGATCGATCCCGGCCGACTCCTCCGGGAGCTGGCGTTCGTCGAGGGTGAACTCGTCCTCGAGGCGGGGAACGTCCAGACCGCCGAGAGTCTGCTGGTCGCGCGTGCGCTGATGAACCCGGCCGTCTACAGCCACAGCGTCGCCCGCATCAGCAAGGCGATGTTGCGCCGGGCAGCCGAGCGATTGCTCGACGCGCCCGAGGCAGATGTCGACGCCGTCACCCTCCAGCGGATGGACGACGCGGACCTACTCGTCGCCCTGCGGTCCTGCGAGGCCACGGCGGATCTCTCCCGACGACTCGACGAGCGAACCCTGTTCAAGCGAGCCGTCTGGGCCGAAATCGACGCCGTCCCCGGCGGCGTCATCGAGGCCGATCACGAGAAAATTCGGTCGTTCGAGCGCGAAATTGCCGACCGCGCCGGCGTCGACGACGAGGACGTCATTCTCGACGTTCCAGGTCGGCCGTCGATGACCGAGTCGACCTCTCGCGTGATGGTCAGCGGCGAGATTCGGCGACTCGAGCAACAGTCGCCGCTCGTCGAGGCGTTGCGGGCGGCCCAGTACTCCCAGTGGCGACTCGGCGTCTACTCGCCGGAGCGGCTGCGAGACCGGGTCGGCCAGGCCGCCGCGGAGGTACTCGGTCTGGACATCGACGGAGCACTGGTGAGTGAGGTCCGGAACGGGGACGGTCTCGAGACGACGTTGGACCAGTTCGTCGACTGAACGGAGCGTTTTCCGCGTCCGAATACGCGGGACAACCCTCAAGGCTGGTGGGCTGGAACTACTCGGCATGAGTGGATCGGATGCGGACTCGGGCGACGGCGTGTCGTTGACGGTCCAGGCCGCAGAGAAACGCGACGCCGGCCGCGGCGTCGCACGGATTCCCGAACTCGCACGACGACAGCTGGGTGTCCTGAGTGGCGACACGGTCGTCGTCGACGGTGAAGAGCGAACGGTCGCGAAGATGTGGCCGGCCGATCCGTCGGTTTCGGAGAGTGTCGTCCAGATTGACGCCGACACCCGGGCCAACGCCGGTGTTCACGTCGGCGACACCGTCACCGTCCGGACGACGGACAAGTCGGCGATCAGGAACGCCGACCGGGTGACACTCCTGGCACCGCCGTCGCTCTCCGAGAGCGAACTCCGGGTGGCAAAGCGCAAGGCGACCGAGAAACTCCGGAACAGACCAGTTCGTTCGGGCGAGCAGATACGGATCGAGGGCGTCAGCCAGGCCCCGTTCAAGGTCGTCGACACCAACCCCGGCGGCGATGTCGGCATCTCGACCGAGACGACCGTTCGGATCGTCACCAGAGGCAGGGACGACGGTGGCTCGGCTACGACGCCGGAATCAGCCGGAAGCCCGGAGACCGCTCGAGACGGCACAGACACCTCGAGGCCGTCGGACACCGAGGGTGAACTGGAGCAAGGAGGCGTCACCTACGAGGACATCGGCGGCTTGGACGAGGAACTCGAGCTCGTCCGGGAGATGATCGAACTGCCGCTGTCGGAGCCCGAACTCTTCCAGCGACTGGGCGTCGAACCGCCTTCCGGCGTCCTCCTGTACGGGCCGCCGGGCACCGGCAAGACGCTGATCGCCCGTGCGGTCGCCAACGAGGTCGACGCCAACTTCGAGACGATTTCCGGTCCGGAGATCATGTCCAAGTACAAGGGTGAATCCGAAGAACGGCTCCGCGAGGTGTTCGAACGCGCCGAGAAGAACGCTCCGACGATAATCTTCTTCGACGAGATCGACTCGATCGCCGGCCAGCGCGACGACGAGGGCGACGCCGAGAACCGGGTCGTCGGTCAACTCCTGACGCTGATGGACGGCCTCGACGCCCGCGGTGAAGTGATCGTCATCGGGGCGACGAACCGCGTCGACACGATCGATCCGGCACTCCGGCGTGGCGGTCGCTTCGACCGCGAGATCCAGATCGGCGTCCCCGACGAGAAAGGACGAAAAGAGATCCTCGAGGTGCACACCCGCGGCATGCCGTTGTCCGAGGACGTCGATATCGACGGGATCGCTCGGCGGACTCACGGCTTCGTCGGTGCCGACTTAGATGCCGTCGCGAGCGAGGCGGCGATGGCGGCGATCCGCGATCGGCCGACCGATACCGGAGATCGGGAGGAGTGGAACCGCGATCCGGCCGTCGATAAGCGTCACTTCGACGAGGCGCTGGCGTCGGTCGAACCGTCCGCGATGCGGGAGTACGTCGCCGAATCCCCCGAGACGGACTTTTCGGACGTCGGCGGCCTCGAGAACGCGAAAGCGACCTTGCGGGAGTCGGTCGAGTGGCCGCTGACCTACGATCGCCTCTTCGAGGAGACAAACACCCAGCCCCCGTCGGGCGTCCTGTTGTACGGCCCGCCGGGAACCGGGAAGACGTTGCTCGCTCGCGCACTTGCCGGCGAGACCGACGTCAACTTCGTCAGGGTGGACGGCCCGGAAATCGTCGATCGCTACGTCGGCGAGAGCGAGAAAGCCATTCGAGAGGTGTTCGAGCGGGCTCGCCAATCCGCGCCGTCGATCGTCTTCTTCGACGAAATCGACGCCATCACGGCCGCCCGTGGCGAGGGCCACGAGGTCACCGAACGCGTCGTGTCGCAACTGCTGACGGAGCTAGACGGAATGCGGGAGAACCCGAACCTCGTCGTGTTGGCCGCGACCAACCGCAAGGACCAGATCGACCCCGCGCTCTTGCGACCGGGTCGGCTCGACACGCACGTCCTCGTCGGCGACCCCGACCGCGAAGCTCGCGAGAAAATCCTCGAGGTCCACACGCGCGGGAAGCCGCTGGGAGAAGACATCAATCTCCGCGAACTCGCCGCTGAACTCGAGGGCTACACCGGCGCGGACCTCGAAGCGCTGGTCAGGGACGCCTCGATGAAAGCGATCCGCGAGGTCGCAGCGGAGTACGATCCGGACGAGGCCAACGAACGGGCCGACGAGGTCGTCATCGAGCGCCGGCATCTCGAGGAAGCACGGGAGGCTGTCGACCTCTAGTACTCCGCCAAGCGTCGACCGATGAGTGAACCCAGACGACCGCATTCGGTTTCACTCATCCGTTCAGGCTTGCCAAAGCACTAGTACCGTCCCAACCGTCGAC
>JGI2924J29684_1078246_pt1 | contig 36951 bp, 37 predicted proteins | sample BenlonsequencITS_FD_29684 | JGI IMG/M metagenome (IMG submission 29684)
ATGACCACCAACCATAAGAACATCCGTGACCTATACCCACAAAACTTTAACCAAACAACACGCGGTTAATAGGGCGGTTACGTATGCTCAGCCAGCCTATAAAAATGAATGCTACAGAAATAATTCTAAAAACAAGAAAACCAATCGTTAAACTGGTGTTGATTTTTTTTAGTAGCGTGTATAGGATTATAGGAATACTTGCATAAATCAGAGCTAAGATAAATTGCATGAAAGCCCTCATTAGTATTTCATTTGAATGAATCGAAACGCTTTCAAGATTACCCATCTCATCAATAACCGGGTCTATACTTAAAATACCTACGGCTATGCCAAGAATTAATAATATACCAACGGTAATTGACTTTTTTCTGAGGTTATCCATAAAATTTTTGATTAAAATTTCCCCAAAAATATTATGGTGCTTATTGGAATACATTGACTTAAGTTAAGAATGCAATCTACTTAACCATCAACCTTTTTCTTATTCGACTTAATGATTCTGGCTTTATGCCTAAGTAGCTTGCTACCTGGTGCTGAGGAACTCTTTGTAGTAAGTCTGGTTTTGTCTTAAGTAAATTTAAATAGCGTTCTTCTGGGGTTGATGTTTTAAATTCAGTGAAAGATTCTTGTTGCTTCGTTAATATTACTTCAGCTATTACCCTCGATAAGGATTCTAACTCGGGATACTTTTGATAGATTTCTTTTTCTATGGTTGGATTTCCCACATTAACAACAGTATCTTCAATACATTCTAGGTAATACTTGGAAGGGGTTGATTTTCCATAATTGGCAGGTGTTACAGCATCTTCTTCTGTATAAAATTCTATGGTTTTTTCTTCTCCACCTTTTAAAAAGTAGCTTCTAATACAACCTTCTAAAATGAAATAGCATTCATTTGCTAAACTACCTTCTTTAAGTAGTATAGTACCTTTTTTATAGGTTTTGAAAAATACACTTTCGTGTATGGCATTCTCTAACTCCTTTGTAATTGAAGTGTGTTTTGAGAGGTATTTTAATATTTTGTTTTCCAAAATCCCAGTTGTTTATTCAATCTTTTGATAAGGATTTATAAAGCGTAATGAGTTGATATAATTAAACGTTATTATTGATAGTATCCCATTTATCAGAAATAAAGATGCCATAACACCTCGATCATAATAATTCAGCCTCGATTTTCTTCATTATCTCGGTCCAATATGTATTCATTTCATTTCGCTGTTCGGTATTCAATAATTTCTCTTGATGGATGGCTATGGTTGCCTTTGTCTGATTTCCAATAACTCGAATTTGAACGGTTGACACGTTTTCCCAATGGGCAAGTTTCCAATTCAAGCGAATGTGTGAATTTGTTTTAAAAACACGAACAAGACCTGTTATGCCATTTTTAGTTTCGTATTCCTTTTTAATTTCAAGTTCATTTTTCAATTTACCTAACCATATACTTAGACCAGAATTGGAGAACAAGAAATCCCATGCCTTTTCACTCGAAACAGGAAAAGTTTTCCTAATTCCAAATTGAAATCCTACATCTTTAGTTTTTCCGACTTGACTTTCCATTTTCTTATATTTTTTTTCGCTTGTAATACAACTGCACCAATCCCGTATCAAAGGTTTTGGCACTTACAAATTCCAATAGTTGCTCTGGTCTACCTTCTTTAAATAATCTTGTACCATTACCAACAAGAATGGGGACAATGGAAATAGTGAGTTCATCTATTAAGTCATTCTTCAAAAGTTCATTGACAACTTCAGCACCGCCATCACAATAAATGTCTTTTCCCTTTTTACTTTTTAGTTTAGCAATTAGATCCACCAGACTGCCTGAATAGAACTTGATTCTACCACTATCTGGTCGATCTGTTCTTGTAACTACATAAACATCTCGTTTCCCATTATCGTAGTGAGAAGCACCAATCTCTTTTACAACATAATCATAAGTTTTGCGACCTATAATAATAGTGTCAACAGTAGATGTAAATGCTGTATATCCATAATCTTCTCCTTCTTTTTCGACTAACTTTAAAAAACTAAGGTCATCATTTGGTTGGGCTATAAATCCGTCTAAACTGGTTGCTATAAATAGTTTTACTTTTCTCATTGAATATAAATTTTTCCACAAAACTAAGAATGTCCCCAAAAGCTTGCTTTGGAAAAAAACGACCTTTTAGAGATCAGAGGGCCGAAGACCTGTATATCGCTTTATTTCGTTTGTGAGATGTGAATGATCATAATATCCACATTCAAAAGCAATATCTAGTAAACTCTGATTTTGCCTTGAATCTTTAATTAAACCTAAAGCATTTCTAAAACGGATAATGTTTGAATATTTTTTTGGCGATATTCCAACGAGTTTTTTAAATCTGCGTTCGAGTTGCCTAGTTGTTGTAAAGTTGCGTTTTGATAATTCGTGGATACACAGTTGCCCATTCGTTGAATGAATATCGCTGATAATTGATTGTAGTTGGTAATTTTTGTTTTTTAATCTTGACGAAAAAAACTGATTAAAATAATTGAAAGAATTTTCAAAAGTTTTATCAAGATTAAAAGATTGAGGTTTTTCAAATTCAACGGTATCGTTAGTCAGTTCATGCTGTAAGGCATAGAAGTTTGTAAAAGTGCCCGGCTTTAGGCATGCCCCTATTAAATGTGTATCAGTATCAATAAAGCTATCTTTAAATGAAGTCATGGCACCAACCACGTAAGTTTTCCCAAATTCCATTGATAGTGAGCCGTTATCTGTAAGGCATTTGTTTCCTAGATTCATCACAATACCAGTGCATCCATCTGGGAAAACCCGTTCCTTTTGACCTTTAAAATTATTTCCTTTCAACTCCCAATAGAAATTAATAAAGGGGGCTAATTCAAGGGGAGGCTTTATTATTTTGTATTTCATTGGATTATCTAGTATTGTTGTACTGAAGCTTTACTAGCTATCGGACCACTCTAAATTCAACTTTTTCTGATTAATATCAATCGATCTTGGCTTAATATTTCCTTGCTCAACAGCCTTTTGGTAAAAGGTTATTGGAGATAGGCCGTTCAGCGAACTATGTGGGTGATTATGATTGTAATCTACCCTCCCTTCTTCAGCAATTATCCTTAGTTGTTCCAAGTCTTCAAACGAATGGAAATTTTAGAGTTTATCGAACCTTTCCAGATGAGCAGAGTTGCCGTTTGAATTTCAAAAGAAAAAGATAGAGTGAAGGAATTTACGGCAAAAAAAGTGGCTGCTTGATGCATTATTGGATAATCAGTTATTTGTTTTAAATCAATAACACCCTAAAGAATTTGATAATGGGTGCGTTTTTATACTCAAAAAAGTGAAACACAAAATCTCTTTGTCAAATAACTGTCATTTTTGTAATCATTATTCTATTTTTTTAGCCTTAATGCATCCGCAATATCGGTAATCAATTATTTGCTGACTTCTTCAAAATTGCCATTCTCTAACCATCCGTGTTGATAGGCATAGCAACTTGCCACAAATGCCAAAGGTTTCTTATCCTTTTTCTCTTTGGTTTCCATATGACGTTTTGAATAGGCGGATGGTGATTCGCCCGTCATTCTTTTGAACAACGTACTAAAAGAGGAGAAGCTATCAAAGCCAACAGCTGTACAAACTTCGCTTACTGAAATACCTTCTTTTTTTAAAATTTGTTGATCTTTTTCAATCCTCACGGATTTCAAATATTGGTGAGGTGTCTTTCCATAAATTGTTTTGAAAAGTCTTATAAAATGGAATTTTGAAAAATAGGCTTCATCGGAAATGTTGTCAACGTCTATTTTATCCGCATAGTGGATGTCAATGAATAGTTTTGCTTGAACTATTCTCCTGTATAAATAAACTTTTGGGTAGACCTCTGTTTCCATTTCTTTTTCAATGTTAACCTTGTTTCGTACTTTCTTTTCCGTGGGATACTTTTTGGTCGATTTTCATTTCAATTGCTTTTAGGGTTTGTGTTTCTCACCATATAATCTTCTGCAATCGCTCAATTTCCCTTTTCAAGGTGGCTTTTTTGGTGTTAGATTTCGTATGTTTTATGGCTGCTTCATAGTATTGAATTGCTTTTATTTTATCGGATTGGGCGTATAGATACCCCAACAATTCATAGTATTGACTGCTTTCTCTTATGCCTAACTTTTCAGCTTCCGCAATGGCCATTTGGTGTCCGTAAACCTTGGAAAAAGCAAAGGTTCTGTTCAACGCAGTTATGGGGGAGTATTCCATCAATAGCAATTGATTGTACAATCGCAGGATATTTCCCCATTTATCGCCATGCTGAGTGGTGTGCCAGTAAGCTATGCCTGCTTCCAAATGATATTTTGAGGTTTCCTTTCCATTGGTGGCATTGACCAAATAATAAATCCCCCGTTCGATGAGTGACATATCCCATAGATTTTTGTCCTGTTCATCAAACAGAATGACTTCACCATTTTCGTCTGTACGAGCCTCGATTCGTGAACTCTGAAAACACATTAACGCCATCAAAGCATTGGTTTGAGCTGAATTGGTGAGCGGGTTTTCGGTTAATACCAACATCAATCTTATTGCTTCCGAACAAAGCTCTTTCCGGATAAATTTATTGCCCGATGTTGAATAGTAGCCCTCGTTAAATAGCAGGTACAACGTTTTTAAAACCGTTCCCTGTCTAGACTGGATTTCAGTTGTCGATAATGTTTTAATTTGGAAATCGGTGTTACGAAGGTTATTTCTTGCCCGTTGCAATCGCTTTTTAATGGTATCCCTTTTAGAGAGAAACGCATTGGCAATCTCTTCTACACTAAAACCACACAGAATTTGAAGTGCCAATGCAATTTGACTTTCACCTGAATTGGCCGGGTGGCAGACGGCAAATATCATGGCCAACTGGCTATCTGAAATGAGTTGGTCATCAAATGATACCATTTCACTTGGCTCGGTATCACCTGACTTAAGGTCAGGCATGATCTGCTTTTCAAATACATCGGTTCGCTTGAAATAATCCCTGGCCTTGTTTTTGGCCACTGTATAGAGCCAGGCCGTAGGATTTTCGGGAACCCCGTTGATTGCCCAATGTTCGGACGCTTTCAGAAAGGTGTCGCTGGTAATGTCTTCGGCAATTTCCATATGCTTTAAACCAAAATGACGGCATAATATTGCCGTCATTTTCGCGTATTCCTGTCGGAAAAGATGCGGAACAAGTTCCCTATGTGATACTTGAGATTTCAAAAACTAATCACGTTTTAGGACTTCTCGCACTTCTATACTTCCACCCACTTGATCAAAAATCGGATTACCCTTTGCCATTTCCACAGCCTCCTCAATGTTTTCGGCTTTTACAACCAGGTAACCACTGATAAATTCTTTGATTTCAGTGTAAGGCCCGTCTGTGACGACATTATTCGGTTGTATCGTTTTGGCACTTTCCGGGCTTGGCAAGAGGGTGTTCCCTTTATCGACAATTTTGTTTTGTGCGGCAATCCCACCCAGCCAGTTCATACGTTCCTGCATTTGTTCGGGCGATGGTTTAAAGTCCGAAATGTCCTTTAATCTGAAAATTAATGCGAATTCTTTCATTTTGATAAATTTTTTATGTTCACCCTAATGACGATTGGGCTTTCAAAATGGGGACAAAGCATTCAGGTTTTCTTTATAGTGTTACCCTCTAATTACAACATAGTCTGCTGTTTTTTTAATCTCCTTTTATGTGTTTTTTTATACCTTCTATTATCACATTCCAATCTTGACTATGTAGTTCATGTCCAGTGCCTTCTAGTGTAAGTAATTTTGACTTTTTTATTTTTCTCACCAAAACACTTGCGTTCCTATAATGCCAAATTTTATCTTCCGTCCCATGTATCACTAAAGTAGGTTGTTGGATTTCATCTAATCTATCCCAAAACTTTTCGCCACCAGCTAAGGTGGCATGATTAAACATACTGATATAATTGTTTGCTCTATTAAATTCAGCTCTTATTAGGTTTTCAATTCTTTCTCTCTCAAACTCTTTTTTACCAGACATTAACTGGGAACCTTTAATTAAATAGGTTACCACACTATCTTCGTTAGTCCAGTCTACTGAACTAGCTTTACTATGAAAATCCAAAATTCGGGTATCCATTTCTGGAATACTTGGATCGGAATCTCCCCAAGGCCCTGTAGCAAAAAGTGTCATTGTTTGAATTCTTTCCGGATAATTTATTGCAGCAATTTGTGAAATTAGGCCACCTAATGACATCCCAACTAGATGTGCTTGATCGATTTCATAATCATCTAAAATTGCAATAACATCATTCGTCAAATCAACAATGTCATACTGTGCTTCACCTGGTTCGTAAAAGGTTGATTTTCCGACATCTCTATTATCAAAACGAATTACAAAAAAACCATTTGCAGCTAATTGCGTGCAAAATTCCTCGTCCCAATATAACATGGAGACCGTAGCTCCTGAAATTAAAAGTATTGCGGGATTCTTTTCCTCACCAAAACTTTGGGTAAAAATTTCAACTTCATTGTTTTTTACTAATTGTTCTTTCATTTCAACCTTTTTTCGATAGCAGCTACTAACAAAAATGCTGCAAGCAATATATATTAATAATAGTCTATTTTTCATAGGGTAATACTCATGTTTTGTTGAACTTCAACTTCGTTTTAATGAAAGTATGATACCGTTGATCTGTGCATCATATATTCTTATTATATAGCAAATTGAATTTATGTCCATCCGGATCTGTAAACACGCACACGTAAAAGCCATTGTCGTCATAATAGGCTTTTCTATCGGTGTTTGAATCGAAAACAATGGTACCACCTGCTTGCTGGATTTCAATTACCCAGTCGTCATACGCAGCCTTAGTATCAGCTGCTAAGGAAAACATGACTTCATTGCCTTGGCTTAGGTCTGCTGTTTTACCCTCCAGGCTCGATTCCAGCTTTTCTTTTCTGAAGAAGTGAATCACAAAGTTATCTGGTCCAAAAAAGAAACTGACCAGATCGTCAGAAGGCCTACCATTTAACTGAAAGCCTAAAGATACATAAAATGATTTCGTGCGATGTATGTTCTCTACGGCCAGGTTGGCCCAAATCTGTTTTGTTTTCATGATAATTATATTTTAGCTGCATTCGCAGTCTGATTTTTCTTGTTGACTTTCGTTTAAGGACTTTAAAATATATGGTGACATTTCCATTTTTTTTGACTCCTCTCGAGGTTCAAAGTAGCCCTTTAACAAAACCTCTATCAGGATTTCTTTTGTGGGTTCAGGCAAGGTTAAATCCTTCCACGTCCATTCCCTTTCTTCAGAATTATCGTGGATATGGTTCGGGTAAAAATCTAAATAGCCTACCCGTATGGTAGGTGAAGCGATAATTTGAGCTTTTTCAGCCTCTTCTGTATTTTTTACTTTGGTTGACTTCAACAAGATTTCACAGTCAATATGATCAAAGAGCTTTTGTACCTCCTGAATGGCCGATGTTAATTTGCCTTGTACTGTGTCACAAGCCGAACAGGAACTGCTTGTGTCGTTTGACATCTCTACTTGAATGATCTCTACTTTTAATACGCTTTTTGTCTGCGCTTCCATTTTTCCTAATGATTTAAATTATAGTTTATTCGCTGAAAGCACTGAAAAGACGCAAAATATTATAGCGTATTTAGACAACAACTTTTGGTAATGTTATAGGACAGTAACTGGTCCCCTGAAGCTTCTACCTTGCCGCATTCATCAAATCTTTCTCGCAGTATTTTTCTGGCCCTTTGAATTCTTGATTTGGTGGCCGTCAATGATAAACCTAGCTTTTCTGCAATTTCTTTTTGAGGTACTCCCTTGATGTCGGAGAGATGTAATGGCCGTGCATACTTGCTGGGTAGCTGATCCATAAACTTGTGCAGCCAAACAAAGAAATCTTCGTCATATCCGCCTTCTTGTTCTCTACTTAGGTTGGTTTGGTCATCAGTTGGGACAATCTTTTTTGATCTTTTGTAATGGTCGTTGATGGTGTTTTGGGTAATGCGATAAAGCCAGGGTGTGATGTGGGCTACATCGTTCCTTTGCTCACAATGATTCGTGACTTTAATCAGTACGGTTTGCAAAATATCCTCAGCATCGTAAGTGTTTGACACTCGTTTTCTTACATAAGCGTGTAATTGCCTCTGATAAGTTTCCCAAATGGTATATACATCGCACTTCATATCTGTAAGTCTTTAATTATTCCAGCTAATTCTTTCGATTTGCTAAGCATAGGCCAATGACCTCCATCCAATTTTTCAAAATTAATGCTACCCTTAACAGGGTTTGCCTTTATACTGTTAGAGAAGTCAGCTCCAATATAGAATTTAGGCATTTTATCTAGGGCACCCTCGTGTATCTTTGCTTTATCGGTAACCGTCTTGCCCGGGTGGCCAACCATTTTGTTTAATAAATAGTGTTTTTGAGATTCCGATAAAAATGGTTGGTCCATTAATTCTTCCTTCGTGGGTGGTGGCCATAAACCATTGTTTTGCTCAATGGCGCTGGTTTCTGCAGCCTCATCCAATCCTGCTACCTGCAGGAGCGATTTCCCATTTTCAGGTAAAAAGGCCACAATAAATATCAGCCCCGCAATTTTCTCTGGAAAACGTGCTGCTGCCAGGGGTTCCCAAATAGATTGGTCAGACCAAGCGCCAGGAATTAAGATGAGTCTCATGTTGCTTCGTTTTATCAATACACTTCTTTCTGGTCCTTCGGTAAAATAGGTGGTACGATCGATGGCCAGCCATTAATGTTTGCCCCTGCATGGGCCACATTCCTTGCACTTCTCAGAAAAGGAACAGGGAAATTGAGCGGTGGATCTGAAACTTCATTTAGCGATGCCATATCCGCTTTGGAAAGCTCCACTTCCATGGCCTTAAGGTTATTGGTCAGGTGTTGCATGGTACGAACCCCCATAAGCGTAGAAACCACTCCAGGCCTGGACAGAACCCAGGCCAATGCAATTTCTGTAGGGGTTACACCCTTCTCTTTTGCAAGTTTTATTAACCTATCAATTACGTCATAGGTTCCTTCAGAGAACTCTGGGTTTTCATAGCGTTCGCTGAGCTTTTCTCCCTTGTTTTCTCTTGTGTACTTACCGGTCAGAATGCCTTGCTTCAAAGGAGACCATGGCATAACGCCCAAGCCCATTTCCTTGGCCATTGGAATCAATTCTCCTTCAGAGGTTCGTTCCAATAGGGAATATTCCGTTTGCAAACCAATAAAGGAAGACCATCCGCGAAATTGGGCAATCATCTGGGCTTGGGAAATTTTCCATGCAGGTGTGTCGGAAATGGCGATGTAACGCACTTTCCCCGCAGTGACCATATCGTGAAGGGCGGACATGGTTTCCTCGATAGGCGTAAACTCGTCATACGCATGAACCCAGTACAAATCAACGAAGTCAGTTTGAAGGCGTCTCAGTGAGTTTTCCAGTGACTCGATCATTGTCTTCCGACTGGTGCCTCCACCGTTCGGATCCCCGGGGTACATGTTTCCAAAAAACTTGGTAGCGATCACCATGCTGTCCCTTCTTATATTATTTTCCTTTAAATGGTCCCCTATGATTTTTTCGGAATGTCCCTTGGTGTATATATTGGCCGTATCCACTGAATTCCCTCCCATCTCCATGTATTTGGCCAGGATGGCTTTTGAATCTTCGGGTGAGGCTCCATATTCCCAATCCAATCCGAAGGTCATCGCTCCCAGTGTCATGGGACTTATCCGCAGCCCTGATCTACCAAAAGTTCGATAATGTGTTAAATCCATGTAGTTTACTTTAATGTTTATTATTGTCCTGGAACCATACCCTGGGTTTATTAATGGTTGCTATTCCCTCGTGTAGCTTAACAGTAACGTCCCGTTTGTATAAGCTTTTGATTTTGTCAAATGAAGGTTAATGGCTTTTTCCTGTGCCTTGAACAATGGTTTGCCTCCTCCCAGTAAAACCGGAAACAACAAAAACCTATATTCATCAATTAACCCCAGACCTGTCAACTGTTGGACCAGGCTGGCACTGCCAATGATCATGATATCTTTCCCTTCCTTTTCCTTCAAAGACCTTACTTCTTGCTCAAGCCCTTTCACCGCCAGGTGGGCATTGTTCCATTCCAATTGTCCCAACGTACTTGAAAAGACCACTTTGTGCATTTTATTCATAATATCGGCCAGAGGTTCTTCTTCCTGCGATACAGTAGGCCAGTATTGGGCGAGGCTTTCATACGTGGTCTTTCCAAAAAGGAACCTATCAACATGCTGATAGGCCAATGCAATATCCTCCTCCATCTCCGGTAAAAATTTACTGGTCACAAAATCCATTTCCTGGCCTGCCTTACCAGCCATATAACCGTCCATGGAAAGAAATTCATACGCTATTAGTTTTCCCATAATATATTGATTTCAAAAACAGTAATCAGGTTTTGGACAACCCCAAATGCCACACAACCGTTTTAAAGCAATCCTTTATGTTTGCGGCAATTCTGATAAATGGTTCACCTCAAGGACTGCTTAAAAATTGCAGTACCAATCGTTCAAATTCATTTATTCTTTCAATATTTGAGAGGTGGACAACAGGCAAAACCTTAAGTGTAGCACCTCGAATTACTTCATGCATAAGCTTACTGTGTTCCGGTTTGGTAACTTGATCATGCTCACCCGCCAAAATCAATGTTTTATTAGGTATAAGGGCATTGGTTTTGCGAAAATCAGCATCTCTAACTGCTGCATACGCCCCTGCAAGCCCGATGGGTGAGGTACTGAGGATCATTTTTCGAAAAGGAACAACTCTATTCTTCTGGTTATTTATCATTTGCTTTGGAAACCACCCATTGATGAAGAGCTCTTCAAAGTGTGACATATCTGAACCGTTTCGAAGTAAATGAATGTTCTCATTCCAGATGGTATCGGGACCGAGGTATGGAGAGGTGTTTGCAAGAATTAATTTATCTAACCTGTGAGGCACATGTACACCTAACCACTGCCCGATAAAACCTCCGAGCGAAAGGCCGCAAAAATGGGCTTTCTCAATACCGAGGTAATCCATTAACTCTATGACATCTTTTGCCAAGCGCGCTACAGAGTAATCGCCAACAGGGCTTTCAGATAAGCCATGTCCTCTTGTATCAAACCGCAAAAGCCTGTAGCTTTTGCAAAAGGCCTCCACCTGTCCATCCCACATGGCCAGATCCGTAGCTATTGAATTGGACAACACCAAAACAGGATTAGTAACCTCACCGTCAATTTTATATACAATTTCACAACCATCCTGGGTGGTAAAATACTTACGATCAAGCCCATTCTTTTTGACCATTTGTAGATTGGTTTTCGTTAATCAAAGTGCCTGCTCAATTGATCCACTTCATTGTTTCAAATTTAGGTGTTCATCACCAATCATATGTATGTACAATGCGACAATCAAAAGGGTCATTTGCGACTTGTTGAAAAGAAAGGACCAAAAGCCCTCCCACCGGTCCGGGACAATGGCCCGGGCATCCCGGAGGAATACAGGAAAAACATATACAAAGTTTTCTTCCGCCTGAACAGGGACAGACAACCTCCTGGGCCGTCAATTATCAAAGCCATCCTCTCTGAAAACAATGGGGGGATATGGACAGGGTCCCCTGTGGGAGGACGCACCGTTTTCCATTTTACCGTACCGTTGGAGCAATAATGAGCGTGCCCATTTCTCTTCATACATACTGATTACCCGTAAATGAAGCTGGTTTAACGTGACACTCCCACTATTCTCTCGTGCAATGGCAGCTTTTTCATGCCCCATTACCATCCTCAGCTATATTCCCCCTGATCCAGTTCATGTCAATCCCTAAAGGTTCTGGTCCATACAAAAATCCGCCAGGCTTCCCAATTTTGTTAAAGCAATATCGCTTTAACATAAATATTGACAAAACTATGGCAAAATCAACATTCTACCATGCAGGATGTCCTGTATGCGTGAACGCGGAACAAGAATTACTGCAACTGGTTGAAAAATCGGAGGTAGAAATCATCCATTTGGGGGAGTCCAAAAATCACATTTGAAGGCAAGGAGGATCGGAATAAACAGGCGGAGCAGGTGGCAATGGCTTTATGCCGAAGTTCCTTGACCTGTATGGGGACTGCCTGCCTAACTTTGCGGGGTAATTGAATAAGAAATGAAAAATAGGCCTCTTTAATCCTTCATCGCTTATATTTACATAACATGAAAAAGTTATATGTCATGGCGGGATGTAATGGAGCCGGGAAAACCACTGCTTCTTATACCATCCTTCCTGAAATACTGGATTGTTAGGAATATGTCAACGCAGATGAAATTGCCAAAGGGATTTCACCGTTCCGGCCTGAAAAGACCAGCATACAGGCGGGAAGGCTAATGCTTGCCCGGATCAAAAGCCTGATCAGGAATGGGGAAAGTTTTGCTTTTGAAACTACCCTTTCGACCAGGAGTTATACCAAACTCATCAAAGATGCAAAGGAAAAGGGGTTTCAGGTATATCTACTTTTCTTTTGGTTACATTCACCCCAATTGGCCGTCGAACGGATGAGGGTAAGGGTCCTGGAGGGGGACACCATATCCCCTATGATGTGATACTCAGAAGGTATGAAAAGGGGCTGAATAATTTTTTCAAGCTATATTTGCCCATTGTTGACCAATGGTTCCTGATTGACAATTCCGGAGAACCTTATGAAATCATAGCGGAGAACCCCGGTAATGAAATCAACGTTAATGACAAAAGAAATTGGGATATGTTAAAACATAAATATGACAGGTAAAATGGACAATACCAGGGACAAAATCATCAAGGGACTGGAGGAAACCTATAAAAAAATGGTCGAGTTCAAAAAGCAAAAAAACAGTCCGATTGTGGTGTACAAAGATGGGGAAATTGTGGAATTGAGTCCTTTTGAGGCCAGTCCCACCACCAAATACGGACATAAAACAAAGTAGTTACCTCTTCTCGATAACATACTTTTCCAGTCCGGGACTGTCCATCATCCTTTCCGGTTCCGATTCCACCAGTTCGTTGATCTCCGCCTTGATCCGTTTATAGTTGTCCATTACCTCGGTTTCCCCCAGCTTCCTGCAGGCGGGAATATCCTGGTAGGCACTTTCTTCCTTTTTGTTTTCCGCATGGCCGTTTATGCCCTTGATCTATAAACCAAAGCAACCTTCATTTTCATTCTTCCAAATAATCGCCAAATACTATCCCATTTTGCCTAAACTGCATCGTTATTCCTTTTACGGCTTTAAGGAACCTGTCGTAATTTTTATTCTCGGGAAAAGACCAGCCGACCTCGGCATATGCCAATATACGGGGGAACGCCTGCCTGAGCATGTCAGCTTCGGTCCTGGTATATTCGGTCCACATCTGTGTGCCCAATCCTAAAATTTTGCCATGGTACGCTTCGGGCAAACCTGCCGGAACCGGATCAAATGCATAGGCCTTTGATAAGGGAAGCCTTTGGTAGGTATAGTCAAGATAGGTATCCCAATGGTTGCTGTTGACCACTTCATAACCATCTCTGGCCGCTGATTCCACCAGTCCCAGGTCTCCTTTCCAAAAATGGACAATAGATGATTTTTCCAGCGTCTGTTCCACCTTTTCGGTGGAACCACTTCGTTCATCGTGAATATCATGGCCCAATATATCGTTCCATCCCATCATCCTTTTGCCCTTTGAGGCAAGATAGGAAGAAATCTGATTGGTAAAATGAATCTGAAGGTCCATCGGGGTAGAAAGTCCGTTGGCACGCATATACCCCCTGATGGATTCGGAATCCATCCATGGATTATGGTTGACTTCATCCCCGCCAATATGAATGGCATCACCCGGAAACAGGGCTGCCACTTCATCCAATATATCCTTTAGAAACCGAACGACCCTTGGGTCTGTTACATTGAAAGAGTCTTCCATTTTCCCAAATGTAACCGGCACTTCCACGGTAGTTCCCAACGAACCGATCCATGGGTAGGCCGCTATCGCTGCCATGGCATGGCCTGGCATTTCTATTTCCGGAACGATCACGATATGGCGGTCTGCTGCATATCGGATGATTTCCCTGATCTCCTCTTGGGTATAATGGCCCGTTTGTGGTTCCCCTACCCTATCACTGCTTCCTCTAGCCAATTGGGTGTCTTTTCTTGTACCGCCCACTTCAGTAAGCTTGGGGTATTTTTTGATCTCTATGCGCCAGGCCTGGTCGTCTGTCAAATGCCAATGAAAAACGTTCATTTTCAGCATGGCCATGTGGTCCAGCATCTTCTTGACCACATCCATGCCCATGAAATTCCTGCAATCATCCAACATAAATGCCCTCCAGGAAAACCGTGGCCTATCGACAATTCTTGTATTGGCAACCTGGACATGGTCGGTTACCCCCTTGGAAAACTCCGGAGCCAACAATTGTTTCAGCGTCTGGACACCATAGAATATCCCTGTAGGAGTAGGGGCAACTATTTCAATGGATTGGTCAATCACCATGGAATATCCTTCATTACCCAGGGAATCCGCCAAATCCCCATTCAGACGTAGCTGGATACCACTTCCGTTTTCCATGATCGGAGATGCGGTTTGAAAATGTTCCTTCAGATAGTCCGACAGGAATCCGGCTTCTGTCCCCAGTCCATCTCCTGCGATAATCGGTACTCCTGCATTCAATTCCAAGGCACCTTCCAAGGCCACTATGCTCAATGGATAGGGGATGATCTGGGCTTCCAGGTCGGCATGGGCCATTACGGCTACCATCCAACCAAGGAGAAAACAAACTGATCTGGTATATTTCATGATCTAAATAATGCTTTGAAAACTGTACTATATTTCCGATGAATAAACTTGTCTCCCACTCTTGATGGCCCTGTGGATCACCATTTTATGGTCCTTGTATTCAAACAGGACCACATCCGCCCTGCTTCCTTTCTGGAAGGCCTTGATTTTCTTGCCCTTTGCCAAATAGGAAAGTGGCCTGATCGATGCCATGTCAATGGCCTGGGGAAGTGATGCGAGTTTTGCTCGGGCCAAATATTCCAGGCAGGATTTGAGTGAAGCTGCCGACCCTGCCAATAAATTGGGATTGTCCTGCATGCACAGCCTCCCCCCAGGGCTCAGCCTAACCGTTCCCCCTATGGGGCTTTGATAGCTGCCGGCCGGTTGGCCAGCAAACTTGGTGGAATCACTCACCAAGAAAGTTTTGTCGGGCTTTACGCGCATGAACACCTTCATGACCGCATCGGGCAAATGAAACCCATCTGATATCATACTTGTCCAGAGCCCATCCAAAGCCAGCTGATCCCAGATATAATTGGGATGTCTCGGCAAGGAAAGGTGGGCGGCATTCCCCAAATGCGTCGAAAGGTCCGCCCCTACCTCAACGGCCTTTCCAAGCTGGTCGGTCTTGGCCGCGGTATGCCCAATGGCTACGTGGATTTGCTCGGCCACACATTTTTTTATCACCTCGTTGGTTTGATCATGTTCGGGAGAAAGGGTGACCAACTTGATCTTTCCCTTCGCCACTTTTTGAAGACGGGAAACCAGTCCCCAGTTTGGTGCTTGCACATATTTAAGCGGATGCGCTCCCCGAGGCCCCGCATCCTTACTGATGAATGGGCCTTCCAAATGGATCCCTGCTATTGTTCTGGCTATCACCGGGTCCTGGCAGGCTTGTACTATCTTCTTGATGGCATCCGACAATGCTGCTTCACTGGCCGTGATCAACGTCGGAAAAAACGTCGTCACGCCATTTTCCCAAAGTCTCCGCGTACAGGATACCACTTCATCCACCGTAAGGCCGGGTTCGTTAAAATCCACTCCCTGAAATCCATTGACCTGTAGATCTACCAGTCCGGGAGCAATCATCAGGGAAGAGGAAATATGCTCTTGTTCTTCCATGCCAGTAATCCATTCCCCATCAAATGTCAGCCGGATAGGCCGTTGTGTTTGATAGTGGATGCCTTCGATATGTTCTATTTTCCCCATACTAATCCTGATTGCTTAATCCATCAATTAATTGGTCGACCTCGGGTGATATTTCTCCGGTTCCAAAGAGTCCTGTGACCACGAAGGTAAGGAAAGCGACCAAGGTAGGTGCTCCTATTTCCACGGCCAACGAGCCCACTGGGCAAATTTTAAGCAATACAAATGTGAAAAGCCCGGAAAAAACAGCAATCATGGCCGACATTGCGCCGCTCCTTTTAAATGCGGGCAGCAGACCCAAGATCATGGGAATCGCTATGGGCCCCAACAAGGCGGCAAACCATGAAATCATTAAACCGAAAACGCCCCCGAAATGGGCGGCATTGACAGCGATGACAATGGTCAATATGGTAAAGCACAACGTAGTGACACGTGCCAGGGTCAGGGCCTGGGCCTTGGAAAAGCGCTTGACCTGCGGAAACAGCACCGGTAAAATGTCCCTGCTTATAACCGCTGAAACCGTATTGGAATCCGAGGCCGTCATGGAAAGCGTGTTGGCAAACAGTGATGCCAACACCAATCCTATCAGTCCATTGGGAAGGAACTCCAACACCATTTTACCATAGGACAAAGTCGGGTCTACGAGGTTTTCAAAAAAAACCGGTGCAGCAAACATGGGATAAAACAGGACCAAGGGCCATATAAAATAAAGGACCGAAGAAAGCAAAGCGGCCTTTTTGGCCACTTTACCGGAGGTGGTGGATATAAACCGGGTTGCCAGGTTCCAGGTCCCACCACTATAGCTGAAAAAATTGATCATCAGCATTGCGGCCGCAAACCCAATGGTGTAGGGATCATGGAAGAATGCCCCATGCGATTCGGGAAGCCGGTCCCAGAGGGTGAAAATTCCCGAAATACCGTCACCCAATTTGAAGAGGACCATGACAAACATGGTAAGGCCCGCCAACAATTGAATGATAAACTGTCCAAAGTCATTCCATACATCGGCCCAGAGTCCCCCGATGGTGATATAGATCAAAGAGATAAAGCCCACCAGCAGTATCCCGAAAGTGATGGAAGTTCCACTAAAGACATTCAACAAAATCGCAATGGCGGCCAATTTTCCTCCCGTATCAAAAATTTTGATGACAGTACCTATCCAAGCGATCATCTGCTGGGTGGGAAGATTATAGCGGATCAACAAATACTCCGTGGGCGACTGGACCCCAAAGGTCACCCGCAACCTGGCCCATCTTGGCGCAATGTAAAAGGCAGCGACCAAAACGGCAATGGCCACGGTCAAAGCCCACCAGACATAAATGGTAAATCCATGGGTATAGGCTATCCCTGCATAGGCTACGAATACAGCCCCGCTATAGCCTGAAACATGGTGGGATATCCCAGAAAGCCACCAAGGAAGCCTCCCTCCTGCCGTATAGAAATCTTCCGAATTCCTTACCCGGAAATAAGCCCACAGCCCAATGGACAGCAGCATCACAAAATATAGTCCCAGTACGATCCAATCCAGCAGCTCCATGTTACTTTAACTTTGCCAATCGGTGGTACAAGACGTTCATTGGCAGCTCCCGTTGTCTGTTGAGCTCCGCTATTTCGGCATCATATAGAAAACCGGAATTCAGGTCGGCAAATTCTTTGCCCAGTACTTCGGAGCGATCCAGAACAGCTTCCATTTGCAGGATAAGGCTCGGGACAAGCGCCTGTGTGAACGCTGGCGAATTGTACACTTCATCCACTTCTTTATAGTCCAAATAGAGCATTCGCAATTTTGCCATTAGCTTAAAATGAAGGAATTCTTCCACATTCCGGCCAGGATCAAGCTGCAATACCGGATCGCTGACCTGTCTGTAATGTTGCTTGACCTCTTCCACATTTTTGCTCTTCACCGGTTTGGCGTCCGAGATCAGCTCCCGCTGAAAATTCAAAAACTCCCACAGCCGTAACGATTCCTGTCCGTCCAGACCAAATCTCTCCGAAGCATAATCCAACACAAATTCCCGGGGAGCAAATTCCTCGGGATGGGACAGGGCCGCAGCGTAGCTGGCTATCAAAATCCTGAACCCTGACATGGGATAGGTATTCCTGATCTGTACCATATTGGCAACATCGTAGCCTACGTCCCAGGTAAAACCATACAGTCCGGAAGTGGACCAGGAGGTCATGACCATTCCTTCATACCCGCTTTCTCTGGAAAAGGGAATAAAGTCCCGTTGATTGTTGAAATGGGTCCGCCAGTTGGTCATGTACCAATTGTCCGGATGACTGCGGATGGATGGTGCTCCCCAAAAGGCAAACCCTAACTCCTGCAGTTTGGATATATCCCCAAAATGGTTGGCCTTCCAGCCATAGTTCCAATCGACAAACACGGTTTCTTTGGGCAGCTCGGCAGCGGCCTCGGGATACTTCAGGATAATATCTGCCCACATCAATGGGGTTTTTCCATTTTCGATGACCAGGTTGGCGATCATTTTCATGTGGTCGACAAAAAGTTGGGATTTGCCGACCTCTTCCACCCTGGCACGACATAGATCACAGTGCCCCAGCAAGTACGTCTCATCTCCACCAATATGGATATAATCCGAATTATGGGTTTGGGCCAAATCTTCGAACAGGGACTGGAACAGGACTTCACTTTCTGCTATTTTCATGGGACATAGCTGGGAAATGTCCTTTCTGTCTTCTTTCAGCTCACTGTATCTTGGATTTCTTAATATGTATTCCACATGTCCCAGGCTTTGTTGCAAGGGAACGACCTGAATCCCCAATTGATCACAGTAGGCGATAAAATCATCGATTTCCTCACGACTGTATGAAAACTGGTTGGCAATGGTCAGGTGGTCCTTGAACGGATAGGTCGCCTCCCATTCCATCACGAGCGTATTCAATCCAAAATCCGCCATTTGCCTTGCAAAATCCTTCAACGCCTCGGGCGTCATCACTTGGACGCGAAGGTCCAAATGGAAGCCTTTCACATTAAAGTCGTCACCTTTCACAGCTTCCTTTACTTGGGGATATGCTGCGATGGACTGAATAAGGCACAGAAGGCATATCACCAGGCGATAGGCTGCTAATGGAGGAAGTACCTGCTTGTGGGGGGCTTTGCTTTTGGTGGGTGTTTCCAAGGGATCTTTTATTTTATTTAATTGAATTTATTTCGTTATTCTATAGGACCGTTCGTCGAGCTTCGCTACGGCCTCTTTGTTAAAATAGAACATGCAATTGGGATGGGTGGTCAGAATGGATGCGGGGCACTCCGTGCTGACAGGTTTGGTCAAGGTATCGCTGACCGCCTGGCTCTTATTTTCACCTAATACGACACATACCATCGCCTTTGCTGCCATTAGGGCGGGAATAGTGAGCGTAACCGCACTGGTCGGGACATCATCCAGATGGTCAAAACACTTGTCGTTTACCTGCTGGATCCTACATGCTTCATCCAATTCGACCACTTTAACCACCAGGGGGTCATCAAAGTCCGCCACCGGCGGGTCATTGAAAGCGATATGTCCATTCTCACCTATGCCCAGACAGACCAAGTCTATGGGGGCTTCGGCAATCAGGCGCCCATACCGAGAAAGTTCACCATCAATATCGCCATGTGTCCTGATCAAATTTACTTTTTTAAAGGGCAATTTGGAAAACAACATCTGCTCCAAATAGGATGCGAACAATTCCGGGGCACCTGCCCTGAGGCCAATGTATTCGTCCATATGGAAGGCGATCACTCTTTCCCACTTTATCTGGGTTGATTGCGCCAAATAAGATAGCATTCCCGTTTGGGAAGGGGCGGCCGCAAAAACGATTCTTACTTCTTCCTGGGCAGCCTGCAAGTTTACGATACATTGCTCTACTTCTTTCCCCGCGGCCGTTCCCGCCAGTTTTCGGTCGGAAAAGACATGGATGTCTTTTTGAAGGTCTATCATTTTTTTTTAAGAAAGCGGGCAGGACATCCCATCGTTGACCGGACAGGCTGCTCCTTACCCTCTATAAGTTAGTTAAAACGCTGTTAATACTATAATTTTTTGTTCCCTGAGGGAGTCGTGATTGTTTTCATTCGATACGGATGTCCACCTCGAAGGTGTCAAGTTTTGCTCCTGCCCTATCCCGAGCCGAAAGGACCAGCTGGTCTTCTGTCCCCTCTCCGTTGTGGATATAGACCAAGTTCATGACATTGATGTCATTTTGGGTGAACCGGTCGCCCGGTTTTAGGATGGTCGCTCCACTGACCAGCCAGCCTTCCTGGGCAGCTTCCTCCACGGTATAGATGATGTCATTGGCCGATGCCCCCGTTACTTCCAGCATCCCCGCGTCCAGGGCCACACTACCGCCCGATTCCACTGATATTCCCGTGTTGGTCTCCAGATCAAGCACACTGTTTCCTGTGGCAATGATGGCGATGATCATGGGGGCAGGCAATGTTTCGTGCTCCTTGGAGGCCAGATCATTGGTTTCGTCTCCTGTATCCTGGCCATCGATCATCAGGGAAAGTTTCCCCCTTTGCTCAAGGCCTCCGTAGAAATCCGTCAAATCGAAATTGAAGGAACTGACCTTAGCGGTGGTGATGGTGGCAATTGGCGGGTCGACCGGCATGGTGGCATTGTTCCAGTTCAGGCCCATCTCGGTCCAGGTGGTATCAGGTACCTGATAAAGGTTCATGTCCAGATTCTTTGCATGGGTAAAGGATACGCCCACTTCAAACCGGAGATCGGTGATGACGCCCTCTGAAGGCAGTTCCTTCAGATCGAACATGAGGTACGCCTTTCGGTCGTAATCCCCATCACCTGTCACGTTTTTAACTTTTAACAGATTGTCAGCGCCGAAATTCCTACTGGCTGCTGCTCCGCCATTTATATAGGTATCTGCCAATGGAAATATGGTATCCGTTTTCACCGAAGGATCCAGCTCGTCCAAATCGGTGGATGCTGCCGAAAAATAAACGATTTCGTTTACCACATGGATCACCCCGTTGGTAGGCTCAAGGTTTGAGGTGGAAATTTCCCATTGCTTGCTGGTCCCCTGATTGACCAGCCCCACGAAATTGGTGTTGTGGGAAAGGTACATCACCTGACCGCTTTCGGTGGTATATGGTATCGGCAAATTACTTTCGAACAATTCTGGATCGGTAAACAGCACCTTGTTGTCGACGATGTGGTACCTCAGGAGGTTCCTCAAGATCGGCACCGGCACATCTTCCAAACTTCCATAGGCATTTGCTTGGAGATATTCCCCAAAGGCCCTGTCGGTAGGGGCGATAAAGGTTTTGGTTTCGTCTGCGCGGTAGGCATCGGACAGTCCGGCCAGGGCAATGGCAGAACTGAGCATGGTAAATGATTCGTGGGATTGGAAATACTCTAATGCAGACACTCCCAGCTTACCGGTAATGCCCGCCGGCCGGTAATCAAAATCCTCTTGGACCGTGCAGCCATAAAACACCGCTCCGGTCAGGACGAGCGCAAGTATGGCTCCATTTATTTTTATCGATAAACTCTTCATTGCTATTGGTTTTACGTTGAAAATTAATGGCACTGGTTTTACTCATAAAACCCATTCTGGCCCAAATTCGGATTCCTGTTTATGGCGTCCTGGTGTATGGGCCAAACCAGGTTTTCCTCTTCGCTCAGGCCGTTGATCGGCCCCATGACCTCCATTGCCTTTCCTGTCCTCACCAGGTCGAACCACCGATGCCCCTCATAACACAGTTCGATCGAGCGCTCGTGCAAAATGGCGGACTCCAAATCCCCATAAAGGGTCTGTGCGGCCGTCAAGGTAAGGCTTTCCAGTCCCGCCCTGGTCCGAATGGTATTCAATAGGGACAGGGCTTCCTCGGCCTCTCCCAATTGGTTATGGGCTTCCGCTTTCAGCAAGATGATATCCGCCAACCTGACCATGACGATATTGTTCGCAGACGGATCGGGACTTTCGTCATTGAACCCCTCTCCAAAAAATTTCCAGATCTTTCGCGGTTGGGCAGCGGTCACATCGTAAATGAGCCGTTGCCTTTGGTCACCTTCCTCAAAGGAATCCCGAAAGGACTCACTGGGAAAGAAATTACTGTCCGATCCCAAGGCGTACAACACGCGCAGGGAATTGGTCTGCACTTCATTATAGCCTATTTCAAAAATGCTTTCATTGGAGTACCCTTGCGTAAAGATCTTTGACCAGTCACTGATGGATACCAAACGGTACAAGGAATTGTCCAGTACTTTTTCCGCCGCAGCAATCGCAGCGGCATAGTCTCCCCGCCACATGTACACCTGGACCAGTAAGGCATTGGCCCCTCCTTGGGTAATCAGGTTCCTGTCCCTTTCGCCCCCAAAACTTGCCCTGCAGTGTTCGGCTGCAAACAAGAGATCTTCTTCTACACTTTCCAGAACGGTCTCGGTGTCGGTACGGGTATTGAACAGGTCCTGCTGTACGCTTTCATAAGGTTCCAGAATCAAGGGCACATCTCCCCATACCCGCACGGCATAGAAATAGCACAAAGCCCTGAGGGCCCTGGCCTGCCCCAACAACTGTAACCCGAACTCTTCCCCTTCCTCAAAAACAGGCGGGATGTATTTTATGGCATAGTTGGCCCTGCTAATGGTCCTGTAAAGGTTGTCCCATCGTGCCGAGTTCAGCGTGGGGTTCAGGTTGTTTTCCTGTAGCAGAAAGGGATCCCCGGACTGGTTGGTGCTTACCGCATCCGCCCTCCCTTCTCCCCACAGGGAAAAGTTCAAGGAGAAAGCGGACTGTGCCGCATCGTATATGCCATAGACCCCGGATTGCGCGTCACTCGAAGTCTTATAAAATCCCTGGGCGGAAAAGCTGCTGACCGGGTCTTTGTCCAACATGTCCGAACATGAGAAGAAAACGAGCGCCAGCATTGTCATAAAGGTATTCGTGCTAATTTTCATAAGTTTTTTCATTTACAGTCCAATTGATAGGCCTACGATCACCGTTCTACTTTGGGGATATGATCCCTCGTCCACTCCTATTCTCAGTCCGCTGTACGAACTGACATCAGGATCAAAACCGGTATAGTTGGTCCATGTGACCAGGTTGGTGCCCGTCACATAGGCATCCAACCGGGACAGTCCAATACGGTTGACCAATTCCAGCGGCAAGGAGTAGCGCAGGTTCACGTTCTTCAATTTAATGTAAGAGCCATCCTCTACCCATCTGCTCTGTATCCTGCTGTCACTCTGCAGCGGATCGTCCTGTACAGGTTTTGGAAAATCGGTAATGTCCCCTTGTTCCCTCCACCGGTCAAGTGCAGCGGTGGACAGGTTGTTGTATCGTACAATGGAATTACGCTGGTGGTTGATCTCGCTGTAGATCTCCCCTCCATAGGAAAATTGAAACATAAAGCTCAGGCTGAAGTTTTTATAGGAAAGGTCATTGGTGATCCCACCGAAAAAATCCGGTGTGGCATTGCCGATGACCTGTCTGTCATTTTGATCGATCACATTATCCCCGTTGAGGTCATGCCAGATGGGATCCCCTCCTTCGAATACGGGTCCCTGGGATCCATTGGTGACACCATTGATATTGTCTTCATCCCTGGCATAAACCCCATCAAATCGCCACCCGTAAAACGTACCGATCGGATATCCTTCCTGAAGGATATGGAAATTTCCGTTTTGGATAAAACCATTGGTCAACAGCTCCTCGGGCAATTCCTTGACGATGTTGGTGTTTTTACTGATGTTGAGACTTGTACTCCAGGTGAAATGCCGGGTGGCAACATTGTGTGTATTGAGCAGCACTTCGATTCCCTTGTTCCGGATCTTTCCGATATTTTGGGTGATGTACCCAAAGCCCGTTTCCCTTGGAATGGGCACATTATAGAGCAGGTCCTTGGTGTCCTTGATGTATGCATCTACGGTCAGGCCAAGCCTTCCCTGCCAAAAGGCCAGGTCCATTCCCGCATTATACTGGGTAGTGGTTTCCCATGACAATCCCGAATTGGGCATCACTGTAGGCGCGGCCCCGGAATAATCCAGGTAGTTGGCCCCCACCATAAACTCTCCTTGCGAGGTGTAGTTCCCAATCGCCTCGTTACCTGTCTGGCCCGCGCTAAAGCGCAATTTGCCATCATCAAGCACTCCCGCACCGTTCAAAAACGGTTCATCGGAAAACCTCCATCCCACAGACGCCGAAGGAAAGAACCCAAAACGATTGTCCCTTCCAAACCTGGAGGAACCATCTGCCCTCAGATTGGCTTCGAAAAGGTACCTCCGTTCATAATCGTAGGACACCCTTCCAAAGTAGGAAAGCAGGGAATGTGATGTGGCTATGTTCACCTCTTGGTTTGAAATGGTCCCGGCCCCGTTCAGGGTCCGGATATCATCACTTGGAAAAAACATCCCGTCCAATCCTGTGCGCTCATAGTCCCAGTCCTGGTAACTGAAGCCCAAAAGACCACCCAGATTGTGCTTTCCATCGACTTGCTTTTGATAGGTCAGTATATTTTCATTGGACCAGGTCAGGTTATTGGTGGAACGGACCGAGCCCGTATTGTACCCCTCCCTATAATCCAGGGTCGAGGGAATGAAGGTATCCTCTTTCATGGAAAGGAAGTCCACGTTGACGGAGGTCCTGAACTTCAGGCCTTCGGCCAATTTGTATTCGAGGTATTGGCCGGCAATGATGCGGTTGCTCTTGTTGAGATTTGTAGAAAGCTCTGCAAGCCCCACTGGGTTCCGTTTGCCAAACTGGTACCCGTTGAGGGAACCATCGGGCAGGTACATCGAATATGACGGAGGGCGGATCAGCAATTCCCTGATGATGCTAAGGTTTCCGGTGCCCGCCGCATTGATCCTGTTGTTCACGCCATTTGAATAGGATATACTTTGCCCTACCGTAAGGCGATCGGTCACATTGAAGTCCACGTTGAGCCGGGAAGTGATCCTGCGGTAGTTCGAATTGAGGACGATACCGTCTTGGTCCAAAAACGAGGAACTCCAAGCATACCTTACATTTTCGGATCCTCCCTGCACGGACAGGTCCACACTGGTCTGGACGGCTTTTCTGAGCAGTTCACGCTGCCAATCCACATCTCCATTATTGGTAGAGCTCAAGGAATCGACAACAGCAAAAATAGGTTCCCGTCCATCATCGGAATTGGCGTAGGAATCCAGCACGGCACTTCTGTATTGGCTCGCATTGAGCACGTCCAGCTTTCTGGTGATCTGGCTTACCCCTGAATGTACGTTCAAGTTAATTTGTGCCTTTCCATCCTTTCCCCTTTTTGTGGTGATCAACACGACCCCATTGGCCGCCCTGGAACCGTATATGGCCGTTGAGGAAGCATCCTTCAATATTTCAATTGACTCGATATCCGCTGGATTAATGGCCGCCAATGGATTGAGGCCAAAATTTTCGGATCCGTTCAATGACGAGGTCACGTTCGTTTCGATCGGAACACCATCAACTACATACAGGGGATTATTTCCTGCATTCAGCGAGGAGTTACCGCGAATATTGATGGTCATTCCTCCCCCAGGTGCCCCTGAATTGGAGGTCACCTGGACTCCGGCCGCCCTTCCCTGTAAAAGCGATATGGGATCCTGCACGTTTGTTTTGCGAACCTCTTCGCTTCCTACCGAGGCAATGGCCCCTGTCAAGTTCCTTTTTTCCTGGACACCATACCCGACGATGACCACCTCGTCCAGATCACTTGTGTTCGAGACAAGCTCCACATCAATTACGGACCGACTGCCGATGGGGATTTCCTTCATGGAATATCCCAAATAAGAGAACATCAACACATCTTCGGTAGAGACATCCTGAATGGAATAGGCCCCGTCCAAATCGGTTACCACCCCTTTGGAAGTTCCTTTTACCAAAACGGACACCCCGACCAGAGGATCTCCACTTTCTCCGTCCTTTACGACTCCTGTCACGTTTTTCCCTTGCGCAAACAAACTAAAAGACCAAACCATATTTAATAGAATCACCAATGCTGAAAACCATGATTTGGCCTTTACATACCTGTTAAAATGCCCCATAGAATTTGGATTAAAATGTTATCAGAAGAATTTTCATAATCGTATTATCCAAATGTAAACCCAATGCAAATTAATAGCAAACGTTTGCATATATTTTTCATAAAAATTTCAAAAAATCAAAGGGAGATTACTGATTCCCGAATTGTATCCCTACTGAAATGTTGGGGAAGGGTTCTAAAATTATTCTTATATTGCAAACGTTTGCCGAAAGTTTTCCATGAACAAGAAAAGAATTACCTTAAAGGATCTGTCCAAAGAGCTGGACCTGGCCGTTTCGACCATTTCACGGGCCTTGGACGACCACCCGGGCATAAGTCCGGAAACAAAGGAAAGGGTCAGGTCAAAAGCCGAAGAACTGGGCTTTACCCGTAACTCCATTGCATCGAGTTTCAGAAAAAGCAAAACACATACGATCGGGGTAATCGTGCCGCAAATCGACATTCACTTCCATTCTCTGGTCATCAGCGGAATTGAGGAACATGCCCATAAGTCGGGCTACAACGTAACGATCTTCCAAAGCAGGAATTCCTTTAAACGCGAAAAGAGAATTACCGACACCCTGCAGAACAATATGTTTTCAGGTGTGATCATTTGCCAGGGAGCAGAAACAAGGGGCATAGACCATTTCAGGAAACTCAAAAAGATGAAGATGCCAATGGTATTTTATGACCGGGTTCCCACGGGATTTGAAGCCAACAAGGTCATCATCAATGATTTTGAATCCTCCATGCGGGCCACGGAACATTTGATCGAAAATGGATGTCAAAAAATAGCCCATATTGGCGGGCCCCAGACAACGGGAATATTCAAATCCCGCTATGAAGGTTATAGGAAAGCACTGGAAAACCACCGGTTGGAGATTTCCTCCGATCTTGTCCACTTTACCAAAGGGCTTACCTATGATGAAGGCCTATCAGCCGCCAAGGAACTCCTTTCCCACCGTGTCAAGCCAGATGGGATTTTTTGTTCCAACGATTACACGGCGGTCAGTGCCATCCAGGTATTTCAAAAAAACGGCTTCAAGGTCCCTGACCAGGTGGCCGTCGTCGGTTTCAGCAATTATCCCATTTCCAAGATCATAGAGCCCAACCTTTCGACGGTAAACGACCGGGCATTCGAAATGGGCCTGGCAGCGGCCAAACTTCTTATCAGACAAATCGAAGAAGATGGGAACGATTTGATCGAATCGGAAATTGTCACCCTAAAGACCGAACTGATCATCAGGGAATCCAGTTCAAAGTAATCGCGGCAGTTTTTTATACGACCAGACCTGCTGTTGGGCGACCGTCAATCCTAACAGCCATGTCAATATATTCCCCTATACCTTCACAGCTTGAAAATCCATGAAAGAAACATGCTTTGCACCTACCCTTTCATGGTATTGAGGCATTCTCTTTTAACCTACTAGAACCAAACCAACAATCTTCCTTTTGATTATAGGTTCCCCAAAAGACCTTCAACCCTTGGTTTTCAACAAGAATTTCAACCTGTTGACTACGTCTTATTGGGCAACAAACATTTAGCCCCGCCCAAACCTTTGCCCCCAATGACCATCCTCCGCAATTGTCCCCACAACATGGACCAGCGTTCCGCCTGACATTGCCATAGGTATTCCTTCCGACTATCGTCCTGTCCCCTGTTGCGGTGCATTCGATATGAAGAAAACCATTTTTCTTGATAATGGCCATGGTGAAATCCCAATGCAATTTTAAGGATATGTTAAATTCCGTGCAGAAGTTAAATTTTAACATTTCCGGAGCGGGAAAGCCCATATGTTTGTCCAACATCTATTGATCCCCTTACTTCCGATCAAGAATTTCGGATGTCAATGCATTCGTTTAACACCATAATCAACAAGCTATATGAATTTATTGCGAGTACACACGTTCGTCTTTCTGCTGCTGCTTGCCTTCTCCTGCAAACCAAAACAGGCAGCCCAAACGGCCGGGATCTGTTTACCCTGGGCCTTTGGGCAAGCCTGTTTGTCCATCTTTGATCGAGTTTTACTGAAAAATCATAGGATTTAAACGTAACATTATTGGGACCTGGATGTGCAGAGTTGTTTGCAAGGATAGCCCTATCCGATCACCAAGTGGCATCTACACCAAAACAGCCTTAGTTGTTGCGTGCCCATTTATTTCATAGGCAATACCGCGGTCTTGGGCAGTAAAACACTTACGAGCAAGCCGATTGCTTATGACCATTTGCAGATGGTTTTTCGTTAATCAACGTGTTTGTTTCATTGATCCTTCGCTGTTTCAAATTCAGGTGTTCATCACCATACATGCGTGTGTGCAATGCGACAATAAAAATGGTCGCTTGCGACTCACAGGAAATAAAGCCTCCATATTTCCACCCGAATTTTCCGATCCCCTCCACGGCCAGAGGTATTACTGCCCGATCTGCGGCGTCCCCCACCTCCAAACCAACCGAAAAGAACCACTAACGGGGCAAGTATTTTTCATGGGGCACCGAAAGACATGCCCCATGAATTCAACCCATTGTTCGGTTCCACCCTACAATTCACGATAAAACCATTTTTGACCTGACAGCTCTCTTGATGGGTTTTTCCTATGCGCATCCCTTGGATAATGAACTGTCAGGCCGGGACACCATCAAATTGCGGTTTCTGTTGGGCAGCTAACGAGAACCCCTTATAAAGGTGTTTGATCCTTCCAATAGACCCGCGACTTATATATTTTCACACTTTCGTCCGTGAGTGTATCCGCTGGGTTGGCAAAATAAACATGATGGGTCCACCAACTTACTTCCCCCTTGGTATAGACCAGTTCCTTGGTCCCGGAATGGTAATTGATGGATTTCACATGGCCTACGTTCTCCAGTTGGTCGAATGGGCCAAACTTGTTGGTTTGCAAGTTAAATTCCCAAACACTATTGGTCGTTGAAAAAAGCAGCTTTTGGTCCTTTGTCAGATAGAGGTCATGTCCGCTTTCATCGGGTATTTCCCAAAAGGCTTTCATTTCCAGTTTCGGGGTGGTACTATCCCACTCTTTCAGTTTGTATTCCCGGAGCTCACCATACCCCAACGCAAATAAACTTTCCCGGTCTTCTACCCATACCACACCATGTCCGGAATATAGACTATCGGAATAGAGCACCTTGTTTGGTTTTAGGGCATCAAATAATTGGATGGCATTGCCTCCGCTGGCGGTGGACAGGGCCACGGCGATCCTTCCTTCAGGGAGGTATTCGGCAGAATGGGCATTGGGCACATGGGCATAGAACAAGGTATTGCCAGTTGACCTTTCTATCAATGCTGCCCCACCACCTGAAGAGGTGACCAATAGCCGGTTGTCCCCCACGGGTTTGCACTCATCGTTGGTTTTAAAATAACCGACATACCCCGGAGGCATGCCATTGGAATTGGCGGCACTCCACTCCCATTCTTTTTGATAACCTCCGTCAGTTGGATGGAATATAAGGACTTTGTCATCTCCACAGACAATCAACTCCCTTACGGAAGAATCCGGACGGATGTGGTTATGTTCGTTGTCAGCCCTACTTACACAAGCGGCAACCGTTGTAGCGGCCAAAAATACCAAAATCAATACGTTCGTTTTCATATATCCATTAGTTAAATCCTACCATCCAGGATTTTGTTCCAGTTCTGGGTTGAGGGTAAGTTCTTCCGTGGGAATTGGTTTTAGGTACTCATGATCTTCAAACCCGGGGAGTATGGCGTTATACGGAACTATACGTCCTTGATTATCCTCACTTAGCCCATGGATTTCGGACATTCTGAAATACTGCACCCCTTCGATCTGGTCGGCAGGTGGAGTTTCATCATATTCCAGGACATAGAGATTGGGATTGCCATCACCATTTAGATCAATGTACTCTTCGAGCCCCTTCACATAGATACCTTCGTATTTTTCCCTAAACAAATGACCTTCCTTCCAACGTTTTAAGTCATCAGTCCGAAACCCTTCGAAGGCCAGCTCAACCCGTCTTTCCCTTCTTATTTCCAAAACCAAGGGATCAGAAGTATGATCGTACATCCTGTCCAAAAAGCCGTCGACTTCCACGGGGAGGCTCAAGTGTGGCATCCCTACCCTTTCCCTGATGGGATTTATGGTCTGGTCTATCCCCTGTTGACCGAGCTCGCCAAGTTCTGCTTTGGCCTCGGCATAGTTGAGCAATACCTCTGCATACCTAAAAATAATCACATCACGATAACCACCCCCCTGATCTTCAATGGGGGGTCCTACCCGTTTATGGACCATATAACCTGTTACATTTTGGGAAAAGTCGGAAACAGCTTCCTTTTCAGTACCTACCCGCACATACCCCGGGGAGACCAGTGTTTGGGAAAGCCTCGGATCGCGGTTCCGGAACTCGTTGAAATAGGACATCGTATCCCGCTTTTGGGCCTGAGGGTAGGCCTGTTGGAAAGTCCTTCCATCCTTCATCAGGTAGGTACCTACCAAGTCACGTGTGGCACCAAAATTACCGTTTGAAGTGGAAGTGAACAGCGGAGTATAATAAAAAGTCTGGGTGTCCGAGGAACGCGCCAAGATCACCTCTTCGGTATGGGCATCCTTTGGCTGGAAGAGCTCAAAATAATCGGTGTCGGCATTTCCGGTTTGGAATAAGGAATAGATAGCTGCATCCATGATGGACCTGCTGGCTTCGGCGGCTTCTTCCAGAAATTCATCGCTTTCCGAAAGGGCCGCTTCTGTATGGTATTTTCTCCAGGTCCCCTCATATAGGCATATCCGGGATTTTAGCGCCAGGGCGGTCCATTTGGATATACGGTTTTTAAAGGTTTCTGCTGGAAGGTGTGCTATGGCATAATCCAGGTCTTTCCTTACCGAATCCATTACCAGTATTCTTGAATCCCTTGGCTTGTACAGGTCTTCATCATTGGTGTCCAACACCTTTCCATACCACGGCACGTCTCCAAACTGCCTGACCTTGTCATAGTAGAACCAAGCCCTGAAAAACCTGGCCAGTGCCAGGCTCCTGCTTTTTACATTTCCTTCAAGATCGGCATGGCTCACATTTTCAATAAAATAGTTGATGTCCCGAAGCTGTCCCCAGCTCCACCCTCCGCTTCCAAGGGAGGTGGGAATGGAATAAATTCCCCTTCTTATGGCAGGGGGATTGCCGATGTGTTCACTGTTGTCACTGGAAAAGTCCTCGGTAATCAGGTCTCGGTCGATATAACCGTAGAACCCATTGGAATATGTTTCCACGCTGCTTTCGTTGTTCCAGAAATCCTCGGTTTCTCCCAGTTCGGTACCGGGCGTCAGTTCAAGAAAATCATTGTTGCATCCCATTAAACTGACAACTGCTCCTACTAGCAATATTATGTTTTTCATCTTTTTGTACGGTTTTGTTGTTAGAGTTTTACCTGAAGGCCAAATGAGAATACCCTTTGGATGGGATATGCGGTTCCCAGCCCTACCCTGCTTTCATTGGCATCTGGATCCTTGGTCAATCCTTCCGGATCCAAACTGAAGTGCAGGGCTGTTGTTTCCCAAAGGTTCTGACCTGAAAAGTACACCCTGACATGACTGATCTTGATCCTTTCGGTCAAGGAAGAAGGAATGGTATAGCCCACCGTCAGGTTTTTGAGCCTTAGGAAGGACGCATCCTGAAGGTACTTGGTCTGGGGTACGCCAAGGTCATTATTTCCCAAGGCCAGGTATCCTTGTGGTCTGGGAAAATAGGCATCAGGATTATCCGGTGTCCAACGCTCGTCCACGGTATGCTGTAGCATCACTTGGTACTTTCTGTTGTACGGACCCCAAAAATTCACGGCTTCTGCCCCTGGATAGATGTCCCTTTTGCCTACGCCACGGAAAAATACGTTAAGGTCAATACCTTTCCAGGCGCCGTTAAGGGTAATCCCATATTGGTACCTGGGGGTGGTATTACCGATTTTTCTATAATCCCCTGGATTCTCCAAGGTGCGTTCTCCAAAATTGATCACTCCATCACCGTTTATGTCCTGAAATTTGATCGTTCCGGCTGCAGCGTACGCTTTGTAGGAATTGGTCTCCAGCAGGGCCCCGTTCTGGGCTTCTTCATCTGTCTGAAAATATCCTTCGGTGGTCAAGCCCCAAATTTCCCCCAATTGCTGTCCCCGATAATAGTCGGCCAAGTAATTGGTCGGATTATAATAGTCGGTGATTTCGGAATGATAATCCGATATGTTAAACCTTACGCCATAGCTAAAGGGGTTCCTGCCGACTTTCCTCGTGTCATTCCACGCAAGGTTCAGCTCCCATCCTTGGGTCTTGAGCGATGCAATATTTTCCTTGGGAACGGTAGCTCCGAACACAGAAGGGAGGGACCTGAAATTGGCCAGCATATTATCGGTATTGCGCTGGTAAACGTCAAGGGTGGTCGTAAGCCTATTCCTAAAGAAAGTGGCGTCCAGACCAAAATTCAACGTTTCAACGGTTTCCCAAGTAAAATTGGCCGATTTTGGGTTCGGGGACGAAGTATAGTTGACCCGCTCTCCCTCCAGCGTATAAGCCGATTGGCTTACGCCCATGATGGGGATATAGTCATAGGAGCCAATATTGGCATTCCCTATGGAGCCATAGGAAACCCTAAGCTTAACGTTATTGACCGTGGAGCGGATGTTGTCAAAGAACGATTCCTCTGAGATCCGCCAAGCACCAGAACCTGCAATGAATGCATGGCCCCTGTTTTCTTTGGCAAACTTTGAAGATAGAAAGTAGCTGCCGTTAATTTCCAATAAGTACTTTCCGTTCCAATTATAGTTTATCCTTGTAAACACACTGCGGCTGGCGTTCTTGTCATCGTCATCGCTGACATTGGCCACTCCGGATGCCAGGTTCAGCGAGTGCTGGGGAACCTGGAGGGGATACTCCCGGTCGGCATAGGAATAGAGATAGTTATAGCTTTCTTGGTTGTACCCGGCCATTACCGTCAGGTTATGGAGGCCATAGGAAGTGTCATAGGTTCCATAGGCATTGATATTGTTACGAATGGTCCTCCATCTGCTCCGATAGATCTTGGATGGCCCGGCATCGGCATAATAGTCGAGCACAATGTTTCTATTGTTGAATGAATTGGAAAGGTATGGGCCCGTATTGTCCCACCAGCGTAATTTTTCCGTGTTGGTAAACTGATAGGTACCATCGACATGTAGCTTTAATTTACCGCCAAGGATTTTCCAGTCTACTCCGATGGTTGACTTGGTATCGTGCATGGCCTGTTCGATGCCGGATTGATTTTCTACAAACTCCCTATAAAAGCCGATATCGGTAGGGACCATTTCCCCGTCAATTTCCACATACTCAGGCATCATGGGGTTGGAGTTTTCTATGAAGCGCCATACATTCGAGGTAAACCCGTAAAGGTATTGGTTGGGGTGTTCTTCATCCCTTTTGACCAAACTTGTACTGTTAAACACCGAAAGGTTTTCGGTTACGTTGTAAGTAATGTTCGACCTAAGGGTGTAACGGTTGATCTTTTCCGGCTTGAAGCTGAGTGCTCCCTCTTCATGGTTAAAGTCGCCCGAAAGGTAATATTGGAACTTCTTGTCCTTGCCGCCCACACTGAAGCGGTGGTTTTGTTTTGGCGTAAGGTCCCTGAACCACAGGTCATAATAATTGTACACTTGTCCACCCAAGAGCAAGTTGGGCCTACCGCCTATGTCTTCCACTGTAGCATGGGGAAGGGAGGGATCAGCGGCCACTTGCTCGGGATACGCTATTTGGGCATCGGTAAAATAATTATGGCCAATATTGGCATTGAATTCATTTTCATTGATACTAAGGTAGTCCAAAGGGTTATCGTACAGTTCGGGAACCCTTGTCGGTTTGCTGAAACCAAAATAATTGTCATACCTCACCGACATCGCCTCATTCCCCCTTTTGGTGGTCACCAGGATCACACCAAAAGAAGCGCGTGCACCGTAAATGGCCGTGGAAGCGGCATCTTTGAGCACGGAAATTTCTTCAATATCATGGGGGGATATATTGTTGAGATCGTTGGTCGTCTGCGGTACCCCGTCTATTACGATAAGTGGCCCACCACCATTGATAGAAGTACTTCCTCGGATATTGAAACCCGCTGCCCTTCCCGGTTTGCCATCGGCAATGTCGACATACACGCCGGGCAATTGTCCCAACAGGGCTTCCCCTATGGTATTGACCTGCAGTGCGGAAAGTGACTTTCCTCCAATATTGTCCACTGCCCCGCTAAGGTTGGCTTTCTTCTGTTCTCCATAACCCACTACCACTACCTCTTCCAGAACTCCTTCTTTTGGGGAAAGCGATATGGTAAACTGGTTCTGGTTGCCTATCTCGATGGTCTTTGGCTCATAGCCCAAAAATGAAACGCGGAGACGTCTAGCCTTTCCGTCCACGGTCAACTCAAAGCGTCCTTCCAGGTCGGTGACAGTCCCTTTGGAACCTCCTTCTACAATGATGGTCCCCCCCACAATAGGCTCGTCAGTTTCCGCATCGATGACCTTTCCCTTCAGGGTGCGGTCTTCTTCTACGGGTTTTCTGCTTTTGTCCTGGGTATTTACAGCGGTGACAAAAATGCTTTCGTCTATTCTTCTGAACTGAAAATCGCATTGTTCGGTGATTTTCTTCAGGACGGTCCTTAGATCGGCATCCAGTTTCAAGGTAATTTTTTGTTGGCTTTGAATCAGCTTTTGGTTGTAGGCAAACCTAAAGTCGGTCTGGTGTTCCAGTCCAGATAAGACCTCTACTAGGGAAGCCTTGTGGGCATCTACCCTAACATGGTAATCTTCCAGTCCCTGACTATTGGAAGGATTGGCCAACAGGGCCTGTAAGCAGACCAGTTGAATCAAAAATACCCTAAAAGTGTGCTTGGTTAGAATCACGATTCGTTTACGTAAATAAATTTTCATAATTTTAGGTGTTTATTTCAATAAAATGATTGGGAATAACTTCCCGGTTGTTGGCTGGATTGTTGCCGCAATCCAGCCTTTTTTTGGTCAATTTTGTTTTACATAGGCATTTGGTTACTTTTTACATCCGTGGTAATCAATGACAATACTTCCATCCTTTTGGATCCTGTAGTCAAAATCCACCAGTAATTGGAGTTGGCCGAGTAAGTGCTCAATACCGTTGTTTTTACAGATAGCCCTGATCTGGCAATGGTCATTTTGAAAATTTTCCAGTATTATTTCTGTGTGATAAAATTGGCCCAACAGTCTTATGGCATCTTTAAAAGACACCTTGTCAAATTCTATATACTCTTTTTTCCAATCAAGGACCTGCCCTGCATCTGCCCGTTGCTTATTTAATGAGCCGGACGATCGGTTAAAAACAACCGCTTCATCAGGTAACAGGATTGCCTTCATTTCAGGCTTCGCGGTTTGGCTTACCTGAACTTTGCCTGAAACGACCGTGACCATTTCCGTTTGGGATTCATGTGCATTGATGTTAAAGCTGGTCCCCAGCACCTTGGTACTCAAGGAGGCTGTTTCCACTATAAAAGGCTTTTGAACGTCCCTTGTTACCTCAAAAAAAGCTTCGCCTTCCAACGTTACCTTACGATGTTCTCCATAAAACTGCTCAGGAAAGGTAATGGCTGAACCTACATTCAAATGGACCTTCGTACCATCGCTAAGGGTGATCGTCGCACGCTGGCTGGCTGTAGTGCGCTTGGTGATCAGCTCGGCTTTAGGAAGTAAGGTAACGTACTTTCCTGCCAAAAAACCTCCTAGAATAACCAGGGCCAGTACCGCCGCAACTTTGACAAGGGGCTTCAACCTAATAAAAGGTCTATTTCTTTTGCCCAAAGTCATTTTCGAAGCCAGGTTATGCTCTAATCTCCCCTTGACATCCTCCGCGAGACGGTCATTCCATTGAAGGGGCTTTTGGCTGAAGTATATCTTTTTGTAGGCTTGGCGAATGGCCTCTTCCTCCTCTGGTGTTGTTTTTCCCTTGGCCTGTTGTTCAAGTAGTCTTTCAAATTCTCCTTTGTTCATGCTGCTCGTTTTTACACTTCTTTAGTAGCATGAAGCGGCCTGACTACCTGCCCGAAAACGAGAATTTAACAGTTTGGTAACCTGGGATGGCTACAGGTAAAATACCGTTAATACCAGCACATCATAAAGTTGTAATTTAGCCTTAAGGATCTTTTTGGCTTTGTGAAGGTGCCCTTCAACAGTACGGGGGGAAATGTTGAGATTGGAAGCGATTTCCTTGGCGGTATAACCTTCCTCCTTTTGTAGGCAATAGATCTCTTTACATTTTGGGGGAAGCGTGTCTATACTAATTTCTACAAACCTGTTCACCTCTTCCAGTTCCAGCGGATCGTAAGTCGGCACCTGCACTTCGTATATGCCCTCAATGGTATCCCAGTCCAACTCCCACTTTTGGTTTCTGATCACCGAAGACACCTGGTATTTTACTGCAGAATAAAGATAGCTCTTTATATGAGCAACGTCTTTTAGGGGGGCCTTCTCCCATAGGGAAAGAAAAATTTCCTGGACTATATCCTCTGACTGCTCGACATTCTGGAGCATTCGAAAAGTGAACCCAAACAACTTCTTCCAATAACGGTCAAACAGTTCTTGGAAGGCGGAATGGTCTGAGTCTTTTATTCTTTCATAGAGTTTTTGATCAGTTAATTCCTTCATTGATGTGGGTTTTAGCATTCCAAATCAAAGGGAAATTCCTTTAAATAGCACTTTTATCCTGTTAAGCAATGTTTAAGTTTTTGGCCGAGGACGGTACTTTTCCGGCGGTGTGGTTTCCTTGTGCCGATCGGTGTTCGGAAAAACCTTCACGGGAAGACCAGAAATCGAAGGATGGATTGCAGCGGCAAATAAGAAATACAATACCGTTATGAAGCCTTTGGAATATAAGGAAATGGGCAACGGAGCAGTGCTGACCACGGAAAACTCCGGAACGTTCCCCGGGAGTCCCATTATCCTGAAATACCACCTTACCCTAAAAGACGGCCTCATCATGTCCCTGAAGATTACAGTATAGTGGGAAATTGTCCGAAGCGACAACCGATGATGACCAAAATCTTCTTCAAAAACAGAAGCCGCCAGATACCCG
>JGI2924J29684_1078245_pt1 | contig 36947 bp, 34 predicted proteins | sample BenlonsequencITS_FD_29684 | JGI IMG/M metagenome (IMG submission 29684)
CTCGCGAGCCGATATGCGTTTTCACTTAGTGTCCGCCAGCGTTTTTAACGACAGGTAGTTCGTTGAACTGGTGGAAAGGTGGAGGTGAAGACAATGTCCACTCAAGTGTTGTCGCATACTCTCCCCAAGGGTTCGCTTCAGCTTTCTTACGTACGATCATGGAAAGGATCAGTCCGGAGAAGAAAACAATCATAGCAACAGCAGTGATCATGTAACCATATGTCGAAATTCTATTCCAGAACTCAAATGCATCTGGGTAATCCACATAACGACGTGGCATACCGTTTAGACCCAAGAAGTGTTGCGGAAAGAAAATCATGTTCGTACCGATAAACATCAGCCAGAAGTGCAAAGCAGCCAAAGGTGCGTTGTACTTAATACCAAACATTTTCTCGAACCAGTAATACCAACCAGCAAACAGTGTAAACACCGCACCAAGTGATAGCACATAGTGGAAGTGAGCCACGACGTAATATGTGTCGTGAAGCATGTGGTCGACACCAGCATTGGCAAGCATCACACCCGTTACACCACCCACGGTAAACAAGAAGATGAAACCAATTGCCCAAAGCATTGGGACTGTGAAAGTGATAGATCCACCCCACATTGTCGCGATCCATGAGAAGATTTTCACACCTGTAGGCACAGCAATAACCATTGTCGCCGCCACAAAGTATGCTTTCAGTTCAACGCCCATACCAACAGTATACATGTGGTGTGCCCACACGATAAAGCCGATAAAACCAATCGCAGCCATCGCATATGCCATCGCGAGGTAACCAAAGACTGGTTTCTTAGAGAAGGTAGAAACGATGTGGGAAATGATACCAAATCCCGGCAAAATCATGATGTACACTTCTGGGTGTCCAAAGAACCAGAACAAGTGTTGGAACATGATCGGGTCACCACCACCAGCAGGGTCAAAAAACTGAGATCCGAAGTTACGGTCAGTCAGAAGCATTGTCAGCGCAGCAGCAAGAACAGGAAGAGCAAGCACAAGAAGGAATGCAGTGATCAACAAAGCCCATGCGAACAAAGGCATTTTGTGGATCGTCATACCCGGTGCCCGCATGTTCAAGATTGTCACGATGAAGTTAATCGCACCCAAAATTGAAGAAATACCAGCGATGTGAAGCGACAAGATCAGAAGGTCCATGGAAGAACCTGGGTGACCTGATGTCGAAAGCGGTGGATATAGCACCCAACCACCACCAAAACCTTTGGCTGTTTCATTCACACCCGGCACAAACATAGACAGCAATGCCAGACCAAATGAGAAAGGCATAAGCCAGAAAGAAATATTGTTCATGCGCGGCATCGCCATATCCGGCGCACCAATCATGATTGGAACAAAGAAGTTACCAAATCCACCAATAAGCGCAGGCATAACCATGAAGAAAATCATTGTCAGTCCGTGCATTGTCGTCACAACATTGTAGTTGTGCTGATCACCCCAAGAGCCTTCTAGGCCGGTGAAATATTGTACACCCGGCTCCATAAGCTCAATGCGGATCATCCCCGAAAGGCCAAATCCGATAACACCCGCAAACATAGCAAAAACAAGGTACATGATACCAATGTCTTTGTGGTTTGTTGAAAACAACCAGCGTGCTGGAGACCAGACACTTGGTGCACCCGTGTGATCACCATCATGGTGGTCTGCCACGGCTTCTCTTTTGATCGTCGGTTCCGTCGTCATGGGACCTTCGCTCCTTCTTAAATTATTGAGCCGAGGCCACACGAACAGGCGCAGCTGGACGTGGGGCGACTTGGTTGATGTATGTAGTTGCTTCGTCAATGTCATTCGCCGCTAGGCTCAGCCATTGATCATATTGATCTTGAGGCACGATGCGCATTTCAATCGGCATGAATGCGTGATCGCGGCCGCAAAGCTCTGAACATTGACCGTAATACACACCAAGCTTTTCAGCTTTAAACCAAAGTTGGTTCAAGCGACCTGGCACAGCATCTGTCTTCAGGCGGAAAGCAGGCATTGCCCATGAGTGGATCACATCTGAAGCAGCAAGGTTCATACGAATGTATTTGCCCTGAGGCAGAACAAGCGGATTATCAGTTGATAGATTGCGGCGTGCACCCGGTGTAGAAGGAATATCATCTTCAGCGATCATACGCGCATCAAATTCAACAACCTCTACTTCACCATCAGCGTTTTCAGTGTCGATGAAGTAAGACCAATACCATTGGCGACCATATGTTTTGATTGTTACCCAATCTTCAGGTGCAATCTCAGCATACTCACCATTTTCAAGTTTTTGCTTGGTTGGCTCAACGTCTTGTTCAAATAGAAGCGGGAATGAGAAGATCGCAATCGCAAACAAGATCAACACTGGAGCAACTGTCCAGATAACCTCAATTGCGGTGTTGTGCGAAAATTTTGCTGGAACAGGATTAGCTTTGGCGTTGAATTTCAAAATCACCCAACCAAGCAAAAACGTTACAAAAATCGTGATCACGGTAATGATCACCATCACATAATTGTGGAACCAAGTCACATTTTCCGCAACAGCAGACGCCGCAGGTTGTGGGCCAAGTGCCATCGCTACTGGTTCATTGGCAAACGCAGCACCTGCGCCAACCGTGAGAGCACCTGCAATCGCAGCGCCCAATTTTAATCCGTGCAAACGCATAGCTTTGCGCGTCTCCCTCAATTCTTCACGCATATTCAACACGATATCAAACATGCAACTTTAATCAGGACCAATGCGAATCTATGCGCAATCCAGCCAAAGCCCAAAATTACACACAATTCACCTATTTGTCCCCTCGCTAACATGACCCTTTAGCCTTTGAAAAGTCGGCTAAGTGTCAAAGCAATGGGTTTTCGTCACTTTATCGCCAAAATCCCCGTAAACTCAATGAAAAAAGCCGATATTTTTGTGCTGAGACGTATTGCCGCGCTAAGCCCCAAATGGGCAAATAGAACGGATTGGTGCGATTCGAATCGACGATTGAAGCCAATATTTATTTCTAATCGTTCCACCAGATACATGGTACAAAGCGCAATATCACTATTGAATGTTATCACGGCGCACCCTAACATTTAGATTAACACGCAAAGTGCAAAATGCTGATCACTCACTCTAACCCAACGAGTAAAACTGTCAGCTCACTCCCCTGTTCAGTTTGAACATTCAATAACGGACCCTCTTTTATGTCAGAACTTTACGACCGCTCTGCTGCTTCTAAAATACTCGATGACGCCCTTCATGGTGCAGATGATGGTGAGCTTTATGTAGAGACGGCCCGCTCAGAAAGTTTTGTATTTGATGATGGTCGGCTAAAATCAGCTGCCTTTGACACAGGTAAAGGTTTTGGCCTGCGCGTTGTGTCTGGCGAAACAACTGGATTTGCCCACGCTAGTGAAATCACAGAACCCGCATTGAAACGCGCTGCAAATGCCGCTTCTGCTGCAAAGCAAGGTCGCTCAGGCGTGCTTGCCGAACCACCTGCCCCCGTAAATTCACGCCTCTATGCAGATGTTGACCCAACAGACGCACCTGATTTTGCCGCAAAAACAAATTTATTGGCCGAAATTGATGCGTGGTGCCGCGCACAAGACAGCCGCGTTGTGCAAGTTTCTGTATCGCTTGCCGGATCACGGGCGGAAGTCGAAATTATGCGTCAAGGCGGTGCAATCGTCACAGATGCCCGCCCCCTCGTGCGATTAAACGTATCCATCACAATGGAAAAAGATGGCCGCCGTGAAACAGGTGGAGCCGGCGCAGGTGGACGCGCAGCCTATGATGAGTGGATCCAACCAGCTCGCTGGAAAGCGCTCGCTGAGCGCGCCATGAAAAAAGCTGCTGTAAATTTAGAATCCATCCCTGCACCTGCTGGAGAAATGCCAGTTGTTCTTGGCCCTGGTTGGCCAGCAGTCTTGCTCCATGAAGCTGTAGGGCATGGCCTTGAAGGTGATTTTAACCGCAAAGGCTCTTCCATATATTCAGGAAAGATCGGTGAACAAGTTGCCGCCAAGGGTGTCACAATCATTGACGACGGAACAATTCAAGATCGCCGTGGTTCTCTCTCCTTTGATGATGAGGGCACCCAAACACAGCGCACAGTACTGATCGAGGACGGCATTCTTAAAGGCTATATGCAAGACCGCATGAATGCTCGTCTTATGGGCGTTGCCGCAACAGGAAATGGTCGCCGCGAAAGCTATGCGTGTTCGCCCATGCCACGCATGACAAACACATTCATGACAGGTGCAGATCACGATCCAGAAGAAATGATAAAATCAGTTAAACGCGGCATCTGGGCCGTTGATTTTGGTGGCGGACAAGTCGACATCACAAACGGTCAGTTCGTATTCCAATGCACAGAAGCTTACATGATTGAAGATGGTAAAGTGGGCGCACCTGTGAAGAATGCGACGCTCATTGGACATGGCCCAACAGTGCTTCAGCAAGTCTCTATGATCGGAAATGATTTTGCTCTTGATGATGGCGTTGGCACTTGCGGAAAAGCTGGCCAATCAGTGCCGGTTGGGGTTGGTCAACCAAGCTTGAAAATTGATGCCATCACAGTTGGTGGTGCTGGCTAATCTTCACAAAGCCCCAAACTAAATAACTAATCACTACATAAAAGGGCGGCTCCTAATCACGAAGCCGCCCTTTCTTATTTTAATTCACCTCAGCGGTTTAGGTATCCGCAATCTGGCTTTCTTCTTTTTCACGCATCCACTTTTTAACAAGCGGACCCATTGCCAGCATAGCCACACCAATTCCCATACCGACATAAGCCAGCTTGGTATAAACAGCTTCATATGTTGCCTTCGCAGTAACAGCATCGACCATCTGACCACCAATTGTTTCAGCACCGGCCATTGTAGCAATCACACCAGCAAGAGAATTCGAAAGTCCTGTATACAAGAACCAAACACTCATGGCCAAAGCAGCAGCAGTCAAAGGTGCCATTTTCGTTGTCGCAGACAAACCAACAGGCGAGATGAAAAGCTCTCCCATCGTGTGAACCCAATAGACGAGGAAAATAAACAACACGCCTGTCATGGCACCAGGCCCTGTTAGCTTCATTCCGGCAACAAGCACCAAGAAACCAACTGCAACAAGAAATACACCAATTGCAAATTTGACCGGTGCGGAAGGTTCAAGCTTACGTTTTGCAAGGAAAATCCACATCCATGCGATCAACGGTGCGAACAAGAAAATAAAACCTGCGTTCAATGCCTGAAAGACCGGAGCAGGTACATTCCAGCCCAAAATAGTACGGTCAACAAGCCTGTCCGTGAATAGGTTCAAAGATGAAGCTGCCTGCTCAAATAGAGACCAGAATGGAATCTGTGCCAATGCAAAATACATTACAGCAAACATTCCACTTCTTTCCCCGCCTTCAAGCTTAAAGAAAGCATAAGCAAGCAAAGCTATGAATGTGACAATCCCGACAATCCCCATCAGAGGTGCAACGATTTCTGCATTCTTAATCAGCCAGATAGCTAAAATGGCAATTATAACAGCGCTGGCATAGCAAAGCATTTCCACATTGATCGGTCCTAAAACTGATTGTTTTAGCTTGGTTTCGGAAGGAGCTTCTCCCTTTCCGTTCAACCACCCTTTAAATCCAATAAAGGTAACAAGGCCGAGCAACATTCCAATACCAGCAAGACCAAAACCATATTTCCAGCCATATACAATACCGAGAATTCCACATGCAAATGACGCTATGAATGACCCGAGGTTAATCCCCATATAGAAAATGGTAAAACCAGAATCACGGCGTACATCGCCAATGCCGTATAGATCACCCACAATTGCAGAAATATTTGGTTTCAGAAACGCAACACCAGCAATGATAATGGCAAGAGATAGATAGAGTATGTTCACATACAAATCTTCTTGAACAACCGACGTGGTGTAGTCTTCTCTAGCAATTGTTTCAGGCAATCCAACTTGCGCTGAATCAGCAATCACCATCATTGAACCACCCTCATCATATGAAATATCAGAGCGACCAGTTTCAGACAGCACGTATGGGATTGCATCACCGCCGCGTCCATCAAGTTTCAGTTCATATTCAGCGCCTGAATACGTCATTATCTGCTTGGAACCTGAACCTTCAAATGCCATTCCAAAATGGCCAATTGTCAGCAATACCGCTCCAAAAATAATAGCTTTACGTTTTCCAAGATACCGATCGGCAAGTATACCGCCAACAATTCCCATGACGTAAACAAGGGAAACATAAGCCCCATAAATTAGAGATGATTTATGATCTGAGAATAAGAAATGTTGCGTCAGATACAGTATTAGTAGACCGCGCATACCATAGTATGAAAAGCGTTCCCACATTTCTGCAAAGAACAATACAAATAATCCGCGCGGATGACCAAGAATGGTCTTGTCCTGCGAATCTTCAATAGTCGTTTCTGTCATTTCGCCCCCGATGGCGTTGTTTTAAGTTGGCGGCAAGACAAGCACGCAAATTCGAGTTTCTCAAGCGATTTGAAGAAATGGACGCATGAATTGAAGGATAAAAATGCAGTTTCAGGCAAAACGGCAGGGAAAATGCCCTAAGATCTACTAGAACACGAAATATTCTGATCCGAACTCACCAAACTTTTGTCGCATTTAACCATTTTAGCCGCCCAAATCCATTTTTGGTGAAATTTATGCTATTGTTACGAAAAAAATAAATAAAAATAGCGAGGAAATTACCATCATGTTGACGACTTTCTCAAAAGTTTTGCTCACTTCTGTCGCCATATTTACGGCCCATGTCTCACCTTCAGAGGCTGTCCAAAAAGAAAATGCGGCCTTCACAATCCCCCTCACACGCTCGATAGATGGACTATATGCCTTTGACATTTCCATCAATGACAGCACGACTATTCCTGTCATTCTTGATACTGCCGCGAGTATGTCAGCGGTCAGGAAATCAACATTTTCTCAGCTCAAACTGGAACGACATGTCGCAAACAGAATGGTACATGGTCTCATTGGAAGCGAACTTTCTGACACAGTCGTCATGGAAGCACTGTCAGCCGGTCCTTTGAATTTTGCGGGGCATGTCTTAATCCTCGACAACTCTGATAGTATCGCCGACCCTTCCGTGCAGGGATTGATCGGAACAGACTTCCTAATGTCTGCAACCGAAGACCAGCGCTACCTCATGATTAATTTCTTAGATAGTGAGTTATCCCTAGGAAACAGGCTGTCTCATTTTGATTTTGATAACAATATTGACCAACTTAGATGGTCAAAACTCACAAATTTCGGAGACAATATGCGTCTCCTCACAGTGCCCGTTAAGGTCTCAGGTGTGCGCGCAACCGCTATTCTTGATACCGGAATAAATTTTACAGTAATCAATACAACGCTCGCCAAAAAATTAGAGAAGCGTGGTCGAACTTTAAAAACTGCTACTTTTTCAGATGTAAACGGCGAAGAAACCACAATGCATCACGTGAATTTGGGTAAAGTTAAAACGTCCAATCTCACATGGAACCCTTCGCGTGCACTTATTTTTGATGCGCCAGCCCTTGAGCATATAAATTTGACCCAAAGCCCGTCTATCTTAATTGGCCTAAACCTACTCAATGATATGGCAATTATTGTTGATAGGAAAACTGAAAAAATGGCATTTGTTACCAAATACTGGCTAGAGCAGGACGCGAACGACTGTACAGGTTCGAGAATAAAATGCGTCGGTGTAATGTCTTCTACATACAAAACGCCAGGAGGTGCGAATTAACTCGCCACCTCACTTTTGAATGCACGCTAATATTTGATTGAGCGTTACAAATGCTAGTATGCATATTCTTTAAATGCATGTGAAAGATCGCGGTTCCACTCACCATGATATTTCTTCAACATTATTTGCGCAGCATTTTCACCTGTTTCTGCAATCTGATCGAGCTGTGTCAAGAACCCTGTTTCGTCGTCACCAGATGAAGACAATTTTGCACGTCGCTTTAGACCAGCTCGAGACAAAGCCAACACTTCTTTAGCAATATCTTGCAAAGTTTGTGTACGAATTGGTGAGGCCAAACCCATAACAGGCGCACAACGTCGCATGCTTTCACGCTCAGCCACGCTCCAGTGACGTACAAGCTCCCAAGCATCATTGAGACTTTGCTCATCATATAATAAGCCAACCCAGAAGGCAGGCAGTGCACAAATTTGTCCCCAAGGACCAGAATCAGCGCCTCGCATTTCAAGAAATTGTTTTAGGCGCACTTCTGGAAACAATGTCGACATGTGATCATCAAAATCATCCATTGTCGGTTTGTCGCCGGGAATTATATCTAGTTTTCCATCCAGAAAATCACGGAAAGACTTTCCAGATGCATCCATATATTCACCATTTCGGCGAACAAAATACATAGGTGTATCAAGGACGTAATCTACATATCGTTCAAATCCATAGCCTTCTTCAAAGGCAAATGGCAGCATGCCCGTGCGGTCAGGGTCAGTGTCTGTCCACACATGCGCGCGATAGGATTGAAACCCGTTTGTACGCCCTTCATTAAAAGGAGAATTCGCGAACAAAGCCGTCGCCACAGGTTGAAGCGCCAGCGATACCCGCATCTTCTTCACCATGTCAGCTTCTGATGAATAATCTAAATTTGTTTGCACAGTACAGGAACGAAACATCATTTGACGCCCAAGACGCCCGACTTTCATCATATAGTCACGCATAATTTTATAACGCCCTTTTGGCATCATAGGCGTTTCTTCTAATGACCATATTGGTGAAAAACCAAGACCGAGAAATGCAACACCAATTTCATCAGCAATTTCACGCACTTCCTTTAAGTGAACACCAACTTCATTACATGTCTGATGAATGTGCTCTAGCGGTGCACCCGACAGCTCAAATTGACCACCCGGCTCTAAACTTACCGAAGCACCATCTTTTTTAAGGCCGATAATGCGACCATCTTCTTCAATTGGCTCCCAATTAAAGCGATCTCTAAGCCCTTCAAGCATTGAGCGCACTGAAGCATGACCGTCATAAGGAACAGGCTGATTACCATCTTTCAGAAAGCCGAATTTCTCGTGTTCCGTTCCAATCCGCCATTCTTCGCGGGGCTTACATCCTTTCGCAAGATGCGCGATCAGCTCATCCTTTGACTCAATTCGAGGCGCATTTGAATCGATTGGTTTAGTCGGCGTAGACATGGAAACTGCCCCTGCATGAATCGCCACAAAATTTGTGCAGCTATTGATATTAAACTTAGTCGCAAATAGGTGCTTGTGTGTCTCTAGCCAAGACCTGAACGTTGAAATAACGATAATTTTACTTCAACATTCAAATGTCGGACATGTTTACCAAATTCTGACTGTATCTAAAAATGATTAGCCAGATTGCCAAAACACTCCAGTTATAGTGTGAATAAGCTCCAGCTATGATGCTCGCCAATCCCCACGTGCGGCCTGCCACAATGTCAGCGCCGACACAGCAGCCGTCTCAGCGCGCAAGATACGCGGCCCTAAAGTAACGGGTATGACATAATCTTGCTGACGCAGATATTTGCGTTCTTCTGGTGAAAAACCACCCTCTGGCCCGATCAGTATTGCAGCCAAACCATCTTTCAGTTCAGATATCGCTTCCATCATAGGACGAGCGCGCCCAACATCGCCGCCCCAGTTTTCTGTTGGATCATCACCGGCTTCATCACAAAAGACCAACCGCCGATTCTTATCCCACTTCCCTAAAGCTTCCAGCAATTGAATTGGTTCCTGAACAAGTGGAATATCCAATCTTTCGGTTTGCTCGGCTGCTTCTTCAACAATTTTCTCGAGCCGAGACACACGCACTGTGCTGGTTTGTGTTCGCTTGGTAATCACTGGCTGAATCATTGTCACACCAAGCTCGGTGGCTTTCTCAACCACAAAGTCCGTGCAGGTCTTTTTCAAAGGAGCAAACAATAACTGTAAATCACCAATAACAGCTTGCGGGACAATCAACTCCTCCAAACACAAAAAACCAGCAGAGCGCATGACTTCTGTTACGCTCGCCCGCCATTCACCGTCACGTCCATTAAAAACACGCACAGCGTCATTCTTTGACAAACGCAAAACGCGAAAAAGGTAATTGGCCTGCTCAGAGGTCAAAGCGATTGGGGCGCCAAGGGTTAAATCGGCCTTGACGAAAAGGCGTGGGATCGTGCTCATAGGGCAAGTTTATGGGCAAATTTGCGCAAAGGCTCAACACTCGAATGAAAGTCTTCTCCAGATATGAAGAAAAAATTCAGTTTCACCTCGTTATTTCTAGCATTGGCCTGCTCAAGCTTGATAGCTTGTGAGGCTCAAATAGAAAATTGCAAATCAGTTGGTGGTCAGTTTGATTATGAACTCAAAGAGTGTCGTTGCTATCAAGACAACCAATCCGGTGAATGTGATATTTTCATAGAACGCGCGCCTAACGCACAAACACACACAGCCTCTGACACAGAGATAGACCAATGAACCAGAGCTCGCCTCTTATCCCTAAAGATGCCCAACCCACGTCTTGGGTCGATAAAATGCCAAATTGGTTTGAACCATATTGCCGTTTGTCACGCTATGATCGCCCCATTGGCATTTGGTTGCTCGCCATCCCAGGATGGATCGCGATTGCATTTACGCGTTTAAATGAGCTGCCACACTGGAGCGATTTGCAATTAGCTATCCTTATTTTTATAGGTGCAATTGCCATGCGCGGAGCCGGTTGCACCTATAATGATATTCTCGATAAAGACTTTGATGCAAAAGTTGATCGCACGGCTGGACGCCCGATTCCTGCAGGTCGCGTCAGTGTCAAAAAGGCTTGGATCTGGACATTAATTCAATGCTCCATCGGATTATGTGTTTTGCTCACCTTGCCGAGAACCGCACAAATTGTCTCCCTTTTATCAATCCCGCTCATTGCAGCCTATCCGCTCATGAAGCGGATCACATGGTGGCCGCAAGCATGGTTAGGTTTCACTTTTAATTGGGCAATTCTGGTCGCTATTGCTGCGGTGAACCAGCGCATTGAAATGGCTGACATGATTTTATATCTAGGATTCGTCTTCTGGACGATTGGGTATGACACAATATACGCGCTTCAAGATATTGAAGATGACGCAATGATTGGCGTGAAATCGACCGCCCGCCGCTTTGGCGCAAAAGTGCAATCAGCAACCTTCATCCTTTATGGCCTGTCTGTGATTTTAGTTTCAACAGCCTGCCTATTAAAGCAAGCGCCTATTGGCCTGCTCGGTGTTGCAATTTTCGGTGGCCATTTAATGTTACAGGCGATAAAGACATCTCCAGATATGGGTGATAGAGCGCTGATTTTGTTTAAATCAAACAGAGAAGCTTCTTTATTGCTTTTAGTCGGGTTTGGATTGTCGTCTATATTTCTAATCTAAACGGACGTGCACACTACAAACTGCAAAAGCAGATCTATAGGAATAAAAAATGGCTGTGAAAAAATCCAAAGGCTTGTTCGGCGATGAAGCTCTGTCCATAACGATTGCAATCTCGACAGCTTTAATCACAGCTCTGTTTACAATTATTGGCGGTGCTTCTAACGGTGCTCATCAGCTGCACACCGGCCCCACTATTGAAACTGATAAAGACAGCACGATAGCGACTTCCGGCAAGACAAACACGCAAACAACACCCGAAAAGCCGGTGCAAAACGTCACGCCTTCATCGGTTGTTCCCAAAACAGACGATAAAGATGTTGCAGAAGCAACACCTTCAATAGAGGCCACCCCTATTGCACCCCGCCCCGGAGCAAACCGATATGCGGAAAATATGCGGCTGGATTTACCTGAAATTGAATTTGAAGCACGGTTTCCAACAGGAAGCAGTGAAGAACCCGCCTATCTTCCTATAATGAAAAAAATTGGAAGCTATCGCGATCGCCTCAAAGCCGATGCAATCGAAGCAAAAGAAACGGCACTTGCAAATGACCTGACATTTCACCCTTGGGATGTCGATATTCAATTTGCTGAAATTCAGCGCAGCGGCAATATCGTCTCAGCCAAAGGGCGCGAATATAGCTATACTGGCGGTGCCCACCCCAATTTGAATTGGCAAGGACTTATCGCTGAAATAGATACCGGAAAATCAATAAATCTGGAAAATCTGTTTCATCCACGAATCGGTATTTCACCCGCATTGGCTATTGCCGCTTGTGAGCAATTGAAACAAGCTAAAATTGAACGCATAGGCGAAACCACCATTGATGGTGAGCCAATTGAATGTGCTTCCAACAGAATGAAAGAACGCATTTTTGGTGCTGAAATCGCACTGACAAGTTCAGATATTGATCAAAAATTTGGCGGTATATTATTCATGTTCGCCCCCTACACGCTTGGACCATATGTTGAGGGGCCATATACAATCATTGTTGAGCAGGAAATTTTCCATCTCGATCTACGTCCCGAGTATCAAGAATTATTCGGCGGCAACGCCTTAAGGCTTCACGTAGAATAAGCGCAATTGGATCACTTTAGCCCATTCACAATCAATTGTTTGGAAGTTTACCAATAGATAAGTCATCATGTTGGCATGACACATTCAGACAAAAATAAAGCCTTTTGGCTTTCCAGACGTAGTGCTTTTGTCTTTTTAGGCGGCGGCGCAGTCTTCACAAGCGGTGCACTCGTTGCAAACGGTTTTGGCAAAGACCCACAAACGACAGATGCAGATACCAGTCACGCAACGAGCGATGCTCCCAAAACCGCTCCGGGTTTTGACACACTTAGTCAAAATCAATGGCAAAATCTAACAAAAGCCGATTGGCGCGATAGACTTAGTGAAGACGCATACAAAATATTGCGCAACGAAGCGACCGAGCGCCCTTTCTCAAGCTCTTTAAACGACGAGAAACGGGATGGTTGGTTTGCTTGTGCAGGATGCGGGCAAATATTGTTCACCTCTGACCAAAAATATAATTCAGGCACAGGATGGCCAAGTTTCTCAGATGCCATTCCTGGCCGTTTAAAGACCAAAGCAGATCGCAAATTATTCTATACCCGAACAGAATACCATTGCTCTCGCTGCGGCGGCCACCAAGGACATGTCTTTGATGACGGACCTAAGCCAACCGGCAAACGTTGGTGCAATAATGGTGACGCGCTTGTCTTTGTACCCGAAGCTGATCTTTCTTGATGGTCTTTGATTTGTGCGCTTATTCAACGGCGCACAAATACTCATCATTGCTTACTTCACGGCCGGCTTCACAACCAATCGCACTAAGATTATTAGCCGCTTCTCCTAACCATTGAGAGCGCGCTTCATATTCTATGAGTGAGGTGACAGTATTGGGCGGAGTAGCAGCCCATTCAGGAATTTCGATCGCCACACATGTCTCAATTGGCTTTTCATTCGCCAAACATAGTGCATCGCGCAGCTCTAACAGGTCGCGCACCCCTGCACGAAGCGCCAAATCAATTCGAACCAAATCATCCTCAGAAGGAGTAGAATGTTTTAGCTCAAGCGCAGATCTCGCTTTACCGATAATGACATTCCAACGCTCAGCACCTATCGCCACAGTAAAAGGATCCAAATTGCTTCTTAGACCGACAGCGCGCACTTTTTCGGGCTTATCTTGAAACATGACACGTTCGGATTGCTTCGCCTCAGTGCCGCAAGCAATAAGCGATGTTAGACAAATAGTACTCAAAAAAGCCAATAAAAACGACCGCATGACTAATCCTCTCTTGGAAATAGGCTTCAGAACGCTATATCTTTTCTTGATACGCTACGCGTCAAATTCTCTTTCGGAGGAAGCATTTTAACCATTCCTCTTGCTTGTTCGAATTTTACTTTTCTGCGGAAAAACCAAAGAAAAGTCCCCCAATCCGCTCGTTTATAGTTAACATGAAACGCTGAAATCCCCAATTTGTCTATCCTAGAAGGCCAAGAAATATGACAATTAATTTAGATATGGTGTCCGATGTCGTATGCCCATGGTGCTGGCTGGGACTGCGCCGCGTAGAGGCCGCGATTGAGATTTTTGGAAGTGATAAAGTCACGTTAAATATGCGTCCTTTCCAGCTCGATGCCAATGTTGCGCCAGAAGGTGTCGATTATAAAGAGTATATGCGCAACAAGTTTGGAGACACATCATCCGACAATAAATGGACCCAAATGCGCGAACACTTGGAAGCTGCAGGCCAAGCTGAAAACATCCCCTTTCGTTTTGATGGAATCCCCAAACGCGCAAACACATTCAACGCTCACCGCATTATCCGCTGGGCACAAGGTCAAAGTGTAGATGGGAAATCATTAGGCCCCAAAGCCGCCGAAGCATTTTTTCATGCATACTTCAAGCGCCACAAAGATCTCAACGACACGCAGACATTATTAAGCTTGTCAGAACAAATCGGCCTCATCCCTGAAGTGATTGAAAAACTCCTTGGCGAAGACGCGGATGTAAAATCTCTACAAGAAGAAGAAGCATTCTTCCGCAATCTTGGTGTTTCAGGTGTTCCAACCTTTATCGCAAATGGCAAATATGCGATCCAAGGCGCACAAGAAGTGTCCGCGCTCGTAATTTTCTTGGAGCAAGTTGAAGCAGGGCCAAATATTCCCGAAGAGCCTGCGTAATCTAGGATAATTGCAGTTTGACTAGCTCAGCATAAACTGCATTTTTCTGCATGAGGGTTTCGTGATCCCCCTCTTCGACCACACGGCCCTTATCAAGCACGAATATTTTATCGGCCGATCTCACCGTTGATAACCGATGCGCAATAATCAACGTTGTGCGCCCGTGGGATAATGTTTCCAGTGCTTTTTGTACTTTGGCTTCTGATGAAGCATCCAACGCGCTCGTTGCTTCATCCAATAATAAAATAGGCGCGTCTTTTAAAATGGCACGGGCTATCGCAATACGCTGTCTTTGGCCACCTGAAAGATTACGACCACCTTCACCTGCGCGTGTATCTAATCCATCGGGCAAATCATGCACAAAATCACAAGCGGCCCCCTCCATCGCAACAATGATTTCAGCCTCACTTGCATCCATCTTCCCTAGCTTAATATTTGTTCTCAGCGTGTCATCAAACAAAAACGCATCTTGAGACACAAGCGACATATGAGACCGTAAATTATGGCGCTCTAAATGGCGCACATCGATATCATCCAGTAAAACATGACCATTGGCCGCATCATACAAACGAAGCGCCATATTAAAAACAGTCGATTTACCTGCCCCGGATGGGCCAACCAACGCAATCGTCTGTCCCTTCTCTGCTGAAAAGCTCAAACCATTTAGAACTGGCTGATCACCATAAGAGAAAAATACATTGTCAAAAGCTATTCTGCCTTCAATGTTTTCAAGCTTTGTCGCATCGGCTTTATCTGCAACTTCATCGGGTGCGTCCAGCACAGCATAGATACGATCTAGTGCCGCCAACCCCTCATTTGTCACAGAATTTAGCGTCCCAAGTGCACGCACCTCAGGAGAAGCGGCACCAATAGCTGCGATAAATCCACCAAAATCACCTACTGTGGCTTCACCATTCATGATGCGCCAACCTGTAAAAGCAAACACTCCCGCTAATGCTGCCCCGCCAACGACCTCTAATAATGGATCTACAAGCGCTTTAGAGCGCAACACTTTAAGGTATAATCTGGCCCGCTCAAGGAAACCCGCATGAGCACGCGCATTCTGATAAGCTTCAAGATTAAAAGCTTTAGAGGTTCGCCCCCCCTGAAAACCTTCATTGAGCAAAGCCGTCATTTCACCCGTTTGCTGCTGCGCAGCCTTGGAAACTTTACGAAGCCTATTACCAATCTGCACGACAGGCGCAAATGCAATCGGGTAGACAACCAAGACCATCAAAGCCAAAGCCCAATCATACCAAAACATGGTCGCAACACACGCCAGAACGGTAAGAATGCCCTTAATCAAGTTTGTCGCTACACGTAAAGATGCTTCACGAACAAGATTCATGTCATTGATAAATTGAGAAACAAATTCACCCGATGCAGCTGCAGTTAAGCGCTGATAATCACCTTCAATCAAACGACTGAACAGCGCATCCTGCACACTTACTAAGCCTTTTTGAACAGCGGAATTATTCAATATAGTTTGCGTGTACAATGAAATAGAACGTATCATTGCAAATCCCACCACAGCACACGGCAATAGCCAGATCATTTTTCCAGATGGTACGGACAGATTGAGCAATGGAATTTTGACCATGCCCTGACCATGTTCACTCGCACTGAGCCAATCAAGCCCCGTCTTCACCATCAAACCATAACTGGCAACGGCAAGCGCTGTTATAGCCGAAAATAGAGCCCCTAAAGCGAACAAACGCCAATGCTTCGCCATCCAATCAGAGGCGAAGCGACGTAAGAGTTTATTGTCTGGTTTAGCCATAATAAGGCCCTTCAATTATAGGGCCGCACATCCTAAACGTCGTGTGAATGACCAGTTTCTGGGTCCATCAAACGGTGAGCATGCAGAATAAAGAAACGCATCTCGGCATTATCAACAGTACGTTGAGCTGCTGCTTTCCATGCATTGTAAGCCTCTTCATGCGACCCGAATGCACCCACAAATTCTACAGCTTTGAGATCTTCAAACTCGATACCGGTGACATCTTTTAATTCTCCACCGATGACCAGGTGCAATAATTGGGAACTGGATTTTGGTGCTGATGTGTTCATAGGATCCAACTTCGTTTTTGCTCGATTTATGTTTTGATGTGCCGTACCGACAAGCTTTTCCTCTTTAGGATCAGGTATCGGGGCGACTCGTACTTTGTCTATTAGCAATGGATGCAAGTTTTTGCCAGCGCCAACTACGCTTCTCTGGACCGGTATACGACCATTGAATACAAATTCGCGCCCTTTATGGTCAGTACACTGCCCACCTGCCTCTTTGAGTATCAATGTTGCCGCCGCTAAATCCCAATCACACTTATTGCTCAAAGCCACCACAGCATCCCATTGCCCACTTGCAACCAACGCTATTCTATAGGCGACGGCGTTTGGAATAGGATCGGCTAATTGCAATTTGGGCCAAAGCCAATCTGGATATTCAGGGTAAGGCTGAAACTGCGTTGGATGTCCAATCATCTTACAATCAACAATTTCCTGTGCACCAGAAGCATAAATAGGCTCACCATTCAAAAATGCGCCGCCGCCCTTGCTAGCTTCAAACATTTCATCTGTGGATGGATTGTAAATGACACCCGCAACGGATTCATCATTGTAAAGCAACGCTATAGACACACAAAAATATGGCTGACCTGCAATGAACGCTTTTGTGCCATCAATAGGGTCGACAACGAACACACGCCCCATATCACGATTATCAGAATCATCTTTCGTTTCTTCAGATAGCCATCCATAAGTTGGCCGTTGAGAAAGCAATCGAAGCGCTATGCGGTCATTCACCTCAATATCAGCCTGTGTCACAGGGTTATTGGGTGATTTGTCCCATTTTTTAGCGCCTTTTTGAAACCAAGTTAACGCCAACTCACCTGCTTCCTTCGCAACATCACGCAAAAGAATGAGATCATCTTCTAAGGAAGCAGCAGTGTTTTTAGAGTCCGGCAAGCGACATCCCATCAATGAGAATACTTGGCGCATTTGTCGACCCACGGTTTTCAAGGTCTGAGCCAGGAATTAGTCTTTTAAACATGGATGGCAAATCACCCGCTATGGTTACTTCAGATACAGGGTGAACAATATCACCACCTTCAAACCAGAAACCAGATACCCCAACAGAATAATCACCTGTATTTGAGTTGATCGAAGGGCCAAACATATCTGTCACAAGCAAGCCACTTCCTGCTTGTTTCATTAATCCGGCCTGATCTAATTCACCAGCAGCAAGGTTTAAATTGGTTGTGGTCACGCCCGGAGGGTCACCAAATCCAGAAGAAGCCATTCCATTGGGTTTCAATCCCAACTGTTTAGCTGATGGACCAGACAAGAGCCACTGGGTGAGCACACCATCATCAATCAATTTCTTTTTTGATACAGGTCGCCCTTCACCATCAAACCAACGAGACCCCCAACCAGAAATTTCCAGTGGATTATCAATGATATCAACCCCTGCAGCAAAAACCTGCTCGCCCATTTTATCTTTCAAGAAAGACACACCGCGTGCGACAGCAGGCCCAGATATAGCACTGACAAAAGATGATATCAGCCGACTGGAGAGACGGTTATCGTAAATAATTGCTGCGGTCTGAGACTTTATTTTTTGCGCACCCAATCGCGCAACAGCGCGCTGCCCCGCTGACAATCCAACTGAAGCTGGTGTCGGCATATCTGCATATTTACGTTTTGCCCAACTGTCATAATCACGTTCCATCGCTCCATCTTTTTGAGCGATAGCCATCACAGCAACAGATGTTGATCCACCAACTTTCATTGCCGAAAAACCATTGGAAGCCGCAACATACCCTGTCGATGCGCTCCATGTTGCGCCAGCATGACCAGTTTGTTGAACACCAGACACTTCAAGCGCAGCAGCTTCAGCTTCCAACGCTCGTTCCTTTAGCAAATCAGCTGAGGGACATTCATCGCCTTCAAGCATAAGATTCACATATTCAGTCGCGATTTCATCTGCTGGCGTAATACCACAATATTTATCTTCAGGTGCCGCTTTGGCCATTGCCACAACGCGCTCCACCATAGCCTTTAAGCCATCTGGAGACATATCTGAACCCGACACATGCGCCTGACGTTGACCAACCAACGCACGCAGCGATACGCCGCCTGCTTCTTCACGCTCCACCCCCTCAAGGGCACCATTGCGAACCTCAACGCTCAAGCTTTCGCTCGTTGCCAAGCTAGCATCTGCCGCATCAGCGCCGGCTTTGATAGTAGCTTCAATGAGGGATGATAAAATGTCTGCTTTATTTTCTTGTGTCATGATTAACGGTATGGACCGGACAGCTAAAAACTACAACGCGCCAAATAAATTTGAATGCATTTTTTTTGATCTACAATTGCATTTCTTTGATCATTCTCCGTCCATTCACTGTGCGCTAATTGCGAGATTGGTTAGGACTATGAAAATGTAGAAATGACAATTTATCCCAATACCCACGCTGAAACACGATTTTCTCGTCCTTGATCTCAAAATACCCATGCCCTTTGAGACCATTGGGATCTTTCCATTCAAGCGTTGCCCAGTGATTTTCGCCTTCTATTTTCTCGATAATACAAAACATCTGCGCTTCTTCAAACTCTTGCTGAAAAGCTTCTCTTATGTTCGAACGCCCGATAACAGGCTGCTGCATCATTAAATGGTTTGTTGCGCCTTCCGCGTATAGCGAAGCTAGCAATTGCGCATCGGCCCTATTGAAAGCATCCACCCAAGCTTCAATTATACCTATATTTTTTCTACCTTGATTTTCAAACAACATCCTAGCCTTTATCTCGAAACCACCCCGATACTGTAAAACGGGGTAATGCAGCAAAAGATGAAACTTGAGAAACGGAATGAAGAAATTTTGTATCAAAGACCGTTAGATTATTGAAACGTGGTAAAAGTCCTTGTTCGACATCCTGTTTTTTATTCAAAAATAGTAATAAGCCCCCCCAATCAGGTTGCCATATTTTTGATAAACCCAAAACATAAGCTGCCCGACGTTCGTTATTTTTACCAAAATCCAAATGACGGGTGAGATAATGACCTGGATTATATCGACAGGCTGCCGCATCCGCACGAATGATGTGAGGTGTATTTGTCAGCTTGCGACCAATATCGAGAAATATGTCGCTATTTATGAAATCCGTGAGTTTGTGAATTGTGTGACCTGGATCCCAACCATTTTGTTTCGCTCGTACCATGGGATAAAAATCATATAAGTATCCACGGTTTTCTCGCGCCCTCAACAACACATCATTCAATAATAAGTTGCGATCATTTTCCGGCATTTTTAACCAATCAGCATAAGCATGCTCAACTGGCATATTTCTTTCATTGGTATATAAAACCCGCCAATTCACTTGGGTTGCAAACAACTTAAACAGCATTTCAGCTATATTTGTTTCAAAGAAATCAGGTATCTGAACAATACCCCGCTCTTCATAAAGCGCCGCATATTTTTTAATATCAATGTCTGGATTAATCTTTATTGAGATATTGCTGTCCATGCGACTCAACTTTCTAAGCTAATGTAGTTTCTAAAGCTGACATAAGCATGACAAGCTATTCTTCTCTATCAACTGATATTTTTCAGTTTCACAAACAAAAAAAACCTACTACGCAAACAGTAGTAGGTTTTATCGAGAACCGAATAGTGGAATAAATTAATTATCGCGCGCGTCTGGCAAGCGATCATTAATGTCGTCGCGAATATCGAGCAATGTCACGATCAATCCACACAAGATTGTTGCAACAAACCATCCGACAGCCAAACCAGACAACACGGCAACCAAACCTTCGCCTGTTTCAGTTAGACGACGACCTACCAGATCAAAAAATGTCTGATTTACAGTTTGTCGTTCAATGTAAGTACCGAGTGCAAACACAATGATTACCGCAAAATATGCGATGTAAACAAGGCTGCGAAAGCTGTTAATGATGAAGAACTTCATAGCGAACCTTTTATCCTAATTCTGCGCCTGAGCATACTTTTGGCTGATTGCAGATCATTTTCAAGTGTTTTCCCCCATATCGGGTAATTAATAAACACCTTACTCCCGGCGGAGTATGCGATCTACCATCATTTTGGCTTTCCAAGTAGCTAAAAACTCAGCTTTCACTGCTTCTCGATCATAAGGACCGTCAATCCACTCAAGGAAAGTCAGCGGTGTTTCACCTTCTGGTGTCTGCTCGACGAGGTCGATGTATTGCTGAAAGAAAAAATCCAGCATTCCGGTTTTACCTTGTTTAACGTGAAGATATTTAAACGATAGCTGCTCTACCGCTTCTGCTATTGGCAGGCCCTGCCGAAAATGCATGTATAATACTGACATAATACCAGCGCGATCCGCACCCGATTTACAATGCATGAATGCAGGATAAGCAATATTATCGAATAGATACTTTGCATCGTGTATCTTCTTGGGCGTCGGCGTATCTCTAGAAAACATCTGAAAATCGATCAGATCAATACGGTTTTCTTCGCAAGCTTCTTTCTCCAATACATAATAACCTTTGGGGCTTTCTCCGCGCAGGTTAATAATGGTTTTAATGCCCAGCTCTTTTGCATAAGCCGCCACCTGTTTGGGCGAGGGCTGATTCCCGCGATACATTTCATCAGATATTTGATGCAAATTGCGAAATCTGAGCCGTAAAAACCCGTGATCTCCCCACATTAGATCATGATTTGCCAATTTGCGGCCTTCAGGGGTCGAAATATCACGTGGTTCTTTTAGTTTCTTGCCCAAGATTCTAGCTCTCTGTCTGATAATTTAGGATCGTATTGGCAAATACGCGTACACGTCAGCAGAGTAAAGGCTTGTATCTCATGACAAACTGGCAGATGTTCTGCTCCACTCACGCCAACCCGCAGTGACGAGTAGATGTAAAACTGATGATAAAGTCCATTTTCCGATCCCAAATCCTGCAATCCATTCTTGGTTGGATATTGTGGGCTTACATGGCGCTCATGGTCCGCACGAGCAAATGGACGATTGAAGGAGAAGAAATTCTCCAAGACCATTTTGAAAACAATAAAGGCGCAATCCTCGCAGCATGGCATTCACGTATTTTTGTCATGTCTGTACTGCCTGCAAAAATCACATCCCGCTGGAAAAAAGCAGAGAACCCGATCTCAATGATTATCTCTCAATCAAGGGATGGCGCTTTTATCACTCAAGCGGCTATCCATTTGAACCTCAACCCGATTAGAGGCTCTGCTGCCAATAAAAAGAAAAAGAATAAAGACAAGGGCGGCACTGAAGCCCTTCGTCTCGCCACTAAAGCGCTTAAAAAAGGCGGCGTAGTTTGTATGACACCGGATGGTCCACGAGGCCCTCGTGAAGAAGCGGGTCTAGGACCAATCCGCATTGCCCAACTCACGAACACGCCTATCATTTTATGGGGTGTTTCCGCCGCTCCATCTAAACGTCTAAAAACATGGGACCGCCTTGTTCTTCCGGGATTGTTCTCGAAAGGTAGTGTTGTGTTTGCTGGCCCAATGGAAGTGCCGCGTTCAGCGGATGCTGAAGCATTACGCGCAGAACTTGAATCACGCCTGCGAGAGGTGACACGTCGCGCGGATAAACTTGCTGGCCTCGAAGCTTTGCCCTATCCAGAAAAAGCCTCTTCTCCACAATCTCAAGATGGCAATACATCCACGCAAGCGGCTAACGACTAAATGACATTCAGTCTATTTGCATATTCCATTATCACTCGACTACTAGAACCCTTCGCAGGGGTTATGCTCAACAAACGCGTTAAATCCGGTAAAGAGCGACAAGAGCGTCTCGCAGAACGATTTGGAAAAACAAACAAATCTCGACCATCGGGCAAGCTCATCTGGATGCATGGGGCAAGCGTTGGCGAAACAGCCATGCTATTGAGCATATTCAACAAATTACAAACGTCCTACCAAGACTATCATCTTCTTGTCACAAGTCAGACTTTAACATCTGCAGATATGATAGCTTCAAAAGCCAATCCCAATATCACCCATCAAATGGCACCAATTGATACGCCCAAAGCGATTGAAAATTTCCTATCCCATTGGCAGCCTGATATTGCTGTTTTTGCAGAAGGTGAAATCTGGCCAAACCTCATACGCAGAACACGCAAAAAAAACATCCCCCTCAATTTCATCAATGCGCGTATGACAACAAATACATTGAACGGGTGGAAAAAACGCAAGAATGCAGCAAAAGCGATTTTCAATTGCTTCAACTTTATCGGTGCGGCAGACACACAAACGGCCAATGGATTGGGTAAAATTCTTAACAGGCCCGTGAACACAATCGGCAACCTAAAACGTGCGATCGAAGCCCCCTCTTGTGACCCACAAGAATTGACAAATTGGCAAACCTCAATTGCTGGCCGTCAGTGTTTTCTTGCCGCTTCCACCCATTCGGGAGAAGATGCAATTGTGATTGATGCCTTTAAAAAGCTTCGCGCAAAAACCAGTAATGCTTTCCTTATCCTTGCACCACGACATCCTGACCGCGCACCTGAAATTGAAAAACTGCTCACCGATTCCGGATTAAATTTTGAAAAGCGCTCCATAATCAATCAGACAGCCTGTGCAGCCCCTGTTTTGCTTGCAGACACGATTGGTGAAATGGGGTTATGGATGCATTTAGCGAAAGCCATATATCTTGGCGGTGCTAACAAGCCAGACGTTGGCGGTCACAACCCGATAGAACCTCTCAAACTGCGCAAACCAGTTTTCACAGGCCCGCATTCTTTTAATTTTGCTGACTTGATACAAGCTTTGCAACCATGCAAAGCAATCTCCATCGGCAATGATGCAGAAGCTTTGTTTGCGTTTTGGGATGATGTGATATCTGAGAACACTCACTACAACCCAGATTGGGCATGCGTTGATTCAGTCTTTTCAGCAGTTGATGAACCGCTCACTCTGACGTTACATACACTCAGAGCACAGTTAGAGGAGTAGAGTATGCAAGAACCAGCTTTCTGGCGCGAAAGAGATAGAACCAGCCGCTATGCAGCTCCCTTGATCAGATCACTTCTGACCCCTTTCTCTATGGCTTATTCTTTTGCCGGCAAATATCGCCTCGATAAAACACAACCAGAAACAGTGGGTATACCTGTCATCTGCATCGGCAATTTAACTGTTGGAGGAACAGGAAAAACGCCGCTCACCACATATATTCGTGATGTCTTGCTTGCTGACGAAAACATTCGGGTCGCAACACTCTCTCGCGGTTATGGCGGCAGTATGAAAGACCCTGTCCGCGTCGATGTTGATCAACATACTGCAGCAGATGTAGGTGATGAGCCATTAATGATGGCACGCACCGGCGAAAACTGGGTCGGCAAAGACAGAGTCGCCGCTGCAGAAGCGATGGAACATGCCGGCGTTGACCTTATCTTGCTCGACGATGGCTTTCAAAACCCAACTTTGGCCAAATCAGCGTCCATTCTGGTGATCGATTCTTCCGCTCCATTTGGCAATGCATTTGTATTTCCCAAAGGCCCATTACGCGAACCAATTGAACAAGGCATTCAACGTGCCGATATCATTATTTTGCTAGGCGATGGCCCTATCCCCACCGAAATTGGCGGTTTCGCAGGACAAATAATGCGCGCACGCATCGTACCTCATGAAGCGCCTCATCCGGGAAAATATATCGCATTTGCAGGAATTGGACGTCCAGAAAAATTCTTTGATACACTCGCCTCTTTCCCAGACATTGAAGTGGTTGAAGGCATTCCTTTTCCTGATCACCATGTCTATTCTGAGGGCGATTTATCCTATCTAAGGCAATTGGCCCGCACACGCGTTGCCACCTTAATCACCACAGAAAAAGACTATATTCGCCTACCTGAAAAACAGCGCGGTAAAATCCATACACTACCAGTGACAATTTCATTCGACTCCTCAGAAGATGAAGCTCGTTTAAAAGCAGCTCTTTTAGCGCAATTGCCATCCCCCAAATGACGCAGAATGAAAACTCCTCCAGCTCAGGAAACGAGACTGAAGCAGCCTATAAACGCCGCACTTTCATAGATAGCCGCGCCACCTTCCGCGAGCGCGCGCAATGGCGTGTGGAAGCTTTTGCGTGGGATCACATATACTGGAACCGCTTCTCCAAAAAAACGATCGACCAAGCTTCAGATGACGGCGCAAAGCTCATCCGCAAGCTTGGCCCCATTTTCGGTAAAAGCGCCCACCGCACCGCCACACGTAACCTTGCCATGGCCTTTCCCGAATGGAGCAAAGAACAAGTAGAAGAATGCGCCCTAAAATCTTGGGAAAATTTTGGCCGTATCGCAGGCGAACTGCCCCATGTCCACAAAATCCGCGTCGATGGCGATGACCCGCGCCTTAACGTTGAAGGCGCACACCATGTCGACGCCATCAACGCATTGGGCAAGCCATGCGTGATTATCTCCTGCCATATGGCAAATTGGGAGGTTATGGCCCAGCCCATCACATCGCGTTTAAAAGACTGCGTGATCACCTATCGCTCTGCCAATAATCCCCACATTGATAAGCGCATTGCTGATGCGCGTTTGCAAAATTCCGTCGGCACACTCGCCGCCAAGGGCACTGGCACACGCGACCTTATGCGTGCTCTCGCGAGTAAGCGTTCTGTAGCGTTGATGAATGACCAAAAATACAATGAAGGCGTGCCAATTCCATTCTTTGGGCATGACGCGATGACAGCCCCCGGCCCGACGCGCATGGCGCACCGCTATAAAATTCCGCTTCTGCCTATTTCAACGCGTCGCACAGCCCCCGCACGCTACACCGTCACATTCCACGCCCCGATCTGGACCGACCAAGCCATGAGCGCTGATGAAGCAGTTGCAGACACACTCCCGAAAATCACAGCATGGACGGAATCCCAAATCCGCGCCGCGCCCGACCAATGGTTCTGGCAACACAATCGCTGGCCAAAAGAAGCGTGGAAACAGGCTGGGGTGATGTAAAGTGGGATTGAAGAGTACTAAAAATTGTTGATTTACCTTTAGCAACCATTACTTTTTAGTAGTGCTCCCAATGACAATCAGAGGACACGGAAAGAGCTAAACATACACCAAATTGACTATAGTTTGATAAATCAATCAAAGATCGTTCTTTCACAATTTTCTGTACAATTTCTTTTAAACCTATTCGGTCGTAGTCTTTGTCAAATTTGTTCACCGAAGCAAGAGCAATAACTCTACGGTTCCAACCATCGTTAGAAGTGCTGTTTGATTGTCCTAGAGTAATTTTAGCTATGGTTATAGTCTCTCCAGTTTCACAAACTTTCAAACTCACCCTTGCCAGGTCTGCTAAATAATTTGCTCTATTAAGTGCAAGTATTTCATTTTTGTCCTTCAAACCGTCACCTGACGCAGCTCCAATTACAAAGAGAGTTTTAAATTCACAGAGGTTGAATCCAAATCCTAATTCACTTGGAGACGCCTGTAAGTTGTTCATACCCATGACTAGATTTGATCCGCTCCCGATCTCCCAACTTACAGGCAAGTTTGTGGGCCTCTCGATGAGTGACAGACTGTAGCTTTGTTTGACTTTTATTTGTGATGAGCAGGATTGGATTGCTGGACAGCTTTTAACTTGTGGCGTCACTTCGGTCTCTTGAGGGATCTGAGATTGTTCAGTCGAGCCTGTACTAGAACCAAATAACGTAACGCTATCACCAACAGATATTCCACTAGCACTATAAACGCTTGCACTGGGCTCTACCGCCAAACCGGTAAGACTAAAAAATGCTACTCCTAAGATGCTGAACGATAAAAAAGCAATCCCTGCAAAGACCATGGATGGTCGCTGTAGCTTACTTCCTTTGAAAAAACTTTTCTTTAGTTGCTCAACAATCCAATGATGAGAACCGATTACAAAAACAAAAAATAAAACTACCCAAAAAACGAATGCCAATAAAGATATCAAAAGACCTTTTGATAAAATATATGGAACGCATGCACACAGACACATCACCATAATTATTAAAGGGGTCCAAAACAGGAGGAAGGCTCCCCAATAAAATATCGGCCTCCAGAAAGTAGATGGAGTTGCTTTGAAGCGAGCCAATTGCACGAGCTTACTGTTCCAGTAAATCGCCCATATTTTTCCAAAAAATTCAGATATTACTTAAGTGCCCCACAACCGAACTATTCTTTGATACACTTAACATCAACTTTTAAGTGTATCAATAAAATTGCCATTTACTATTATTTAACGCCCCAACAAAACCTCCCCTAGCGTAAACGCGAAACTATTGCTCATTTGCCAACCGACACAACATAGACGCGCCTCAAATTCGATCAAAAACAGCAAAAACGCCTATTTTTATGCGTTTTCTCAAATATTTTCTATTTACATCTGCCTCCATTTTCCACAACATGCGCCCACGCCGACAGCCTAACGCCTTTGTGCGTTCGCCTGTTAGCATTGGTGATGACATGTAATTGTCCGAGGGGTCAGACAATTACAAACGATATCATCGGGCAAATGTTGAGGTGTGTGTCATAACGACCTTCAGCGACAAGCGAGAAGTTTGGCTGGGCTGGCCAGACTTCTCGCGCCACTTTCAAAACCATTTCCGATAGAAACAGCAATAACCGACATGCATGCGTGTCGGATAAGTTTGCACATATCCATATAAATCAGCGCAGCATACCGGCGATTTAAGCTTGATAAATAACGCTTATTGTACGTCTAAGTCGGCCAATTCCAACACGATTGCCGGATCAATATAAAAATCACCATTGCGATCATCTCGCGCCGTGTTGCGCCATTTCACAGCCCAGTGCAAATGCGGGCCTGTTGTGCGCCCTGTATTCCCAGTCGCCCCTAAACGTTCGCCGGTTTGCACACTTTGCCCCGCAGCAACATCCACTTGTGATAAATGCATGAACACAGAAACCAGTCCATACCCATGATCTAGGAAAATTGAACCACCTTCATAATAGAGGTCAGGATCGCCTAAAATCACAGTTCCACCCATTGGCGCGATTAAATCTGTTCCCACAGGCACAGCCATATCCAAGCCGCGATGCACGCTTGTGGACTCACATTTTTTGCCAGTTATTTCAGACACACCTGTATAATGGCGGGTTGGTCCAAATGGGCTACTATAGGGCCCATCAGCAGGCTTTAAAAAAGATATAGACGATGAAACCGGCGCATTGAGGCTGGCAAATGCGTCCACTTTTTTCACCCAAGACTCACCAGCATGTTTCTTCTGTTCTGGTGTGCGCGCATCGACTTTATCGCAATTCATGCCCGTCAGTTCACGAAAATCATCCTTACGCGCCGCAACGGGGATTTCAAACTTTTCAAAAGCCTCAACGCCATCAATTGACCAAGACACAATCGCAGGTGAAGCGGCATTTTGCTTCAATCCAATCGTTGCCAGACCACTTTCCCCAACAATTGCCACAGCTTCTCCATTTAAGGAAACACGCGCTCCAACGGGCAATTGACAAACTATCAGACCACCTTGCTTCGCATTTTTAGAGCATTTGTTTTCAGCTGGTTGCATGACCGCTTGATCATCGACAACCTTTTCATTGCTGACTTCCTCCGCAAGCGGAACAGCATCTTCAACATCAGGCTCCGTCACAGCAATTTCAGGTACACTTTGCACTATCGCTTCATCCGCATCAGAAACCGGCGCACAGGCTATCATCACGCTCAGGCCAATTGCACAGGAAGAAATCAAAAGGCGTTTCATGTCGGTCAAATCGCTTCTCGCATTTGCTCTAAAAAAGGTGGCGAACTTTAAACCTAAACTTGTGTCATGAACCCAGCATTAAGCCTCACCACGACTGTCCAATTTACGCAGTCGGCTGCATTTCTTTCCAGCGCTTCACAGCAGCTTCTGCATCCACATAAGGCTCTTGCAGATCAACGCTCCAATATTTCAAATCCTCAAGCAAAATCTGTTCATTCGTCACAGCACAAATGACGAATTTTCCCATTTTTAGGATTTCAAAATCAGCATCAAGATACTTTATTTTCGCTTCTCCGGGGAGACCTGAAGGCAACATATTCATTTCCTTTTAGACCTCACAAAGATGGAGGCATCAATTTTAAGTCCAGCATTTTGTATGATCGTGAAGATCATAACTGATTATTCTTTTTAAAACAGATCACCCTGCCCACCGGACCCAGATGGAGGTTTAACTATTTTTTTTGTCGGTGCACTCGCAATCCCGCCCAATTGCGTGGTCTGAGGCTCCGTTTCGCGCACAATACGCGGCGCTTCTTGCGGCGTCTTCGGATCAGATGTCACCCGCACTTCGTCATCAATAAACTGCAAGCGCAATCTCTCAGATGAATCCACATCACTTGCATGACGCACCAATTCACCATTCATGCGTTGAACCAACACAAACCCCCGCGCCAACACATTCTCATGTGATACGGACGACAAGAGACGGTTCACCGTTTCTAAATTCTCATATTTCTTGCCAATCAAGCGCTCCATAGCCACAGTTGATCGGTGAAATGTCGCCTCAACCAGATCTTGCTTACGCCCAAAAGTATTGCGCGGATCCCGTGCTAGGAAGCGGCCATATATGCCATGCAAAAGCTTAGAGCGGTCGCCAGCATCTCTGCGAAGCGCAAAACTTGCTCGCATATACAAGGTGTCTAGCGCTGTTTTACGTCGCACCATTTCTCTTTGCAAAGCTAATGGCTGAAGCCCGCTTGATGCCTGCTGCAAGCGGCTACGCATACGCACGACAATATCTTTAAGCGCAAACCCAAGTTTTTCAGATGCATAGTCCAGTCGCTGACGCACACCTTGCACCAACATTTCAGGCCGAGGCATCCGCGCAGTCACAGCTCTCAACTCAACCTTACTTGTATCAACACCGCGTTGCAGTGCTCTTTTCCCACGCGCCCCCAATGCATCAGTGGTCGCAATCAGTTCAGCACGCACAGGCAGTGCAATTTCAGCTGCACCCGTTGGTGTTGGCGCACGTCGGTCTGAGACAAAATCAATGAGCGTCGTATCCGTTTCATGCCCAACAGCAGAAATGATCGGAATTTCGCTTTCAAAAACAGCGCGAACAACGTCCTCATCATTGAAAGGCCATAAATCCTCAACAGATCCACCGCCCCGCGCAACAATAATCAAATCGGGCCGCTTTATTTTCCGCGCCGCTGGTCCAATCGCATTAAACCCGCGAATTCCTCCTGCCACTTGAGCAGCCGCATGCTCACCCTGCACCAATGCCGGCCAGATCAAAACGTGCGTAGGAAAGCGTTCTTTCACACGATGCAGAATATCACGGATTACAGCCCCCGTCGGGCTGGTAACAACACCTATGGTTTCTGGCAAAAACGGCAGTTCTTTTTTGTGCTCAGGATTAAACAACCCTTCAGCCGCCAATTTTTTCTTGCGTTCTTCAAGCAATTGCATCAACGCGCCAACGCCAGCTGGTCGCATAGATTCCGCGATCATCTGATAATTAGAGCGGCCAGGATATGTTGATAAACGTCCCTCAGCGATCACTTCCAATCCCTCTTCAGGTTTGAATGGAAGTTTGGATACCTGCCCTTTCCACATAATCGTGTTGAGCACTGCTTTATCATCTTTTAAATCGACATAGAGATGGCCCGACTTTGCCAGCGTCACACGTCCCAATTCACCACGCACCCGCACATAAGAATATGCATCCTCGACGGTTCGCTTTAAACGATTGGAAAGTTCAGAAACTGACATTTCTGGTGAATTGGAGTGAACCTCCCCGACACCTGATTTTTCAAGTTCATTTTCTGTGGTGTTTTTTTGTGCATCAAAAAGATCAGACATATCTTTTAAATAAAGAATCCCAGCCAACGGGTCAAACCAAGATTTACCATATTCACAGCTCAATCAGTGTGTTTTGCAATAAAATCCATTGTAGACACACGGTTTTGCTTTCAATCAAGTCTTGACGGCGGGGCATTCAAGCGCCAATGACTTTTTCCCATGAAAATACTTATCGTCGGCGGCGGTGGCCGCGAACATGCGCTGGCTTGGCGGCTTAACAAAAGCCCTAAAGTCACTTCAATCCTATGTGCCCCGGGAAACCCCGGAATGGCGAATGTCGCTCGGTGCATCCCGATTAAAGCTGAAGACATTGATGGTCAGGTTCGCCTAGCAAAAGACGAACGCCCCCATCTAGTCATCATCGGTCCTGAAGTGCCCCTCGCCATGGGATTGGCCGACAAACTGCGAATGGCTGATATTCCTGTATTTGGCCCATCTAAAGCTGCCGCTCAATTGGAAAGTTCAAAAGGTTTTTCTAAGGACTTAATGAAAGCATGTGGTGTACCAACGGCTGAATATGGCCGTTTTACAGATGCAGCTGAAGCTAAAGCATTTCTCGATAAATTCTCAGCTCCCTATGTGCTCAAAGCAGATGGCCTTGCAGCTGGTAAAGGCGTTGTCATCGCAGAAACACGCGAAGAAGCGGAGAGCTCTATTGACGACATGCTCGCCGGTCAATTTGGCGAATCTTCCGCTGAACTCGTCATTGAAGAATTCATGCATGGTGAAGAAGCCTCTTTCTTTGCATTAACAGACGGAAACACCGCCGTCGCGCTTGCTGGCGCACAAGATCACAAGCGCGTTGGTGATGGCGATACAGGCGTGAATACAGGCGGTATGGGTGCCTATTCGCCTGCTCCTATTCTTGATGCAGACATGCAGGAACGCGTCATGACAGAAATCGTCAATCCGACGATAAAAGGCATGCGCGATATGGGTATTCCATATACAGGCGTTCTATATGTTGGATTGATGATCGGCCCTGACGGCAATCCGCGCGTCGTTGAATATAATTGCCGCTTTGGTGATCCTGAATGTCAGGTCATCATGGCACGTCTTAAAGGCGAAATTCTACCGTTAATGCTAGCATGTGCAACCGGCTTTGACCTAGCTGATTGTCGTCGCCCTGAGCGTTTTGAAGATGCAGCCGTGTGTGTCGTCATGGCAACAAACGGCTATCCTGCTGCCTATGAAAAAGGATCTGTCATCAAAAGATTGGATGAGGCCGAAGCAAGCGCTGAAGGTGTCGTCGTCTTTCATGCTGGTACAGCTGAAAAGAATGGCGAAATTGTCGCCGCTGGTGGCCGTGTCTTAGGTGTAACCGCACTTGCTGACACAATCACAGACGCAATCGACAAAGCGTATAAGGCAGTTGACAAAGTTGATTGGCCTGAAGGCTTTTATCGCAGTGATATCGGCTGGCGCGCCAAAGGTCGCGGATAAAATTAACAAAAATTAACCTTGTTTAGACTTGTTCTTTCGCAACGTAAATATCGTTAATACTTCCGTAGGGGCGAATTGGGTCGCCTCTAAAAAAGCTTACATCAAAAATGATGGAGCAATTGGGAGGAAATCATGAAAAAATTTATCCTTGCAGCGCTGTCTGCAATTTTTCTTGCTGCGCCAGCCTATGCTGGAAGCATGACAATTGAGTTTGCACCAGAAGACGGTGACAAAGTTACAATCATTCTAGACTCCACCGCACAGACAGCCACTATTGGTGACCAAACTTCACCCTATTCTTGGGACGAAACAGGCAAAACACTTTGCGGTGGTGAAGCAGAACAAAAAGTTTGTGTCACTTTTGATGAAGTTTCACATGATGTCGGTTTCACCACAGGCTATACAAGAAATGATGGCGTAACTGGAACTGCCACAGTGATTTCTGTAACGGAATAACTTCTTAGACATAATCAATAAAAAAGGCTCTCAATTTTTGAGAGCCTTTTTCTTTGCTTTATTTTTCAGCTATCTGCTATCTGCGCCCTTTAGGTCCGCCCGATTTTCCGCCCTTATTGAAACGATCCGTTTTTGAACTAGACCCACCCCGTTTGGGAGCTGGTCTCACACCTGCTGGACGTGGTTTTCCGCGTGTCGCACCTGCACGCTCATTCCAAGGCAATCCACCATCACCGCGAGAGCCAATTTCACCGGAGCTTGTTTTACCCTTTTTCTCCTGACGACGCTCGCTTAAAGAACGTGGACGCACAACATCCTCTTTAGTTGGGTGCGCAGTATTCCCCTTAGCTCTTGCGCGATCGCGGCGAGACCCAGCTGTTTTAGGGCGTTGCGGCAACTCACGTCTTGTTCCGTCCGCTTCCGTTATCCAAACTGCATCTGCCTCTTTACGCGGTGCCGTCGTCTTACGCGTTTTAGCTAGACTGGCTGGCACAACGGCTTCGCCCGGTTTAGCCGGTTTGCTGAAATCACGCGGCTCAGGATTAGTCTCGGCCCCCTCGCGCAATGCTGCATAACGGTGCGGTGTTTGACGTTTGTGCGAACGCTGCGCTGGCTCTCTTCCTGAGCTTGGCTTTTCAAACTTTTCACCACGCAATGGTTTTATCGTTGCAGCAGGCTTCTTTGCAGGTGCTGTTTGTGAAGTATCTTCATCACGTCCCTTTGTGCGCCTGCGCTTTGTATCTGGCTCCAAATAGGATTGAGGCACACTTGCAGGATCAGGGCGCCGTTTACGAGATATGCTATCACCAAATTCAGACAATAATTCGCCAGCTGGTATCTCTGCTACGCCGCCTTCAACAAGGTCACCCAATTCAAAGGGACCGTAAGATACACGGATCAAGCGGTTCACAATCAGGCCAACACTTTCCAAGGCACGACGCGCTTCGCGTTTCTTACCTTCAGTCAGTGTCATATCAATCCAATTATTGTCACCTTTGGTTTTATCCAAAGTTGCAATGATAGAGCGATATACAACGCCTTCGAACAACACACCTTCTTGAAGTTTATCTAGCTCAGCTTGCGTGATTTTACCAAAGGCGCGTGCACGATAACACCGCTTCAAACCTGTTGTTGGTAACTCAAGCGTACGCGCCAATTCGCCATCATTTGTCAGCAATAAAAGACCTTCTGTATTCAGGTCCAATCGCCCAATCGTCATCACGCGCGGAAGCTTTTTCGGCAGATGTTCAAAAACAGTTGGCCGCCCTTCAGGGTCTGAATTCGTTGTCACAAGGCCTTTGGGTTTATGAAAGCGCCAGAGACGTGTTTTATCTGGACCACCTACACGCTTACCTTCAACCGTAATTTTTTCATTACCGGTTACCTTAAAAGCAGCGCTATCAAGCACCTGCCCATTTACAGCCACGAGCCCTTCTTCAATAAGGCGCTCAGCTTCTCGGCGTGAACACACACCAGCAGCAGCTAGCCACTTTGCAATGCGTTCGCCTTTGGACCAATCTGGTGATTGAACTGATTTTTCAGCAGGCCTGTTTGTTGATTGAGTAGATTTGGGCTTACGGCCCGTCTCGCGACGCTCCGACATATAATTCTCCAGTCATAATTCGAGCTATTGCTCGTCAAAGTAAGGGAGCAGCATGTATCAAACAATTGCAGACAACTCAAGCTGGAAACCCCTATCTCACCCAATCTGCATATTGGCAAACCAGACGCATTGCCGTTAAAGACGCTTCATGTCGTTACTCATCGCTTTTCTTATTCTCATAACCACACTTATCACCGCATTCATTTCTGGCATTTTTGGAATGGCTGGTGGATTAATTTTGATGGGTATGCTTGCTGCTGTCGTTTCAATCCCGCAAGCGATGATTATTCACGGAGCCATACAATTTGTCGCCAATGGTTGGAGAGCATTTCTACTGCGCAGACACATAAACTGGACACTCATTCGACACTATATCGTAGGTGCTTTGATAGCGATTGCACTTCTTTGTTTTGTAAATTGGGTTCCAGACAAGCCTACACTCTATCTCATTCTAGGCTTACTTCCTCTGCTTATATGGCTACCCAAAAACCTGTTTCATGCTGATATCCTTAGAAAAACCGATAGTATAATAGCCGGTTTTCTTGTTTCTGGACTAAACACACTTGCAGGGGTGGCGGGGCCAATGCTGGACATTTTCTTTGTCCGTTCAGACCTCACCCGCCAAGGCATTGTCGCCAATAAATCAACAACGCAGGCACTCGCCCACCTTATCAAAATTGGTTTCTGGACCGGACCTGCAATTCAGGCTGCTGGCATGTCCGCACTGCCACCATTGTGGTTTTTAATTGCAGCGATACCCATATCAATGACCGGTACATGGTTGGGCGGGCTCGTCTTGCACAGAATGAATGATGTTAATTTCAAAAGCTGGATGAAATGGCTCGTCACAGCGATTGGCGTCGTCTTCCTTTTGCGCGCCGCTGGTATTTTTTAATATATTTCAACGCCTTGATTTAAAGAACGCTCTTAGCATCTCTCCAGCCTCACTCGCAAAACGTATGTCCTGTTCCCATTGAGATCGCCAATGACATGTTGATTGCTCAAAAAATTTGGGCCCGTGTTTAATTGCACCACCTTTTGGATCATCTGCCGCAAAAACAACTTTCCCGATACGCGCAAAACTAATCGCGCCAGCACACATGGCACATGGCTCCAGCGTGACATATAGCTCCAGATCAGGCAGGCGATAATTATCAACAGACGCGCATGCATTTCGAATAGCAACGATTTCAGCATGTGCAGTGGGGTCGTGTGCCCCAATAGGACCATTACGCCCCTCACCCACTATATTTCCTGTGCTCGGATCAACAATAACCGCTCCCACAGGCACTTCACCAGCCAGCGCGGCTTCTTCAGCCAATTGCATTGCACGGGCCATATATGGCATTTGTTCAGCTTCTTTCATCAATTACCCATTCCCAAATCATATCTGACAGTGCTAACGCATTTCTTATGAGAATTGTAAGCGGAAAACTCAAAGGTCGTTCGATCATCACACCCGAAGGTCGCGACACTCGTCCCACGTCTGATAGAGCACGTGAAGCCATGTTCAATATATTGGCACATGCAGCATGGGCTCCGCCTATCGAAGACGCACGCGTGATAGACCTTTATGCTGGCTCTGGTGCACTTGGGTTTGAAGCCCTTTCGCGAGGGGCAAGCTATTGTCTGTTTGTAGAAACACACGTTAAAGCGCGCGGCGTTATTCGTGAAAATATCGAAAAATTCCAGCAATTTGGCACTACACGTATCCACAGACGATCTGCTGTAGATTTAGGTAAACGCCCGGCAGGTGCCGGTGAAAAATTCGATATTGCATTTATGGACCCACCCTATGGGTATGAACTTGTTGACCCTGCAATTACTGAGCTTGTCAAAGGTGATTGGCTAGCTGACGATGCTATTATCGTTGCCGAAGTATCCAAGGATGATCCAGAACCCAAATTCCCCGGTTTTGAAGTCCTGCATGAAAAAAGCTACGGCGCTGCCCGTGTGTACATGGCGAGGGTTATTAAACCCGATGATGAAGAAACCAGCATCCCCAAAGAAGACACGACGCAAAACGAATAATTCGACAGGCCTTCTTCTATGCCCTTCCGCCTCAAAAGATCAGAAGCAGACATACGCCAGGCTTTAGCTGATAGAGATATTCCTGACGCCATCACTGATTATTTGATGGATGAACCAGAAGCACCTCATGCCTATGAAATGCTCACTTGGCTTATCGTAATGCTTTGGTTTGCTGGCATTTTTATTGGCGTACAATATCTCTGGCCAATACTCGTCGATTTCTCAAAATCTGCTGCTCTTGCCCACGCAAAAACAACAAATGCAATTTTGTTTGACTATAGCTTTGGCCCCGCGCTTATGCTGGGCGCATTGGCGTGGGTATTTATCTGTTTATCAATTTTAGGAATAATCCTAGCGATAAAACCCAATCTCAAAAAATCCGTTTTCACCGGATTAGTCACAGACAAGGTGAATGGATTTATAGTGCGTCATTTTTTAAAAAAGGCGCGCAGCGATAAATCGTTAGATATTACCAAACCCGAAAATTTCGTCTCATCCTTCTTCAACCACATGACCAGCTTCATGGAATGGCAAGCAATCCTTTTATCAGTTTTTACAGCTGGCATTATGTATCTGGAATTTCAATCTCACACCGTGGTGAGCAAACAAAGTGTTGAAAAACAACATATTATTCCGTTTATATCACCAGAAATACAACTCCTATCTGAAGCTAAATATGTCGAACTTGGCTGCAATTACACCGACGAGAATATGAGCCATTTAAACTACACAATTCATTTTTTAGATGGCACAAAAATCGACCTTGGTGCGACTTTTCCTGTTGAAGGCCAATGGATAGATCAAGCAGAAATCATCGACAAAATTCTGGTTCAAAATGATGTTGAATTTCGCCGCTGGACATGGCCTGGGCGCACCTCGCTTCATCCAGAGTGTATCAATAAATACGCAAAAAAATTTGAGCCCGGCGGAAATGTTCGTGTGAACAATTTACTGCGCACCAATCAATTCTAACGCCCAATCGACTTACTAATTATAATTTAGAATCTTACACTCTTGAATATTTATATAACATGTTATAT
>JGI2924J29684_1078244_pt1 | contig 36937 bp, 34 predicted proteins | sample BenlonsequencITS_FD_29684 | JGI IMG/M metagenome (IMG submission 29684)
CCCCGTGGGAGGAGCCACAGTTCCTCTGGGAGCATTCGCCGGTCTCGCTCGCCCCCGAGGTCGACACGCCGACGCTCCTCGTCCACTCGGATCGCGACTACCGGACGCCCGCCAACGGCGCCGAACTCTACTACACCGGCCTGAAGAAACACCGCGTCGACACCCGTCTAGTCCGGTACCCTCGCGAAGGGCACGAACTCTCGCGGTCGGGCGAACCGGGCCACGTCGTGGACCGAATCGAGCGGATCGTCCGCTGGTTCGACGGCTACTCCGACCGGAAAGACGTCCCACCGGCGCTCGAACGCGAACCGAACGCTGGCCTGTCCGCCGCTGGCGACACGGGCGAGGACGAGAAGGATGAAGACGAAACCGACGACGAGTCAGCCGACGACGCGTAACGGCGTTCGCAGTCCGGCCTAGCCGGTTCGTCTTGGTTTCGACGGCACGTGGTCGGCAGCCGAGATCCGTGACTCCTCCGTCCGTGAATCGTCCCTGACTACTAACTCGCTTCTCCACGAACGCCCGGGTATGGACCGAAACGTCGGTGGATTCGATCGTGCGCTTCGCGTTTTGGTCGCCCTCGTCCTGCTCGTCGTCGGCTATCGGCGGCGCGATTCGACGGCCGGGACACTCGCCTTCCTCGCCGGGAGCGACCTGCTGGCGACCGTCGTGATCGGCCGCTGTCCGGTGAACGCGCTACTCGGTATCGATACCTGCTCGTCGTGACCTCGCGGTTCGCTACCCTCACTGCTCGATTACCGAGACGTGAATGAAGTGAACGCCTTGCTCCTCGCGGCTTCGCCGCTCGGTTTTCCGCGTTTCTCGCTCACTGCGTTCGCTCCGAACCGCGCTCACGTCGTCCGGAACGCCCGATCCCCGGCATCGCCGAGTCCGGGGACGATGTAGCCGTCGTCGTCGAGATAGTCGTCGATCGAGACGGTGAGAAGGTCGGCCTGCGGGAACGCATCGCCGACGCGGAGCAGTCCTTCGGGGGCCGAGACGGCCGAGAGGACGATTAGGTGCTCCGGTTCGGGCGCGTTCTCGACGACGTGGTCGAGAACGGCGTTCATCGTCGACCCGGTCGCGAGCATCGGATCGGCGACGATGACGGTGTCGTCTTCGGTGATCTCGGGGAGCTTGACGTAGTCGATGGTGATCGGGAACGACCCGTCCTCGGCGCGGCCGCCGGACTCGTCCCGGCTGGCGCTGATGACGCCCTGGCGGGCGCGCGGGAACGCCTTCAGCAGTCCCTCGACGAACGGCGTCGCGGCCCGGAGGACGTTGATGATGACGACGTCGTCGAGCCCTTTGACGCGCTCGCCCATCGTCGGTTCGAGCGGCGTCTCGATCTCGACGTACTCCGTCTCCATCCGGCCGTCGATGATCTCGTAGCCACAGAGTCGGCCCAGTTTCACCAGTCCCTTCCGGAACGCGACCTGTTCGGTCTCGACCGATCGGAGCCGAGAGAGTGTATCGCTGGCGAGCCCGTGCGTGACGAGGTAGGCGTCGTCACGGTCTTCGATTGGCATGCAAGGTATTCGGACCAGTGCCTGCCTGAACCTTGCGGTCTCGCGTCGCCGCCACCGTCCGTGTCGCGGCGGCGACCTGTCGGGTGATCCCAGCATCGCCCGGAACGCTCGGTCGGGCCGCCCATCGATCCGACAGGGTCGGTCCCGGGCCGTGGTGACTCGTGGCACGCCCGGCCCTTTCGGCGACGAAGTTTATAACGACGCGAGTCATAGACCCGCGCCAGTCGGATGGAAGAGAGCATCTCCGGGTTCAAGATCCGCGGCGACTGGGGCGACGTCGTCGAGCATGGCGAACGGATCACCGCTGCCCTTCGGGAAGCGGACGCCCACGACGCCGAGACCGACGTCGGAAGCCAGTACGCTGACGCCTTCGTCGAGTGGGAGGAGTGGCGTCCAAAGAGTCACGAACGGCTGGACAGCCACGTCAGCGAGAAGACCGCCGAACAGGCTCGTGTCGAGGAAGGAAAGGGCGAAAAAGCCGGGAAGGACCCGGACGAGGACATCAAAACCGCCGGCGAAAAACTCTCGGAGTCCTACCGGGCACTCGAGGACGACGACGCCGACGAAGCCGTCAACAACTGGCGCGAGTCGATCGACTACGTCGCGCGCGCCGCCGACTCCGCCAGCCGCAAGGCGATCCGCCGCGTCGAGGACACCGTTTACCAGCGAGTGATGACCCAGCTGGCGCCCTACTACTTCGACAACGAACTGATCAGCGCCAACGTCCAGCAGTCGGGACGGGGCAACGGCACCGAGGAGTTCGTCTTCGAGGTCAACGTCAACGACGACGAACTCAAAGAGCGCGTCTCGGCGACGCTCGCCGACCTCGACGACGAGATCGACCGCTGGCACGTCGAGACCGAGAAGGACACCGAGGCCGCCGAAGCGATCGAAGGGGCCGAACCCCCGCCGGAGCCCGAAGACAGTTCGCGCTCCACGACGACCTGAGGCTGCGTTCGCGCGTCTCTCTCACTCATTCACTCTCACTCTCGGCACACGTTCTCATCGCGCGTCGGTCCTGCCGTGGCGACCCCCGAACACGTTGCGTCGGTCGGCACACACTTGTACCCCCCGCCGGTACGGGCGAGTAGATGGTCGACATCGTCACGCTGGGGACGTTCCTCGTCGCCGCTGGCGCCAGCCTCTTCATGGCCTGGTCGATCGGTGCTGGCTCCAGCGGGTCGACACCGTTCGCACCGGCGGTCGGCGCGAACGCGATTTCGGTGATGCGAGCTGGTTTTCTCGTCGGGTTGCTCGGCATCTCCGGGGCGATTCTCCAGGGACAGAACGTCTCCGAGGCGATGGGTCGGGATCTCATCGCCGGCGTCTCACTCTCGCCGGCGGCGGCGACGCTCGCGCTCTCGATCGCTGCCGCTCTCGTCGCAGCCGGGGTCTTCACCGGCTACCCGATCGCGACTGCCTTCACGGCCACCGGCTCGGTGATCGGCGTCGGTCTGGCGCTGGGCGGCGATCCCGCCTGGGCGAAGTACACCGAGATCGGGGCGATGTGGATACTCACTCCGTTCGTCGGCGGCTTCGCCGCGTACCTCATCGCCCGGTCGTTGCGTGACGAGCCGATCTCCGAGCGGACGCTCGTCGCCCTGCTCGGGGTGCTGGTCGGTGTCATCGTCGCCAACATCGAGTTCGCGGTTCTCGGTGAGGGGACCGCCGCGGCCTCGATCGCCGCGGCGGCCGGGGAGCCGATCCCCGGTCCCGCCGCAGTCGGCCCGATACTGGTAACGGTCGCCGTCGCAGTGCTCTGGGCCGTCCCGATCACGATCGGCATGCGCGCAGACCCCCTCAGAACCGAACGTCGGTTCCTCCTCGTCATGGGCGGCCTCGTCGCCTTCTCCGCCGGCGGCAGTCAGGTCGGGCTGGCGGTCGGTCCGCTCGTCCCCTTGAGCGAGGACGTCGGCCTCCCGCTCGTCGCCCTGCTCGCCGGCGGCGGCGTGGGGCTGTTGATCGGCTCGTGGACCGGCGCCCCTCGGATGATCAAGGCGATCTCGCAGGACTACTCCTCGCTCGGTCCGCGCCGTTCGATCGCGGCGCTCATCCCGTCGTTCGCTCTCGCTCAGGCCGCCGTCCTGTTCGGTATCCCCGTCTCCTTCAACGAAATCGTGGTCAGCTCCATCATCGGCAGCGGGTTCGCCGCAGCCGGCTCTGGGGGCGTCAGCGTCCGGAAGATCGGCTTTACGATCCTCGCGTGGATCCTCTCCTTTCTCGGGGCGCTCGCCGTCGGCTTCGGCGGCTTCAGCGCGTTCCAGTTCGTCGTCGGCTAGGATCGCGGCGAGACCGAAGGGTCTACTGTCGTCGGCCGGCGAGTGAGTGTATGACAGAGGCGGCTCGCATTCAGTGGCATCGTGATGCCGACACCTCTCCCCTGATCAGGGTCTGCTGGAGTCTCGGCGTCGGAACGCTGTTCGGAGCACTCGCCCTCATCGTCTTCGGCCGCCTGCTCGGACTCGCGGCCCAGGTCGGTGGGCAGGTACTCTTGCTCGGCGCACTCGTCGCGACGGGCGTGGCGGTACTGGCGCTCGCGATCGCGGGGAATTCGGCACAGCGCCTCGCAACCATCGTCGGCTACCTGCCCGTCGTCGAGTACACGCCGGACGAGGCGGCAGACACCCGTCTCAAACGCGGGATCGACGCGGCCGTCGGTGCCGTGTTCGTGGGCGCGCTCATCGCCGGTTTCGACACGCTCATCGTGGGTAACGTCGGCGAGATGCTCGCCGCGGCGACGATCCCGCTCTCGGTCGTCTTTCTCCTCGCTGCCGTCTTCATGCGCTCGACCGGCGTCCTCGACCCCGACGAAGGCGTCCTCTTCCTCTACGAGCCCGAAGACGCGATCGATCTGGAGCAGCTGTCGGCCGTCTCGACGCGGTCGATCGGGGGGTCGGCGATCGTCAGGCTCCGCTATCGAACTCCGGATAACGAGTATATTCCCGGGCCGCGACGCCTCCTCTTGCCACAGCGAGTCGCGACCGAACTCGAGTCACTCGTCGGATAACGAGCCGTTCGTCAGAAACGAGTCGCTCGTCGGATTCGACGGCGATCAGGCGCTGTCGCCGTTCTCTGCGACGGCTGGATCTGCTTCCGATTCCGATCCGTCCGCGGATTCGTTCTGATCCGGTTTTCTGAGCCTGGCTTTCATGATCCGCGTGTTCTCGACCTGCTCGACGCGGATATCGATCCCGTCGTAGCAGATCGACTCGCCCTCTTCGACGAGGCGACCGGCGCGGTTGAAGATGAAGCCGGCGATGGTCTCGAACTCCTCGCCCTCGGGGAGGTCGACGCCGAGGGCCTCGTTGACGTCCTCGATGTTGACCTCGCCGCGGACGATCATCGTCCGGTCGTCGACCGTCTCGATCGGCTCGTCTTCGCCGCCTTCTAAGATCTCGCCGACGATCTCTTCGATCATGTCCTCCATCGTCACTAGCCCCTCGGTCGTCCCGAACTCGTCGATGACGATGGCCATGTGCATGCGGTTCTCGCGCATCTCGGTCAACAACTCGTCGACGTTCTTCGACTCGGGGACGTGCAGCGTCGGCTGGATGACGTCGTTGATCGTCAGGTCGCCGTCGTCGGTCTCTCCATAGTTACGATCGCGGACCAGATCGCGGATGTTGACGACGCCGAGGATGTTGTCCAGGCTGTTCTCGTAGACGGGAATGCGAGCGTGTCCGCTCTGGATGCAGGTCTCGATGGCCTCGTCGATACTGTCGTCGACGGTGACGGCGGTCACGTCGAGTCGCGGCGTCATTACCTCCTTGACGATGGTGTTGTTGAAGCGGAAGATGCGCTGAAGCATCTCGTGTTCGTCCTCTTCTAAGACGCCCTCGCGCTCGCCCGACTCGATCATCTCCTGGATCTCGTCGCGCGTGACGTACGGCGACTCGATCTCGCCGCTCGATCCGGTCAGCTGGTTGATCCAGCGAGTGAGGTAATCGAAGAGAACGACCAGCGGGAGCAAGAGGTACTCCGTGGCTTTCAGTGGAGCAGCGACGCGGATCGACCAGGACTCGGGGTGCTCGACGGCGTAGGATTTCGGTGCACTCTCGCCGAAGAGGAGGACGATGGCGGTGATCCCAAACGTCGCGAGCAACACGCCGACGAGGCCACCGAAGTGGATCGACAGCACCGCCGTCGCGATCGAGGACATCGCGATGTTGACGATGTTGTTCCCGACGAGAATCGTCACGAGCAAGCGGTGTGGGTCCTCTTTCAACGCTTTCACTCGTTCAGCGCCCGGTACGCCGTCCTCGACGAGGCCGTCGATGCGGTGTTTCGGGAGCGAGAACATCGCGAGCTCCGACGACGAGAAGAACGCCGAACCGAGCAAGAGGGCGACGATCGCGACGCTCCCGAGGATCGTCACCGTCGACTCGGTCAGACTGACTCCGACGAACGGGATCTCGTACGCCGCGAGGACTGCCCCTGTCAGCGATCGAAGCACCATTGGCTGTCTGCAGTTTGCACTCCCCCCGATTAACGTTTGTCATGTGGGAAATCAACCTGCTCGCCGTTCACCCTCCAGATATACGGGCGATTCTGGGCTATGGGAGGAAACCCACTCCCTGCTCGTACGCCGTCTCGTCACCAGTGAGTCCCAATGAGCGCCATCGCCCGTATGTCGTTCCGGAACCAGTGACCCTGCCAGCGACGAGGTGTCGCCGGTCCCGGCGAGCCGTGCCGGAAGCCAACCGTTTTCGGACGCGATTCCGTACGTCGTGATATGACGAGCACCGCTTCCGACTCGATCACGCTCTATCGCCTGCAGGGCTGTCCGTTCTGTGAACGAGTCGTTCGCGTCCTCGACGACCTCGGCGTCGACTACCACTCTCACTTCGTCGAACCGCTGCACTCCCGGCGAAATGCGGTCAAACGTGCCGCGGGCGTGCGAACGGTCCCCGTCATCGTCGACGAGTCGACCGGCGTCACGATGGCCGAGAGTGAGAACATCGTCGCCTACCTCGAACGCACGTACGGCGAGGGTGGTGCCTGATGGTCGACTTCGACGTCGTCGACCTCGGTCCGACCGACCACGTCGCACTTGGCGAGACGGCCCCGGACTTCACGCGCCCGCTGGTTGCCGACGACGGTTGGCACGACGCCTCGTTCGCCGACACTGCCGGCTCGCCGACCGTCCTCGTCTTCACGACGATGGCCGGGGCATTTCCCGCCGAGTACACGCTCACCGAACTTCGTGACCGGGGAATCGGTGTGAGTGCGACGGACGCGGATCCAGCTCGGACTGAGGACGGAGACGAAGCCGACGACAGGGCCACAACCGACGAGGAAGCGACGCCACTCGACGCCGACCGACCGACGGCTGTAGCCTCCTCGGCGAGCGTCCTGGCCGTCTCCATCTCGAGTCCGTACGAACTCGCTCCGTTCCTGCGCGACCACGACCTCCCGTACGGCGTCTTCAGCGATCCGACGAACGCGGTCGCCGAGACCTACGGCGTGGTCCACGACCTCGACGGCATGACCGGCATCACCGAACCGCGTCCGGCGATCTTCGTCCTCGACGCGGACCGTACCGTCGAGTACGCCTGGGTCGCCACCGAGTGGCCGGACTTCCCCGACTACGACGAACTCGAGGCCGTGCTCGCCGACTGGTAGCCGAGGCGCTGTCTCGCCGCGTCGATGCGGGACTTCCAACCGTCCGAGCGCTACTTTTTTGCCCCGAATCCCCGGAGTAGCGGGCATGCCCCCGATTCGTGCGGCCGCCGACGCGATCGATGCCGGCGAGCTGGTCGTCTACCCGACCGAGACGGTGTACGGTCTCGGCGCCGACGCCCTCGATCCGAGTGCGATCGAGCGCGTCTTCGAGGCGAAAGGCAGGGACCGAGACAAGCCGCTCTCGATGGCCGTCCCCTCCGTCCCCTCGGCGCTCGAGCACGTCAGGGCGACCGACCGAGAACGCCGATTCATGGCGACGTTCCTCCCCGGCCCGGTCACAGTCCTCTGTACGCGTCGCTCGTCGGTCCCGGACGTGCTCACGGCCGGTCGGGACCGAGTCGGAATCCGCGTGCCCGACCACCCGCTCGCGTTGCGCCTCTGTGAACGCGCCGGCACGCCGATCACGGCCACGAGTGCGAACGTGAGTGGCCGACCGAGCGTCCGTCGTCCGGACGAACTCGACGATTCGATCCGCGAGCAGGCGGCGGTCGTCTTGGACGGCGGCGAGACCGACGGAACCGAGAGTACGGTGGTCGACGTCGCCACCGACACCATCCACCGTCGTGGCGCACGCGCCGACGACATCGAACACTGGCTCACCGCGAACTGACGACGGTCGCCGATCTCGTACTTCTCTCTGGCCGCACCGTCATGCGAGTAGCGACCGTCGTGTCGCCCCTATCGTCGTTCGAGCAGCGATCGCAGTGTTCGGGTGCGGACGCCGCACTTGTGGGCGTAGTCACAGTGGTCACACTTCGACCGGTCGTTCGTCCGCGGCGGCGGGCCGTCGATTTCGCGGACGGTCCGGAGTGTCCGCCGGTAGGCGGCTTTCCGACGGGTCGTGAGGTCGATGCGTCGGATCACGGCGGCGGCTGGATACTCGACGTAGGCCGACTCGACGGATTGTTCGCGCTCCCAGGCGAGGGCCTTCGCCGCCGCGACGGCGACGATCGAGTGACTCTCCCAGACACCGCGATCGGGCGGCGTGCCCGTCGAGACGATAACCGGTTCGAGCGGCGCCTCGAACACCTTGTGAACGATGCCGCGACAGTCACGACCGTCGACCAGGACTTCCCGACTCGCCGGGGTACAGCACTCGCGCCAGCGATCGTGGCGCGTCTTCGCGTCGGCCAGCTGTCGCTGGTACACTGCAGGATCGATTTCGATCGGTTCGGCGGCGAGTGACAGTCGATCCGCACGGAGAAGCTCGTCGTACCGGAAGGCGAGCGATCTGACTCGCTCGACGTGTGGTGGCGGATCTCGGTCGTCGTCGACCCACTCGTAGTAACACTGGCGCGGACAGAACGCCGCCGACCTGAGATCGCTGAACGTCACGCTCACCATGGACCGTCCTGGCCGCGGCTTCCGATATAAACCGTCGGCCGCAACTGTCGTCGTCAACGCTTGACACCCGTGGCCCGGCGTTGCGTCGGTGTCGTGAACCGGCTAGAAGGAGACGTCGGTTTCCATGCCTTCCGTCGCGTCTTCGAGGCCGTCCTCCCGGACGTCGCTCGCCATGCGCGTCGAAATTCCCGTATCCGCGAGGATACTGTCGAACTCGTCACGGTAGCGGTCGTTGGCCGCCCGCGACTCGGCGTTGGCCTCTGCGATGGCCCGGTACCGGGCGACGTCCTCGACGGCGCAGTCGAACTCGTCGGCGATGGTCTCGACAGACCCGTCGTGTTCGCGCAGGGCCACGAGATCGACGTCCTCGACGGCGTCGTCTCGCGTCAGGTGCATCGCCAGCCTCGCTTCGAAGACTTCGTCGGTATCGACACCGATCTCGCCGGCGATGGCGTCGTCACTCGCCCCGTCGTAGAACTCGCGTGCGACCGTTCGGAGCTCCGCCGTCGAGAGCGCGGTGTCGAACGTGTACCGGTTGCGAAGCTGTTCGATGACACCGTTGAGGCGCTCGTCGACGCTTCGCTCGTCCTGTTCGAGCGAGCCCCGGTCTGCCTCTTGCGATTCGGTGACCGCCTCCTCGTCGGTCACCTCGGTGAAGATGTCCCGGAGTTCCTCGGTTTTCTCGTTCATGGGTGGGAACTCCCGACGGGCGCGTATATAAGCCTGTTGCCAGATCCCGTCACGTCGGAGTCGTCCCGGCCGTGCATCGCCGATCCGACCGTCCGTCTGCCGGGGAGTGCTGCTTGTGCTCTCGGTGACTGTCACGCGCTCTAGTACCGCCTCGATTCACGCGGGTTTATACCGGATGGGGGACCTAGGCCAGTGCAATGGCGCAAGCGGGGAACGCGGAACTCATCGACGACTTCGAGCAGTTCTTCCGCAACTACTACGACGCGGAGATCAAGGAACTCGCACAGCGCTACCCGGGCGAGCAGCGCTCGCTCTTCGTCGATTTCGACGACGTCCACCGGTACAACCCGGATCTGGCGGACGACTACCTGGCCCAGCCCGAGCAGCTTCGCCAGTACGCAGAGGAGGCGCTGCGGCTGTACGACCTGCCGATCGACGTGAGCCTCGGGCGCGCACACGTCCGCATCAGGAACCTTCCGGAGACGGAGACGCCCGAGATCCGCGAGATCAGGTCACAGCACATGAACCGGCTCGTGGCGGTCCGCGGCATCGTCCGGAAGGCCACGGACGTTCGCCCGAAAGTGGAGGAGGCCGCGTTCGAGTGCCAACTCTGTGGTACTCTCACGCGGGTCCCCCAATCGACCGGCGACTTTCAGGAACCCCACGAGTGTCAGGGCTGTGAGCGACAGGGCCCCTTCCGGGTGAACTTCGACCAGTCAGAGTTTATCGACTCTCAGAAGTTGCGCATCCAGGAGAGCCCCGAGGGACTGCGCGGTGGTGAGACGCCCCAGGCGATCGACATCCACATCGAGGACGACATCACCGGCGAGGTCACCCCCGGCGACCACGTCTCCGCCGTCGGCGTCCTCCGGCTCGAACAGCAGGGCTCGGACCAGGACAAGTCGCCCGTCTTCGACTTCTACATGGATGGCATGTCCGTCGAGATCGACGAAGAGCAGTTCGAGGACATGGACATCACCGAGGAAGACAAAGCCGAGATCGTCCGTCTCTCACAGCGCGATGATATCTACGACACGATGGTCGACTCCATCGCCCCCTCGATCTTCGGCTACGACCAGGAGAAGCTCTCGATGATGCTCCAGCTCTTCTCCGGCGTCACCAAGCACCTCCCCGACGGCTCGCGCATCCGCGGCGACCTCCACATGCTGCTGATCGGTGACCCTGGTACTGGCAAATCGCAGATGCTGTCGTATATCCAAAATATCGCGCCCCGTTCCGTCTACACCTCCGGCAAGGGTTCGTCGTCGGCCGGGTTGACGGCAGCCGCGGTTCGCGACGACTTCGGCGACGGCGATCAGTGGTCGCTCGAAGCCGGTGCGCTGGTCCTCGCCGATCAGGGGATCGCGGCGGTCGACGAGCTCGACAAGATGGCTCCCGACGACCGATCGGCGATGCACGAGGCCTTAGAGCAGCAGAAAATCTCCGTCTCGAAGGCCGGGATCAACGCGACGCTCAAGTCGCGCTGTTCGCTGCTTGGCGCGGCGAACCCGAAGTACGGCCGGTTCGACCAGTACGAACCGATCGGCGAGCAGATCGATCTCGAACCCGCGCTCATCTCGCGATTCGACCTCATCTTCACCGTCACGGACCAGCCCGACGAGGAGAAGGACGCGAACCTGGCCGAGCACATCCTGACGACGAACTACGCGGGGGAGCTGACGACCCAGCGCGCGGAGATGAACTCGACCGACGTCAGCGCCGCCGAAATCGAGGAGATGACCGAGTCTGTCGACCCGGCGATCGACGCCGATCTCCTCCGGAAGTACATCGCTTACGCGAAACAGAACTGCCATCCACGGATGACTGAGGCGGCACGCGAGGCGATCCAGGACTTCTACGTCGACCTCCGCTCGAAGGGCGTCGACGAAGACGCGCCGGTTCCGGTCACCGCCCGACAGCTAGAGGCACTCGTCCGCCTCGCGGAAGCGAGTGCGCGGATCCGTCTCTCCGATACTGTCAGTCGCGAGGACGCAGAGCGTATCATCAAGATCACGCGAGACAGTCTTCAGGACATCGGGGTCGACCCGGAGACGGGCGAGTTCGACGCGGACATCGTCGAGGCCGGTCGCTCGAAATCCCAGCGCGACCGGATCAAGAACATCAAGGCCCTCATCGGCGACGTCGAGGAGGAGTACGACGACGGCGCGCCGATCGACGTCGTCCTAGAACGCGCCGAAGACATCGGCATGGACGAGTCCCAGGCCGAACACGAGATCGAGAAACTCAAACAGAAGGGTGAGGTTTACGAGCCCAAAACGGATCACCTGCGGACGACGTAGTCGCTCCCCGAACGCGGACTGATCTTTCGTCTGGCTGTTTTTACTCGTATTCCACGTTCCGATCTCGCGATCGGTCGCTCACCCGACTGTCCGTCTCCCTCGGGTCCGTGTCAAGCAGGTCGTCGACGCGGCGTTCGAACGCCGCTTCGTCGATCTCGCCGCGGGCGTAGCGCTCGCGAAGCGTCTCGAGCGGGTCTTGACGCTCGCTGGCGACGTCGTCCGTTCGCGCTTCTGTCTCGACATCACACTCCTCGTCGCTGAGTCCGGAGAGCACGCTGAGGAGCGGCACGAGCAGGAACCAGCCGACGATGAAGATGGCGAGCCCGATCGACGAATCCAGAAAGATGAGCGCGAGGGTGCCGATCGGCAGCGTCGCGACGGCGATCACCGGGATGAGGGCTTCGATCAGGGGAGAGACGGACCGGCGCATGACACTAGATTGGCATATCACTGAAAAAGCCGTTGTGGTTGGCTGGGCGATCTGGTGTGCTCGGTCTATAGCTCTGAGAGTGTCTGGACGGTCTTGCGAATCGTGACCGGGGCGACGTCGGCGACGGAGCCGGCTTCGGCCTGTGTGACGGGGCAGCCCTGGCGTTTCGCCGCCACGTACAGGCAGGCGGCGGCGACGCCGCAGGGGTTGCGGCCGCCGATGGCGTTGTTGGTCACCAATCGCTCGATAAACGAACGGGCGAGTCGTTCGACGTCGGTCGAGAGGTCGAGTTCGGAGGCGAATCGAGGGACGTACGTCGTAGGTTCGATGGGTCCAGTCGGGAGTCCGAGCTCGCGGTTCATCGCGTCGTAGGCCGCTTTGAGCTCGGCGTCGGTCGCGCTTGCGTTGGCGACGACCTCGTCGATCGTTCGCGGAACCTCGAGCGTCCGGGCGACGGTGTAGACGCAGGCGGCGGCGAAGCCTTCGATCGATCGGCCCGGGAGGAGGCCGTCGTTCTGGGCCGATTCGAAGAGGCGGCAGGCCTGCTCTCGTGCATCGAGCGGGAGTGAGAGCCGATCGACGAGTCCCTTGATCTGTGAGAATCCACAGACTCGGTTGCTGTCGGCCTTCGTGGCGATCCGCGCCCGATCGTGTTCGCGTCGAAGGCGGGCGAGTTGTCGGCGCTTTCGACCGGTGATGCGGCCACGCGCCTCGTAGCCGATTTCGGTCGAGAGGCCGCGGTCGTGACGCGATCGAGTGAGTGGTGCGCCGGTCCGTCGTCGATCCGGTCCGTCCTCGAACGAGCGCCACTCCGGGCCGTGGTCGATGGCGTCCTCTGCGACGACGAGGCCACACTCCTCACAGCACAGTTCAGTGCCGTCCATCCGAAGTCGCCCGGCACATTCGGGACAGTTATCGCTATCAGTTACGCCCATGCATAACTGAATGTAGAAACTCCTATACAATAAATCTACTGAACATATACCGTTGAATAAATTTAGGCCATAGTGACATTCATTCTGGTAATCCGTGTCGCCAGCCCGATGACAATTCGCTCGAAAAAGCGTTCCTCCCGGTTCGTACGCAGAATGTTTCTCTGGGAGTCGAAGCGTCACAGGCAGTGCTCACACTCGTTTGCTTTCGCTTCCACACGCCCATTCGCTCGACCACGTCCTGCCGCGGGTGTGCTTGCTCGGTCTGCCACCCCACAATCCACCACCCCAGCCACGCCGTCAGCGGCGGTTTACTCGGTGTACTCGCTGCCGACGACCTCGCGGATGCGTTCTGCCGTCACCGGACCGACGCCCTCGACCTCCAGGAGGTCGTCCTCGCGGGCCGTCATGACGGCCTCGACGGTGCCGAACTCGGCCAGCAGCGCTCGGGCCGTCACGGGGCCGATTTCGGCGATGGCGGAGACGACGTACTCCTGTTGTTCGCCGAGGGTCTTGTCCTGCTTCTCGCCGTGGACGGAGACCTCGCGGTCGGCGGTCTCCTGCTCTCGCCCGGCGATGACGGCCAGGAGTTCGGTCGTGTCGGCTTCGCTCTCAGTTCGCAGGACGCTCGCCCCGAAGTCGACGGCCAGACTCGAGAGTGCGCCCCGAATCGCGTTCGGGTGGATATCTCGCTGTTCGTAGAGTCCCTCGCCCTCGACCACGACGACCGGCCGGCTGTAGTGGCGCGCCATCGCCCCGACCTGCTCGAAGACCGACCGGTCGCCGCCGACCAGCGAGTCGACGAAGTCCGCCGTCGACTTGCGCTCGACCACGACGCGATCCGAACAGACGTAGTCGCCGACCGATAGCGTCTCCAGTCGAACCTCGGCGTCGTCGCGTTTCGAGAGGTCGCGTGCGATGTTCGCGTCCATCTCACGCTGGTCGGCGACGATTTCGACTGTGTCAGAATCGCCCGACGGCACCGGGGTCGATTCGGATTCTCCACCTGAAACAGGGGGGTTGTCGGTCGAATCTTCGTCAGTTTCTGCCGCGAAATCCTGGAGGCCCGGCTGCTCGTCGACCCCTCCGTTTCGACTGGAACTGCCGTCATTCCGAGTGCCAGTGCTGTCGCCGGCTTCGCCTTCGCCTGAAGCACCGGCAGACGGTGATTCGTCCCCATCGAAGTCAGCGAGCGAGTGCTGGGCGTCGTCGAGTTCGTCGGCGAGGTCGTCGGCCATGCTCTTCAACTGGCGCAGTTCGGATTCCATCTCCTTCTCGCGCCGGCGTGAGATCCAGAAGTACGCCTCGTCGCGGGTGTCCTCGGCCATCAGGACGGCGACGCGTCCCTCCGACTGCCGACCGGTCCGGCCCTTGCGCTGGATCGAGCGGATGGCCGTCGGGACGGGTTCGTAGAACAGGACGAGGTCGACCTCGGGCACGTCGAGTCCCTCCTCCGCGACGGAGGTCGAGACGAGCACCTCGAACTCGCCGGCGCGGAAGGCCTCCAGGGCGTCCTGCTGTTCGGTCTGGGTCATGCCGTCGGAACCCTCGCGGTCGCCCTGGCCGACGAAGCGCCGGGCGTCGAAGCTCTCCGAGAGGAACTCGGTGAGCGCCTCCGCCGTGTCCCGCGATTCGGTGAAGACGATGACTCGTTCGCCACCTTCCAGGCCGAGGGTTTCGGCCAGCAGCATGCGCGTTTTGGCGTACTTGGGGTGCAGATCGTCGAACTTCTCGGCCTTGCGCATCGCCTCGCGCACGCGTGGGTCGGACACCAGCCGCTGGCTCGCCTTCGACGCACCGGAGGAGCGAGCCTGGTTGCGCTGGCGTTCGAAGTACCGTCGCAGGGCCTCGACGCTCTGGGTCTCCACCAGCGTCACGGCCTGGCGGAGCTTCATCACCTCCGCGTGGGCGGACATGCCCTTGTAGCCCTCCGACTGGTCGTTGTTGATCAATTTCTGCAACTCCGCGCGCATCTTGTTCAGGTCCTTCTGGGACTGGTCGGGCTGGGTGGAGGAGGCGACGCCGAGTTCCTTCAGCTTCTCCAGTCGGTCGGTGATCACCTCGTTCAACGCGTCGCGAATCTCGAGCACCTCGTCGGGGAGGTCGATCCGCTCCCACTCGACGTCGGTGTCGTGGGTGAACTCCTCGACGTCGGCGTCCTCGCGGGTCATCACCGCGACCTCCTGCAGCCCGAGGTTGTCACAGACGTCCAGGATCGCTTCTTCGTCGCCGCCCGGCGAGGCCGACATCCCGGTCACCAGCGGGTCGCGAGCGTCGGCGTGGTAGCGCTCGGCGATGTAGTTATACGCGTAGTCGCCGGTCGCGCGGTGACACTCGTCGAAGGTGAGATGGGTCACGTCTGAAAGCGAGATCCGACTGCCGACGAGGTCGTTCTCGATCACCTGCGGCGTCGCCAGGACGATCGTCGCCTCGTCCCACAGCGCCTGCCGGTCGTCCGGGCTCACTTCGCCCGTGAAGACGACGATCTCGTCGTCGGGGATCTGCAGCGCCTCGCGATAGAACTCGGCGTGTTGCTGGACGAGCGGTTTCGTCGGCGCGAGCATGAGCGACGTGCCGCCGACTTCGTCGAGCCGTCGGGCGGTCACCAGTAGGCTCACGGTCGTCTTCCCGAGACCCGTCGGGAGACAGACGAGCGTGTCGTCGTCGGCCGCGGTGCCCGCGAGCTGGAGCTGATACAGCCGCCGCTCCAGGAAGTCGGGCTTCAGGAGGGGATGATCGATGGAGGGGATCTCCTCGTCCGTCACTGCCATTGAACGGGCTTCGTCACTGGATCGGTTAAGGGTTGAGATAGCGTGGTGGAAGTGAACGACGGTGGTGTGGCGTTTCCCACTTCTCCGTCCACGATGTCTGGGTCGTGTTTTGGATTCGATTGGCTCCCGTGAATCTGGGCCAGTTCACGAGGGGACGCCCTTCAAAAAATACTTGTTCCTAACCGCAAATTCAGCCCTATTGTGTCTCTGAAACGATTCTATTCTCGTACTGATGCCTGGTTGCGGGGTCTTCCCCGTGGGCCGTATGCGGTTTTCATTGGGATTTCCGCGGGGCTCGGCTGGCTCGCAGTCAGTCTCCTGCTGGGTGCAGAGTTTCCCTACGCTGGAGCATTCACGATAGCGATCGTCTTGTTCACGCTGGAACTCGTAACCGGAAGTTGGCAAAATAGTGCCGAGTGACGACACTGTCTACGTTGTATTCACATATGGAATCTCGTTTCGGTGGCTGTCGGCTCTGTGTTGTCGGTCTCCTCTGTCTCAATCTCTTCCCGCTCTTCGGAACTGGAGCACTCGGCTGGGGAGTGAACGAACTTATAGTCCTGTATTGGATCGAGTGGTTCGTCGTGATCGCCGTTGGGGCTGTCCGAGCATGGCCTGCCAGACTCGTCACGTACCCGATTCCTGAGCAGCGACGCGAACCGTCTGTCCGGGTGAGACGAGGCACGCTCGACATCGCCGGTCGATCCGTTCTTGCTCGGAACGTGCCCTCGATCGTCGCGCAACTGCTCGGATTTCTTGCTTTCTGGACCGTGACGGGAGCGGCCCTCCTCTGGTCGGCATCGCCACTGTCGCATCCGTGGTGGGAACTGCACGCTGGCGTGGTAGTCACAGCCGGATTGCTCGCGCTGGGACACGGCTTGCTGGCGCGGGCATACTTCCGGACGAACCAATTCGAACGGGAGTCCCCCGAATCGGCCGCTGCCGCATCGTCGGCGTACACAGTCGGAATACTCGTTCTCGTCGGCTTGGTCGTCTCCGTTTCGCTGTCAGGGAGTGCTTCGGATCCTGCGCCACTGGCTGTCCTCTACGCCATCGTCGGTGGGAAACTCGCCCTCGTCGCGCTCGTCCATACCCGCCGCTGGCGATGGTTCAGACGGACAACCGAGACTCCCATCGAGTACGAGCAAGCGTTCTTCGCGGGGCTCTCTCGTCAGGGTGGGTTGACCGAGATCGGTGCGGTCCCGTCGGTTCCTCACCCCGGTGCCACCCCACAGACGACCGTTCGTCCCAGTATCTCGAGTATTGTGGCCGCCAGCCCCTTCCGTGGATTACTGGGAATCCATGCGTCGCTTTCGGTGTTCGTTTCGACCGGATTCGCTCTCCTCTTTGTCGTCGACGGCCGACCGATCGCCTCCACCGGTTCGCTGACCGTCGGGTTCCTCCTCGTGACACTCCCCGCCCTGATCGTCTCGCTCCCGCGACACGGGAGTCTCGAATACGAGTGCTACGACGACCAACTCGTGTGCTACGACCGCTGGCTTGGGGAACCCGTCTGGCAACTCCCATACGACACGATCGAGTCGGTCTCTGTCGACCGGGGATTCGCCGCTCGCATCGCGGGCTACGGCACGGTACGTGTCGAGACGTTGGACGATCGACTGGCGGAGTTGGCGTATCTGCGGGAGTATCGGGGCGTTGCCGACGCCATCCAGCGCCGCGCGACGCTCCCGGCTGGTGGGTGAGGGTTTCCCATACAAGGTGGCATACTGAATGCCCTCAAATGCTGTTGCAAATGGCAGCGGTCACATCCTCGCCACGCTGACGGTGGTTTTACTCCGTCGGCGATGACCCCTCCCGTCCGGCGCGTGCTTTCAACCGTTCCGAAAATTCAGAGAGGTTCATCCCGGCCGCACAGTCCGGACAGCACCAGCGTTCTGCCGTCTGGTAGTCGTGCGACAACGCGGCTGGCGGCTCGGTGGTGACCCGAAACAGCCGCGCCGGTGCCACGTCCCGATCACACCGATAGCACTCCCGATCAGATACCGTCTCGCCGGTCCCGTCGCGCGTTCGCTCGACGGATTTCATCCGAGCACCTCGCAGTCCGACGGCTCGAACCGATCGAAGCGACTCGGCCCCCAATCCCGGAAAACGAAACTCAGCGACGGGTAGCGATACGACTCTCTAGGCAACGGGCGTGCGAGACCTTTTTGTCTCGAAGGTGTGTTTCGGAACATGGCGACCAGAATCCCGGCTAGGGGATTTGGAAGCCACGTCTCGGGTGCCTCTAACACCCGGGGCATTTCTGCCCATGCGGACGCGGCTTCCGTCTGGATAATTGACGTGATGGGTAATATAGTTACTGGTGGCTGGTGGAATCAAGTCGGCGATCACGATTGATTTCGCCATCCCTCGCCGCGAACCCCTTCGCTTCCACTGGAACTCCCACCGCTAGATGGGTGCAAACAGGGCGGTGCGAATGGGACGCCACGAACGGAGTGCGGGCCGTCAGCGCGTTGACTGGGCGACTGGTTCGACGTCACGGTCACCACCGTCACTCACCGCCTCGACAACCGCTTTGTAGCCACGGCCGCTACTTCCGCCCGTGACAGAACACGACGTTTCTGACCTTTCGGCGCGCGAACGGGGTCGCCTGATGAAGACGGCCGTCTCGCCGCGACCGATCGCCTGGATTTCGACGCGGAGTCCCGACGGCGTGGACAACCTCGCGCCGTTTTCGGCGTACAACTACGTCTCTTCGGCCGAACCGGTCGTCTCCTTCAGCGTGCCGGCGGGCGACCGCGACGAACTGAAGGACACGGCGCGGAACGTCCTGGAGACGGGCGAGTTCGCAGTGAACGTCGCCGCCGAGGCGCTCGCCGAGGAGATGGACGCCACGTCGGCCTCGCTCGACGCCGACGAGAGCGAGTTCGACTTCGCCGAGGTCGAACGCGCGCCGTGTACGACGATCGACGCTTCGCGCGTGGCCGACGCACCCGTCACGATGGAGTGTACGCTCTACGGCACTATGACCGTCCACGACCGGCTACTCACGCTCGGCGACGTCCGCCACGTCCACGTCGACGAGGGCGTCCAGACCGACGGCCAGATCGACGCGACGAAACTCGAGACGGTCGCGCGGCTCGGCGGGCCGTACTACACGGATTCCGATCCGATCGACCTCGAACGACAGTTCTGAGCGCGGACAGGCGGTGGCGTCCGGTGATAGTGGGCTGGTCTTACTCGTCGGGGCCGTCCCTGACGAGGACGTTCCCGTCGGCGTCGACGACGACCGTATACTCGCCGTACGCGAACCTGATTCGGCCGGTGGATCGTCCCGCTCCCGCGAAGAGGGCCTGCAACGCGTCGGGGTCGACGACGTCGTGGAGTGGCTGGAGCTCGGCCGGCTCGCAGCCGCTGGCGGCCGCGACGGCGTCGACGATCGAGACCACGAGCTCGTCACGACAGCCGCCAGTCGGCGCATTCGTCGTCATACGTTTCGATACCTTCTCCAGGCCTAATAGGATGGACGTTCCGTTAGACACCTTTTTATAACGGGGTTACTATGGCTGGCCAGGCGCGCGAACGAACCGGCTCGTCACTCGACGTGTTCGCCGGCGAGTGTCTCGAGCCCGCGTCGCAGTCGCTGGCCGACGGCGGAGGACGATATGCCGAGTTCCTCGGCGAGTTCGGCCTGGGACACCTGCCGCGGATCCTCGAAGTAGCCACGCTGATACGCCATCGTGAGCGTCTCGTTCTGTGGACTCGAGAGAGTGTCGTCGCCGGACCCGAAGTACTCGCCGACCGATTCCAGCCGCTGGACAGTCAGTGGGACGTCGTGTGCCAGACAGCACTCCTGAAACGCCGACGTCGCGGCACTGTCCTCGAACCAGACGGTCAGTTGCCACCGATCCGGCGTCCCCTGTGCCTCGAGGACGATTCCGTCCGTGTCGGTGATACAGCGGACGAGGGGACTGTCGACCTTCCAGGCCGTCTTGTAGAACGCCCCGTCGTCCGTCCGTTCGATTCGATCGACGATGGCGAAGTTCTCCTCCGCGCTAATCGCCGATTCGACCGCGGTAGGCGGTGTGCCGCTCATCCAGACGTATGGAATCGCGAGTGACCCGTCTCGGCCGATGTAGACGACGTCGACCGTGATCGAGTCGAATTGGGAGACGATTCGTCGGGGGACCGAGTCGGGCGCTGCCGCAGTATTGGGGGAGGTGAGGGCGACGACCCGCATGGTCCACGAAAAATTAACCAATGGAAATAAGCAATACGATAGTTTATTTCGTTTGGTTTCCCACTGGTGGTCGGTTGCTGTCTGGGTTAGAACGGACCGATCTGGATCGCGATCCAGGCCGCCACGCCGGCGTAGATCGGGATCGTCAGGTTGTCGTCGAGTACGAAGTCACCGCGTCGGACCGTCACCCCATCTGCGACGGTCGCCCCGAGGGCAGCCGCGACGACGGCGAGCGGATAGTCGCGGAGGAACGGCGTCGCGAGCACGACACAGAGGACGAACATGCCGGCGAGCGTCCGCCCGTCTTTGACCCGCTGGAGCGAGTCCGCCGAGAGGGCGCCGCTGATCGGATCGCCGAGCGACAGCATCAACATCGCTGGCAGGGCGATGTGCGACCCGAAGACCACCACGACCACCGCCATACTGACCATGTACCAGCCGTAGCCGGCGAACTGGTCCTGTTCGTACTCGCGGGTCAGCCTGTCGAAGAGCCACCACTCCAGTCCGAAGTGGAGTCGCAGGATCTCGAGGCCGACGGCGCCGGTCGCGAGCACGACGAGCAGGATACGGAACCACTGCCAGGTCAGCCCGAGCTCGAGCGACTGCGCGAGCAGGTAGAGAACGACGAGGCCGGAGCCACTCGCGTGCACCAGTCGTCGCTTCAGTTCGTCCGCCATCGTCTGGTCGCTTCGTCGGCGTTCCCTTCAGTCAATCGGTTGGCCGTGGCGGATTTGCTGTGTGCCAACGCATCGCTCGATTGTCGGCTGGCATTCCACAGCGGGCTCAGCCGTCGAGTTCGTCGAACGTCAGGTCACCCGTGCGGAGCCCTTCGATGGTCGCGGCGAGGTCGTCGATCGAGACGCGTTTCTGGGCCGTCGTGTCGCGTTCGCGAAGGGTGACCGTCCCTGAATGCGCTTCGGCTCCGTCCGCGCCGCTCCGACCGTCGCCGCTCGCTTCGCTTCCCTCCACCGTCTCGTAGTCGACGGTCACACAGTACGGCGTCCCGATCTCGTCCTGTCTGCGGTAGCGGCGACCGATGTTACCCGAATCGTCGTACGTGACCGACAGGCCCACTGCGCGTAACTCGTCGACGATGTCTCGCGCCCGCGCTTCGAGTTCGTCGTCCGATTGCAGGGGGAAGACGCCGACGAACGTAGGGGCGACCTCCGGTTCGAGTGCCAGGTACGTCCGGTCCTCGCCGTCGACCTCGTCCTCGCGGTAGGCGTGGTGGCAGACGGTGTAGACGAGTCGGTCGACGCCGAACGACGGTTCGATGACGTGCGGAACGATGTGTTCGCCGGCCTCGGTCTGTTCCTCGACGGCGAAGCCGGTTTTTGCGACGGGGATCTCGTGATGCTCGCCGTCGACCTCGATTTCGACGCTCTCCGCGTCTCGCGGCTCCGATCCGTCGCCGCTCGACTCTCCCGCGGCCGTTTCGGCCGCGCTCTCGAACGCGGCCCGATCCCGCTCCGCTTTGGTCTCGAGCGCGTCCACGACGGCTTGGGCATCGCCGCCGAACTCCGGACCCAGGTAGCTCATGTCGGGGTCGACGACGGCACGCTCGACGGTTCTGGGCTCGTCGTACTGCTGGAAGACCGTAAAGCGATCCTCCGAGTACTCGTCGTGCTTCGAGAGGTCGTAGGCGCCGCGATCGGAGAAGCCGGCGATCTCGATCCAGTTGCCGTCGATCTCGGCTTCGGCGTCCCAGCAGTCGCTCGCGTAGTGTGAGCGTTCTCCGGCGAGGTGCTGGCGGTAGCGAAACCGGTCCATGTCGACACCGAGGGAGTCGTACCACTCCCTGGCGACGCCGAGGTAGTAGGCGATCCAGGGCTGGAGCGTCCCCGCCTCGACGGCGTCGCCGATGGTGGTCTCGACGTGGCCACCGCCAGATTCCTCCTGTTCGCTCGCGGGATAGAGCGTCACGTCGACATCTGTGACGGCCGAGAGGTCGGGCTCGTCGTCCTCGGGGTCGACGAACAGTTCCAGTTCGGCCTGCGTGAACTCCCGCGTGCGGATGATCGAGCGACGGGGGCTGATCTCGTTGCGGTAGGCGCGGCCGATCTGGGTGACGCCGAAGGGGAGCTGGTTTCGCGCGTACTCCTTCAAGCGGGGGAACTCGACGAAGATGCCCTGGGCGGTCTCCGGGCGGAGGTAGCCGGGCTGGGCGTCGCCGGGGCCGATGTTCGTCGCGAACATGAGGTTGAACGTCTCGACGGCCTGGTCGGCGAGGCCGGCACCGCAGGCCGGGCAGACGAGTTCGTACTCGGCGATGATCTCCTCGACCTCGGGGATGGGGAGGCCTTCGGCGTCCTCGTACTCCGTGTTGTCCTCGACGACGTGGTCGGCACGGTGGCTCTCGCCGCACTCTGGACACTCGACGAGCATGTCGTCGAAGGTGTCGAGGTGGCTCGAGGCCTCGAAGACCGGTTCGGGCATGATCGTCGGCGCGTCGATCTCCATGTTGCCTTCGGCGACGGCGAATCGCTCGCGCCAGGCGTCCTCGACGTTGCCCTTCAGTGCCGCACCCTGCGGACCGAACGTGTAGAAGCCGCCGACGCCGCCGTACGCGCCGGAGGCCTGGAAGAAGTAGCCCCGCCGCTTTGCGAGTTCGACCAGTTGCTCGCTGGTTCGGGCGTCGTCCGTGGAAGTCGTGCCGTCGTCACTCATACAGGGCCCTCAGCAGGTCGATGTCCCGGACGATGCCGACGAGGCGCTCGCCCGTGACGAGCGGGATCTGTTCGATGTCGTTCGAGATCATCTCCTGGGCGGCCTCCTCGACGCCGCGGTGCTGGGTCACGGTCACGACGTCGTCGGACATGAACTCCCGGACGGGACCGGTCGGCAGTTCGATGTCACGGGTCGGGAGCGACCGGCTTCCGACGGCCTTGATCCCTTCCCAGGACCACTCGGCGTCCTGATCCGGGAAGTTGTCGCCCGTCGACTCCTCGCCTTCGACGATGTGAGCGACGTCCAGGATGTCGACCTCGGTGAGGACGCCGCACATCGATCCTTCGTCGTCGAGGACCACGGCGTACGGAGCGTTCGCGTAGGACAGCTGTGCCTCCGCGACGAGCAGCGGCGTCTCGTGGTGGGTGGTGTTCACGTCGCGTGCCGCGTAGTCGCCGACTTCGGCGTCGACGTCGACCTTCCCTCTGGCGATCGCGGCGACGACGTCCGTCACGGTGACGATCCCCTCGAACTCCCCATCGACGACCGGGACGCGACGCGCCCCCTCCTCGACCATGAGCTCGGCGATGTCCTCGACGTCGGTGTCGGCCGTCGTCGTCGGGACGTCCTCCATCAGCATCACGAGCTGGTCCTCGTCGGGCTGGTCGATCAGCGACTGTCGCGAGATGAGCCCCCGGTACTCCGGGCCGTCGTCGCTCTCCGAGATCACGGGAACCGAGGAGAACGACCGCTCCTGGAGGTACTCCAGGACGTCGCTGCGCGTCCCCGGCAGCACCGCCGTTACGACCTCGTCGCGAGGCGTCATCGCGTCGGCTACCTTCATGTCGTCCGGATACGGCCAAAACCCGTATAAAGCCAGTGTTTCCGTGTCCACTCGACCCGTGCTAGTCGCCGTCACACCTTCGACGGCTTTATCAACCCCTGGGTGAGATTCTTTCTCATGGAGGGTAACCCACTCCCTACTGCGACGCAGGATGCAGAGACGGTCGTCGCGTCGATCGATCCAGCGGTCGGCGGCGAAGAGTACGTCATCGCCGACATCTCGACAGACGGGGCGTGGGTATCGATGAACGTGGAGTCCGCACCGGCGCTTGCCGCCTGGCGGTGAGCGGGCGACGCCAATTTTCCCGGCCCAGTTCGACGCCTAGCGGTGAAGGTGACAGGCGCTGAAGTGCCTGCCGTCGCCGAATTCGGGCTCGACCTCGTAGGCTGGCCGCTCGCGGGCGCAGATACTCTGGTCGGCGAAGGAGCCGACGAGCAGCGATGCGGCTTCGTCCCAGTTCGCCCGCGCACTGGTACTCCGCTGGGACGCCGCCGAGCCGTCGGTCGCGACGAGTTCGATGGCTTCCTCGACGATCGCCCCGGCGTCGCCACCGGGGACGCCGCGTTCGAAGAACGTCGCCCGGAGTTCGGCTGCCGGCGCGGTGTCGAACGTGCGCCGGTCGACCGCCCGCATGAAGGCTCTGACGTCGTTCCACTCCCCGTCGGTCAGGTCGTACGCCTCCGGCGCGATGAGTTTCGGACAGCGAGTCCGGAAGCGACATCCCGAGGGCGGGTTGGTCGGGCTCGGCACCTCGCCTTCGAGGACGCCTCGTGCGTCGCTGTCGCGTGGATCGGGGACCGGAATCGAGTCGAGGAGCGCCCGGGTGTAGGGATGGGACGGGTTCTCGAAGAGTTCCTCCTTTGCTGCGAGTTCGACGATGTTGCCGAGGTACATCACGGCGACGCGGTCGGAGATGTACCGGATTACCGAGAGGTCGTGGGCGATGAAGAGGTACGTGAGGCCGAACTCCTCCTGGAGTTCCTCCATCGTGTTCAGTACCTGCGCCTGAATCGAGACGTCGAGCGCGGAGACCGGCTCGTCGCAGACGATGAAGTCGGGATCGACCGACAGCGCGCGGGCGAGGTTGATTCGCTGGCGCTGGCCGCCCGAGAAGGCGTGGGGAAACCGGTTGTAGTGGTGCGGATCGAGGCCGACCTTCTCGAGGAGCATCTTCGCGCGGGCCTCCCGCCCCTCGGCGTCGAGCATGTCGTGGGCCCACATCGGCTCCTCGATGATGTCGCCGACGCGCATACGCGGGTCCAGCGACGACTGCGGGTCCTGGAAGATCATCTGGATGTCCGAACGCATCTCGCGCAGGTCAGACCCGCTCAACTCGGCCAGGTCGCTTCCCTTGTAGTAGATGTTCCCCGCCGTCGGCGTCAGCAGTCGGAGGATCGTCCGGCCGAGTGTACTCTTCCCGCAGCCGGACTCGCCGACGAGGCCGAGCGTCTCGCCGTCACGGATGTCGAACGAGACGTCGTCGACGGCCTTGACCGGCTCGCGATCCACGCGGATCGGCGGGAACGTACTGGTGTCGAGGCTGAGCCCGTCGAACAGCCCGGACGACGACCGGAAGTACTTCTTCAGGCCGTTGACGCGAACCATGGTCTCCGCCTCGGAGCCGCCTCCCGACCGGTCGTGGGTGTCCGTGCGAGCCGAATCGCCGCTCTGGGCAGAATCGCTACTCATTCGCCTCACCCCCGCTGGCGACCTCCGAGGGTTCCTGTCCACGCTCGCTCCGTGCGAGGTTGTCGAGCGGTGGACTCTCGTCGTAGCCGACGTCGAAGACGTCGCGCTTGAAACACGCGGATCGGTGTGCGAACCCGTCGACCCGATCGATCTCCGCCGGCTCGGGGTGGATCTGTCGACAGACCTCTCTCGCGTCGGGACAGCGCGGGTGGAATCGGCAACCTGGCGGTGGATCGATCGCCTCCGGCATGACGCCACGAATGGGATCTAAGTCCGTGACCGTTCGATCCGGTCGCGGCATCGAGTCGAGCAGGGCCTTCGTGTAGGGGTGGCCGGTCTCGTAGAAGAGTTCGTCGACGGGTGCCTGTTCGACGATCTCTCCAAGATACATGACGTTGACGCGGTCGCAGATTTCGGCGACGACGCCCATGTCGTGGGTGACCCAGATGAAGCTCGTGCCGTACTTGCGCTGGAGCTCGTCGACGAGGTCCAGGATCTGTCCCTCGACGGTGACGTCAAGCGCGGTCGTCGGCTCGTCGGCGATGATCAGGCTCGGCTGGCAGGCCAGTGCCATCGCGATCAGCACGCGCTGGCGCATGCCGCCGGAGAACTGGTGCGGATACTCGTCGTAGCGCCCCTCGGCGTCGGGAATGCCGACCTCACGGAGCATGTCGATCGCCTCCTTGCGGGCCTCGTCGCCCGTCAGATCCCGGTTGAGTTCGATGAACTCCCGGAGCTGGCCGCCGATCGTGAAGACGGGATTGAGCGACTCCATCGGGTCCTGGAAGATGGCGGCGATCTCGTTGCCACGGATCTCCTTGCGGACTGTCTCGGCCGAGAGTGTCCCCTCGCGTGGCCGTCTGTCGCCGTCTTCGGTCTCTTCGGCCGCGAAGATCGTCCGTCCCTTGTAGGTTATCTCGCCGGCGACGATCTCGCCGGGGCTGTCGACGAGTCTGAGCAGGCTCATCGAGGCGACGCTCTTTCCCGCGCCGCTCTCGCCCACGATACCGACGATCTCGCCCTCGTAGACCTCGAAGGAGATGCCGTCGACGGCACGAACGGTTCCGTTCTCGGTGACGAACTGTGTCTTCAGGTTCTCGACGCGAAGCAGTGGTTCGGTACTCATTGTCTGGTGTTAGTTGTCGATTCGCGGGTCGAGGGCGTCCTGGAGCCCGTCGCCGAAGAGGTTGAAGCCCATGATGGTGAACATGATCGCGAGTCCCGGCCAGATCGAGAGCCAGATGTTCGAGTGCATGTAGCGGTACGACTGGGCGAGCATTCGCCCCCAGTCCGGTGTCGGTGGCTGGGCACCGTAGCCGAGAAACGACAGGCCGGCCACGATGAGGATCACGACACCGATCTCCAGCGTCGCGTAGACGAGCACCGGCGCGAAGCTGTTCGGGATGATGTGCTTTGCAATGATGTATCGGTCCTTCACGCCGGCCGCTCGCGCGGCTTCGATGTAGTCCATCTCGCGCACCGAGAGCACTCGCGAGCGGATGATTCGCGCGAAGATCGGGATCGTCGTCAGCGAGACGCCGATGATCGCGTACTGAATGTTCCGTTCCCCGCCGCTGGCGAACTCGGTGAAGACGATGATCAGGATCAGTCCCGGGATCGCGTAGAGCGTCTCGACGCTGCGCATCAGGATGTCGTCGACGCGGCCGCCGTAGTAACCTGAGACGGCCCCGACGATCGTCCCCGCCACGGTGCCGAGCAGCGTCGCGACGATGCCGACGCTGACCGAGATCTGGCTCCCGTAGACCAGCCTCGTGAAGTAATCGCGACCTTCGGGGTCCGTTCCGAGCGGATACTCGAGTGAGCCGTCGACGTGGAAGGCGGGCGGCTGGTTCGGCTGGGACTCACCAGGTGCGGGGAGGTGTTCGGGGTGGTCGAAGATCGGAATCGCCTCCGCCATCGTGTAATTGTCGAAGGCGCCGAAGGTGAGCGTCGACAGGTAGGTGTCGACGAAGGCGTAGAGGCCGACGACAAGGACGACGCTGATGACGTACAGTCCCCACCGGGCCGTCGTGTCGCGCTTGATTCGCCCGAGCGTGTCCCGCCACGTCTTCGCTGCAACCTCGCCGCTCGCGCCGTCGCCGCCTTCGACCTGTGATTCGCTGGAGACGGCCATCGTCAGTCACCCTCCCCGTACGTGACACGCGGGTCGACGTATGCGTACGCGATATCAGTGATGATGACGCCGACGACGAAGATGACGGCCAGGATGGTCGCGACGCTCATCACGACTTGGTAGTCCTTTCGCCCGATCGAATCGATCAGTAACCGTCCCATCCCGTTGATGTTGAAGACGGTCTCCGTCAGAACGGCCCCGCCGAGTGCGGTCGACAGGCCGAGCCCGACGAGGGTGATTACCGGGAGCTGTGCCACCTGGAACGCGTGTTTTCTGAGGATCGTTCGCTCCGAGACGCCGTACGCCCGGGCGAGTTTGACGTACTCGCCCTGCAGCGAGTCGATCATCTGTGTTCGCTCGACGCGCATGATCGTCGCCATCTGGAGCGTTCCGAGCGACACCATCGGCAGGAACAGGTGGTGGATGACGTCGATCATGTGCCAGAAGTACCCGTCCACTCCGGCGTCGTCGGGGACGTGCCACGGCATGACGAGCCCTGCAGACGGGAACCAGCCGAGTTGCACCGCGAAGATGATGATGAGCATGATCCCGATCCAGAACGATGGCGTGCTGACACCGAAGAGGGCGACGAGGCGCGAGATGTGGTCGGTCGGTTCGTTCCGCCGCGTCGCGGCGAGTATCCCGAGCGGGATCGCCGTGACCATGGCGAAGAGAAACGCCGAGAGCACGAGCAGCAGCGTCGGCCCGACCCGGGGCCACATCACTTCGGTCACCGGTCGATCGAAGTGGATGCTCCGGCCGAGGTCGCCCGTCAGGATGCCCGTCAGGTAGTCCCAGTACCGGACGTAGAGCGGTCTGTCGAGCCCGTATCGTTGTTCCAGATAGGCCAGGTGTGCTTCCGATACCTCTTGCCCGGCCGTCATGATCCGGATCGGATCGCCCGGGGTCAAGTTGATGAACAGGAAGAGTATCGCAGTGATTCCGATCAACACCGGGATCGCCTGGGCAACCCGGAACGTCGTGTAGCGAAGGAGTCCCATCGTTAGTGGCGTCTCTGTGAATTGGTCAGCCGTTTCGTTCGATTCCCGATCGCCATTTCGTGTGCACTTGCGGTGTCCGTCCGCTCGGTTCGCCCGTCCGCTCTCTCTACGACTCCTCGACCCAGACGTTCCCGTACTGAGTCGCGAGTTGTGGGTTCGTCGCGACGTTCGGGTGCGCGTGCAGATCTTTCACGTGCGTGCCAGCGGCCATCGTGTTGTGCTGGGTGAACGCGGGGAGCGCGGGCAACTGTTCCAGAATCTCGATCAGAACTCCCTCGTAGAGGTCGTAGCGCTCGTCCTGATCGGCCGTCTGTCGCGCCGCGAGGATGTCGTCGTGGAACGAGTCGCTCCCCTCGTAGAAGTGCCCCTGACTCAGCCCAGCCGCTTCCTCGTGGAACAGGTTGTAGAGGTAGGTGTCCGGGTCCGGCCCGCCGGTCCAGCCGAGCAGATACATCTCGTAGTCGTCCGGGTTTCCCGTGATGTAGGTGTCCGTCAGCGTCCCGAAGTCCAGTTCCTGCACCTGGGCGCTGTATCCGATCTCGTCGAGTCGCGTCGCGATTCGCTCAGCGAGATCCGCCCGGATGCCGGACGGTGTGATGATCGTCGGATTGAAATCGTCGGGTGCGTGCTCGCCGAGCAGCGACTCGGCGTTGTCCGGGTCGTACTCCGGATAGTACTCGTCGCGCCACTCGTCCATCGGGAAGCCCCACTCTTCGTTGGTGATCGGCGGGACCGGCGTCGTGATGGGCTGGGTGGTGTTCGAGGCGTTCGTTTCGACGAAATCGCGCATCGAGAACGATTGGCAGATGGCCCGCCGAATCTCGGGCGAACTCGTGTCGGCTTCGTCCGTACAGTTGAACGCGAGGTACATGTACGAGGGACTCTCGCTCATGTGCCGCCGGACACCGTCCTGGTCCAGTTCTGGCCAGCTGTTGTCGGGGATGCCCGAGATTGCGTCGGTATCGTCCGCCTGGATCTGACTGACTCGGCTCGACGGGTCGGCGGCGGCTTCGAACGTCACCCGCTGCAGGTACGGCTGCGGTTCGCCCCAGTAATCGTCCCGGCGAACCAGCGTAGCCGGGCCGTTGAGGGAGAACTCCTCGAACTCGAACGGGCCGCTCCCAACGGTGTTTCCGACGGGGTCGTCGTTGTACGACGTGTTCACGTACTCGGTCAACTGATCGGGGTTCGCCTCGACAGTGTCCGGCGTCGCCTCGTCGTACGCCTCCGGATCGGCAAGCCGGTCCTGCTTACTGACGACAGAAATCGCCTGCGTCAGCGTTTCCCACGGACCGTACGGCTCGACGAGGTCGACCTGCAAGGAGCGCTCGTCGATGACCTCCGTAGCCTCGATCATACTGTACTCCGGGGCGTTCTCGGTCTGCTCTAGGACCGGCGCGATGAACGAGTGTTCGACGTCTTCGGCGGTGACGGGATTCCCGTTGCTAAACTCCGCGCCATCGGCGAGCTCGTAGATGAACCGGGTCCCGTCGTTCTCGATTTCCGGGTCGCCGGTCGCCAGTTTCGGTTCGAGTCCGAGTCCGTCGTCGAACTCGTACAGCCCGTCGAACACCCAGTTGAACACCTGGAAACTGTACGCGTCGTTCGAGACGACCGGGTCGAAGTCTTCCGACCGCTCTTGTTCTTGCGTGTAATGTAACTCGCTCTGGCGAGCGGCCTCCTCGTCGTCCGGCTCCTCGCGATCGTACTGGAAGTCCTCGGGGTCGACGAGTCCGTCGCCGTCACCATCACCGTTCCCGTCTCCACCGATGCAACCGGCAATCGCAGCGCCCGAGACCACCGCGCCGGTGGCCAGCAGCCGCCGCCGCGATAGCGTCGTGGGTCGTGCCATGGCACAGGACCACACGGGGATAGTATTATATATGATATTATTACTCGAGATGTATCTCTCGCGTAATTTTTGAAACGAACGCTTAATCCCGCATTTACTCCGGTACGGACTGCGTATTGCGAGCGCGACGAACCGGACCCCTCGCAGGCTCCGTCGTCGCCGTCTCGTGAGTGGGCCGTTCTTGCCTCGTGAAACAGCGGTAGCTGGGTGATACTACCGATTCGAACCGCTCTGCCATCCTGCGCCCCGCCTGGGCCCTTGCCCTTCCCACTGCGACCGGCTCGGCCAGCGGAGGTGAGACGAGTAGCCTCTCGGTTGGAGCGACTCGGCTGAAACGGTCTGCCGCTGCGACCGAAACAGTCAGCTGACTCTGCTGAAACGATCGCTCGACTCGGACGAAACGGTTCGACGATCTGGCAGTCTCCAAGCGGAGACTTTTTCCACGCTGCGCGGGTGAGTTGTCCCATGCACTTTCGATCGGTCGAGACCGCAGGCGAGTACGTCGCCCGGCTCGAAACGGGCGCGGACTGGCGGACCGAGATCGAGGCCCTCGCCGCCGCGGTCGACGCGGACGCGGCCTGGTTCACGGCACTCGGTGCCGTCCAGGACGCCGAACTCTGGTTCTACTACCAGGACGAGGGATCCTACGATCCGATCACGTTCGACGAGGAACTCGAAGTCGCGAGCTGCGTCGGCAACGTCTCCCTCCTCGATGGCGAGCGATTCGCTCACACCCACGCCGTCCTCTCGCGGCCCGACGGCGAGGCCGTCGCCGGCCACCTGAACGCGGGGACCGTCTTCGCCGGCGAGGTCTACATGCGGGCGTTCGAGACGCCGCTCGAACGCGCCCACGACGAGACGACCGACCTCGACCTCTGGCCGCTCTGATATGCGCGAGGTAGACGAACGCTACTTCGAGACGTTAGAGGCCGAACTCGACGACGCGTTCGACGTCGCCGAGCGCGCTCGCTCGCGCGGCGGCGATCCGGAACCCGAGGTCGAGATCCCCGTCGCCAGAGACATGGCCGACCGCGTCGAGAACATCCTCGGCATCGAGGGCGTCGCCGAACGCGTCCGCGAACTCGAAGGCGAGATGAGCCGCGAAGAGGCCGCGCTCGAACTCGCGGTCGACTTCGCGGAGGGTCGCGTCGGCGACTACGAGACCAAGGCGGGCAAGGTCGAAGGCGCCGTCCGCACCGCGGTCGCGCTGTTGACCGAGGGCGTCGTCGCCGCGCCGATCGAGGGCATCGACCGCGTCGAATTCCTCGAAAATAGCGACGGGTCCGAGTTCGTCAACGTCTACTACGCCGGCCCGATCCGCTCTGCGGGTGGGACCGCCCAGGCACTCTCGGTGCTCGTCGCCGACTACACGCGCGCACTCGTCGGGCTCGAAACGTACCAGGCCCGGGACGAAGAGATCGAGCGCTACGCCGAGGAGATCTCGCTGTACGACTCCGAGACCGGTCTCCAGTACACGCCGAAGGACAAGGAGACGAAGTTCATCGCCAAGCACCTCCCGATCATGCTGGACGGCGAGGCCACCGGCGACGAGGAGGTCTCGGGCTTTCGGGACCTAGAACGCGTCGACACCAACTCCGCCCGCGGCGGGATGTGTCTCGTCCTCGCAGAGGGGATCGCGCTCAAGGCCCCGAAGATCCAGCGATACACGTCCCAGCTCGACGAGGTCGACTGGCCCTGGCTGCAGGACCTGATCGACGGCACCTACTACGACGACGCGGACGGCGAGGCGGACGAGGCAGACGGTGAGGATGGCGCGAGCAACGGTAACGACGGGGACGGCGATGAGGGAGGCGACGGCGACGAGGACGACTCGAGTGACGACGAGGCGGCGACGGAATCCGAGGACGACGCTTCGGTCGAAGCCGTCGACTACGACGGGCCCGAACGAGTCGAGGAGTCGACGAAGTTCTTGCGGGACCTGATCGCCGGCCGGCCGGTCTTCTCGCACCCCTGTGCAGAAGGTGGCTTTCGCCTTCGATACGGCCGGGCGCGCAATCACGGGTTCGCGACCGCGGGCGTCCACCCGGCGGCGATGCACCTGCTCGACGACTTCCTCGCGACGGGGACCCAGATCAAGACCGAGCGGCCGGGGAAGGCGGCGGGTGTCGTTCCCGTCGACTCGATCGAGGGGCCGACGGTTCGCCTCGCCAACGGCGACGTCAGGCAGATTGACGACCCCGAGGTCGCCCTCGAACTGCGAAACGGCGTCGAGAAGATCCTCGACCTGGGGGAGTATCTCGTCAACTACGGCGAGTTCGTCGAGAACAATCACCCGCTCGCGCCCGCCTCCTACGTTCCCGAGTGGTGGGTTCAGGACCTGGCGGCCGCCGGTGTCGACGTCCAGGCCCTGCAGGACGACCCGTCGATCGACCTCGACCACCCGACGATCGAGCGTGCGCTGGAGTGGGCCGAGACCTACGATGCGCCGCTGCACCCCGCCTACACCTTCCTCTGGCACGACCTCTCTGTCGAGGCCTTCTGCGACCTGGCGGCCACCGTCGCCGCGGGCCGGATCGAGGACACGGACGCGGGTCCCGTGCTCGAACTCGACCACACGGACGCGACGCGCGACGCACTCGAAACGGTCGTGATCGAACACCGCCAGCGCGAGGACCACATCGAGATCGACGACCCACGCCCGTTCGTCCGTTCGCTCGGCTGCCGGATCACGAAGACCGGCCGCATCGAACGCGACTGGGTCGACGAGGACCTTTCGGAACACGCTCGCACGTGGGGAACGGCCGAACCCGGTGACAACGCCGTCGAAGCGGTCACCGAGGTCGCGCCGTTCGAGATCCGTGAGCGGGCACCGACGCGCGTCGGCAACCGGATGGGTCGCCCGGAGAAGTCGGAGAGTCGTGACATGAGCCCCGCCGTCCACACCCTCTTTCCCATCGGCGAGGCCGGCGGCGCCCAGCGCGACGTGGCGAAAGCTGGCTCGCACGCCGACACCATGGCCGACACGCCCGGTGTCGTCGAGATCCAGGTCGGGCGCACCCGCTGTCCCGAGTGTGACACGGAGTCCTACGACCATCGATGCCCGGAGTGTGATACCCGCACCGAACCCGACTACCGCTGTCCGTCGTGCGACGAACGCATCCGGCCGGACGAGGCGGGTCGCGTCGAGTGCGACCGCTGTGAGAAGACTGCAACCTGCGTCGAACCCAGGCCGATCGACCTCAACGCCGCCTACCGCGACGCTCTCGAGTCCGTCGGCGAGCGTGAGAACGCCTACGACATCCTGAAAGGCGTCAAGGGACTCACCTCGACGGACAAACTCCCCGAACCCATCGAGAAGGGCATCCTCCGGGCGAAACACGACGTCTCCTCGTTCAAAGACGGCACCGTCCGCTACGACATGACCGATCTCCCGGTCACGTCCGTGCGCGCGAGCGAACTCGACGTCACCGTTGGCCAACTCGAGGCGCTCGGCTACGAGGAGGATATCCACGGCGAACCGCTCGCCCACGAGGACCAGCTGGTCGAACTCAAGGTCCAGGACATCGTCCTCTCCGACGGCGCCGCAGCGCACATGCTCCAGACCGCCGATTTCATCGACGATCTCCTCGAACAGTACTACGGGCTCGAGCCCTACTACGAACTCGAGGGCCGCGACGAACTCGTCGGCGAACTCGTCTTCGGGATGGCGCCACACACGAGCGCCGCGACCGTTGGCCGCGTGATCGGCTTTACGAGCGCGGCCGTCGGGTACGCGCACCCTTATTTTCATGCAGCAAAAAGAAGAAATTGCGATGGTGATGAAGATTGCGTAATGCTCCTTTTAGATGGGCTTTTGAATTTTAGCAAATCCTTCCTCCCGGACAAACGCGGCGGGCGGATGGACGCCCCGCTGGTTATGTCGTCGCGGATCGACCCCTCCGAGATCGACGACGAGGCGCACAACATGGACATCGTCTCGCAGTATCCCCGCGAATTCTACGAGGCGAGCCTGGAGATGGTCGATCCGGGCGAGGTCGATATCCAGATCGGCGAGGACACCCTCGGCACCGACGGCGAGTACACCGGCTTCCAGCACACGCACGACACGACCGACATCGCGATGGGGCCCGACCTCTCGGCGTACAAGACGCTCGGCTCCATGATGGACAAGATGGACGCCCAGCTCGAAATCTCGCGCAAACTCCGGGCTGTCGACGAGACCGACGTCGCTGAGCGCGTCATCGAGTACCACTTCCTGCCCGACCTTATCGGCAACCTGCGCGCCTTCTCACGCCAGGAGACCCGCTGTCTCGATTGCGGCGAGAAGTTCCGCCGCATGCCGCTGACCGAAGTCTGTCGCGAGTGTGGCGGCAACGTCAACCTCACCGTCCACGAGGGCTCGGTGAACAAGTACATGGACACCGCCATCCAGGTCGCCGAGGAATTCGGCTGTCGCGACTACACCAAACAGCGCCTCGAAGTCCTCGAAACGTCCCTGGAGAGCATCTTCGAGAACGACAAGAACAAACAGAGCGGGATTGCGGATTTCATGTGAAACGAACTTTTCCGCTGCGGGCGCGGCGGAGCCGCGCCCTCGGGAAAACTTCGATGAAAAGCACTCCTCACTCCCGTTGGCCGCTCGTCGGCCCGCTCGCTTCGCTCACGGGTTTCGCCCGTTCGCATTTCGCGGTTCTCGGCCGTCAAGCTCGCGGTTTTACCGCTCGCTTTCCCGCGGTTCTCGCTCATGTCGTTCGCTCCGAACCGCGCATCCTCCGAACCGCGCTTCGCTCGCGGTGACTGTGATTCGGACCACACCGCTACCGCATGGAGTATGACTCTCTCGGTGGTACGCTTTGCCGTCAGCAGCCCCTTGCCAACTCCGGGTGGAAGTTTACCCGATGGTTCGATGTCTCCCCATCCATGGAGGATACAGGTGACGTCACGACGGCGGGGAACGATGCGGTCGAAGACGCGCCAAAGATCGCGCTCGGGCAGACGATATCCGACGAGCGGGGGACCGTCCTCGGGACCGTCCGCGGCGTCGACGACGACGGGTTCTACGTGACGACGCGGGAGGGGATCGACTCGCTGTCGGTCGAGCACGTCCGCTCCGGGCAAGCGTTTGGCGAGGCTGAACTCATGTGGCGCTGTACGAACTGCGGCGAGATGGGTGAGTTGAGCGATGGCCTTCCGGGAACCTGTCCCAACTGTGGCACCGAGAAGGAAGACCTGATGTACTGGACCGAGGACTGAATCGCCTCACGGATCGAATCGCTCTGCGGCCGCCGGACCGAGGCGAGGCGACCGAATCTTCTATTGATCGGGGGCGGTAGGCTCCGGTATGGACATCGTCGTGTTCGGCGCAGGCAGTCTCGGCAGTCTCGTCGGGGGACTGCTCGCGCGTGAGCACGACGTCACGCTCGTCGGCCGAAATCCACACGTCGATCGAATCGAGCGCAACGGCCTCAGGATCGATGGCGAACTCGATGCCCACGTCTTCCCGACGGCGACGACCGATGGGACCGGCCTCGACGCCGATCTCGCCGTCGTGACGGTCAAAGCGTTCGACACGGACGCAGCGGCCCGGACGCTCGCAACCGGCTCGCTCGACGCCGCACTCTCTCTGCAGAACGGGATGGGAAACGAGGCGACGCTCGCAACTCACCTGGACTGCCCCGTCTTCGCCGGCACGATCACGTACGGGGCCATGTTCGTCGAGCCTGGCCGCGTCGAGTGCACGGGTATCGGCGAACTCGCACTGGGACCGCGCGACGGTGGGTCCAGTCCGCTCGCCGATCGAATCGGGACGGCGTTCGGTGCAGCCGCCATCGAGACGACCGTCGCGATGGACATGCCGCGGCGACTGTGGCGAAAACTCGCCGTCAATACCGCGATCAACCCCGTCACGGCACTCGCCCGCGTCGAGAACGGCGCGATCCTCGACCCACCAACTGCCGATCTCGCCGCGGCCGCTGCCCGCGAAACCGCGCAGGTAGCCCGCGCTGATGGCGTCGAGCTAACCGACACCGAGGCGACTGGTGCCGTCGAATCGGTCGCGACGGCGACTGCGGCCAACCGCTCGTCGATGCTGCAGGACGTCGAGTCCGACGCTCGGACCGAGGTCGACGCGATCTCCGGCTACGTGGTCGATCGAGGCGAGGAACTGGGAGTCGACACCCCGACGAATCGGACGCTCGCCACCACGATTCGAACCTGGGAGCGCGGTCAGGACCTTCGGTAAACTGCGGCCGCAAATTCACGTCGCGACGGACTCCCTCCGAAACGATCGGCTAAATTCTCTCCTCTTTGGAGCTATCTGTTCAATATTGTCCTTTATCAGGTATTTTGGAATGCTTATTGGCTTGTTTTGGACGAATAGGCCCGTATTGGTTGGCGACTGCCATCATTTCGATCGGTCGGTATCGGGCTCCGTCGTGAATTTTGGTATAGCGTAATGAGATTCAATATATAAATGGGTGCTGCGGTTGGAGGTCTTGCCCGATGTTTGTTGCCTGTTCTGGGGCTCTGTGGGGTTGGTTACTGGCTGGTCGCTCTAGTGATCTCGTGAGAAGCGAACCGGCAGGGGGGACAGCGAACCGCTCCATTTCCTCGCGCACGCGAGTCTCGTCTACGCCCCTGGCCGACTGGGCGGCTATGGGGGTTGCACTGAATCTAGGTATCGGACGAATCGTCTTCTGTGAGTGTTGATCCCGTTCGATCACACTACTTGGTCGGGTTGGGGCGTTCCGGTGACACTGTTTGGATTGCCTGGCTATTCGTGGTCCACTCTCGGTCCTGGCGGATGGTGGTGGACTGGGTCGAGGGGGTTGTGCACGCTGTGGTTCCTGCGGTGCAGGCAACACGCCGGAGGATTGTGTGTGTGTGTGTGTGTGTGTGTGTGTGTGTGTGT
>JGI2924J29684_1078243_pt1 | contig 36887 bp, 36 predicted proteins | sample BenlonsequencITS_FD_29684 | JGI IMG/M metagenome (IMG submission 29684)
GCGCGACGACGTCTTGCTGACCCAGGCGTCGATCTACGACTTCCAGCCGCTGGTGACCAGCGGCGAGACGCCGCCGCCGGCCAATCCGCTTACCGTGAGCCAGCCCTGCATCCGGATGCAGGACATCGACAACGTCGGCAAGACGGGTCGGCACACGATGGCTTTCGAGATGATGGCCCACCACGCGTTCAACAGCCGGGCGGACGCCGACGCCGACTACGCCTACGAGGGCGAGGTCTACTGGAAGGACCGCACCGTCGAACTCTGTGATACGCTGCTCGAGGAGATGGGTGCCGACGTCACCGAGGTCACGTACATCGAAGACCCCTGGGTCGGCGGCGGCAACGCCGGGCCCGCGATCGAAGTCATCTACAAGGGACTCGAGCTCGCGACGCTGGTCTTCATGTGTATGGAGCAAGACCCCGACGGCGAGTACGAGCTCAAGGACGGCAACCGCTACTCGTACATGGACACCTACGTCGTCGACACTGGCTACGGTCTCGAGCGCTGGACCTGGATGAGCCAGGGGACGCCGACGGTCTACGAGGCGATCTACCCCGAGATGATCGCGTTCCTCAAAGACAACGCGGGGATCGGCCACACCGAGGAGGAGGCTGACCTCGTCGCTCGTGCCGCCCGCCTCTCTGGGAACCTGGACATCGACGACGTCGACGATGTCGAGGCTGCCCGCGACGACATCGCCGCCCAACTCGGCGTCTCGACCAACGAGCTCCGCGAACTGGTCGAACCGCTCGAGGACGTCTATGCCATCGCCGACCACTGTCGAACGCTCGCGTACATGTTCGGCGACGGGATCGTCCCGTCGAACGTCGGGACGGGCTATCTCGCACGGATGGTCCTTCGCCGCACGAAACGGCTCTGTGACAACGTCGGCGTCGACGCACCGCTGGACGAACTCGTCGACATGCAGGCCGACCGACTCGAATACGAGAACCGCGACACAATCCGTGACATCGTCCGCACCGAAGTCGAGAAGTACCGCGAGACGCTCGAGCGCGGCGGCCGTCGCGTCGAGTCGATCGCCGAAGAGTACGCCGAGAACGGCGAGCCGATTCCGACGGCCGAACTGATAGAGCTCTACGACTCCCACGGCATCCAGCCGGACATGGTCGAAGAGATCGCCGCCGAGGCCGGTGCGGAGGTCGCGGTTCCGGACGACTTCTACAGCCTCGTCGCGGATCGTCACGACACCGGCGAGGCGGTCGAGGAGGCGACCGAGGAGGAAGACGAGCGATTCGCCGACCTCCCCGAGACCGAGAAGCTCTACTACGACGACCAGCAGCGAACCCACTTCGAGGCGGTCGTGCTCGACGTCTTCGAGCGCGAGGAGGGATACGACGTCGTGCTCGACCAGACGATGTTCTACCCCGAGGGCGGTGGCCAGCCCGCCGACACGGGGACGCTCTCGACCGACGAAACCACCGTCGACGTCGAAGACGTCCAGATCGAAGACGATGTCGTCCTTCACCGGACCGACGAGAACCCAGGCAAAGGCGAGTTCGTCAACGGACGGCTCGATGCCACCCGACGCCGCCAGCTAATGAGACACCACACGGCCACTCATATCGTCATCCACTCGGCCCGCCAGGTGCTCGGCGATCACGTCCGCCAGGCCGGTGCCCAGAAGGGCGTCGACTCCTCGCGGATCGACCTGCGTCACTACGACCGGATCTCCCGTGAAGACGTCACGGCGATCGAACGGCGTGCGAACGAGATCGTAATGGAAAACACTGCGGTCAGCCAGGAGTGGCCCGACCGCCACGACGCCGAGGCCGAACACGGCTTCGACCTCTACCAGGGTGGCATCCCGCCGGGCGAACAGATCCGGCTCATCCACGTCGACGAGGACGTCCAGGCCTGTGGTGGCACCCACGTCGCCCGCACCGGCGATGTCGGCTCGATCAAAGTCCTCTCGACCGAACGCGTCCAGGACGGCGTCGAACGCATCACCTTCGCCGCCGGCGAGGCCGCTCTCGAGGCAACCCAGCGGAAAGAAGATGCTCTCTACGCGGCTGCTGACGTGCTCGACGTCACCCCCGAAGAGGTCCCCGAGACCGCCGAACGCTTCTTCGAGGAGTGGAAAGATCGAGGCAAGCAGATCGAGGACTTGCAAGAACAGCTCGCGGCGGCCCGTGCCGGCGGCGGTGGCGACGCCGACGAAGTCGATATCGGCGACACCACCGCGGTCGTCGACCGTATCGACGCCAACATGGACGAACTCCGGCCGACGGCAACCGCCATCGCCGACGACGGCAAGATCGCCGTCCTCGGTAGCGGCACCGATAGCGCCCAGTTCGTCGTTGCGGTTCCCGACGGTATCGGCGTCAACGCCGGCGAGATCGTCGGCGAACTCGCCGCCAAGGTCGGCGGTGGTGGCGGCGGTCCGCCGGACTTCGCTCAAGGCGGTGGCCCCAACGTCGAGGCCTTAGACGACGCACTCGAGGACGCGCCGGACGTACTTCGTCAGGTTCTCGACGCCTGATATGGGCCAGTTGTACGCCACGGCCGGAACGAGGGTGCGATTGTGCCAGTCAAGCGTTCCAGCGATTCGTCTGACTGTCCCCGTTCTGCACCGACCAGTCCGGATCGACCTCGAGGCTGGCACGCGAGCGATTCGAGCGCGCCTGAACGGCTGACCGAAACCGTCGCTTTTCTCCCCGCTGCCAGCGTAGCGGGCGTATGCCAACTGCGACGAACGGCGATGTCTCACTATTCTACGAACGGGACGGCGAGGGCGAAACGGTCGTGTTCGTCCCCGAAGCCGGCCTCGGTGGCTGGTCGTGGGGGTGGCAACACGCCGCCCTCGCCGGCCCCTTCGAAGCCGTCGCCTGGGACCTCCGGGGGACGGGCCGGTCGGACGCACCACCAGGACCCTACGATCTGGAGACGCTCGCAGACGATCTCGAGGCTGTCCTGTCGAACTGCAACGCTCGCAACGCCCACGTCGTCGGCCTCGGACTCGGCGGTGCGATCGCACTCGAAGCAGCACGGACCTCGAGTTGCGTCGAGACGCTGACGTTGATCGGGACTGCGGCCCGTGAATCGGCGTTCGACCTCGAGGGGCTGTTCGCGCCGCCCGACTCCCGGAGCGCACTCCGGGAGTCACTCGAGACGGTTCTCTCTGCCGCGTTCCGCGAGACACAGCCAGACGTCGTCGACGGGATCGTCGATTGGCGGGCCGACGGCGACGCGAATCGTGCGGGCTGGGAGGCACAGGTCGGCGCACTCGAGGGGTTCGACGCGACCGACTGGCTCGTCGAGGTGACCCAGCCCACGCGGCTCTTCCACGGAGCAGACGACACACTGGTTCCTGTTTCAGCCGGTCAGGACCTCGCGCGTAGGCTGCCGCGAGGCGAGTGCGTCGAACTTGAGGGAGCGGGCCACCTCGTGACGATCGAACGGTCGCGGACGGTCAACGATCGGCTACGTGGGTTTCTCGAAGAACACTCGGCGGAGTAGACGGGGGCGCTGGAACCGGTGGTCGCCGATTCGTGCGTCCGATGACGCCGTGGCTGCTGGGAGTTGCCAGTGGCGCTGGTGAGACGACGGAGAGTGCCAGCTCTCCGAGCAACGCCGTCTCGAGTCACGAACTGGCGTGTTCGATCCGTGGCAACGACGGCCGCCACACGCCCCGGCCGACTCGCGGTTTCCGATCGCAGTAACGACCAAAGGGACGGAAGGCATATTGTCGTCGAGTAACCACTAGGTTTCGATGAGGCAACTCCGTATCGCCGTCCTGAACGCAGCCCACCGGGACGCGAACACGACGCGGAACTTTCGGCGCGAACTCGACGCCTCGCTCGCCGAGTTCGACGTCACCGACGGCACGGTTCCGGACCACTTCGACTTCGACGGCGTCGTGGTCACGGGGTCGCGGTCGTCGGTCTACTGGGACGAGGAGTGGATCGAGACGACGAAAGACTGGGTCAGCGACGCAATCGACCGCGGCCTCCCTTTCCTCGGCGTCTGCTGGGGCCACCAGCTACTCGCGGACGTCCTCGGTGGAACAGTCGAAGACATGGGCGTCTACGAAGTCGGGTACAGCGAAATCGAACAGGTCACGGAGTCGCGGCTGTTCGACAGTCTCCCCGCAGAGTTCGTCGCCTTCACCAGCCACTTCGACGAGGTATCCGAACTCCCGTCAGCCGCCACACCGATCGCCGAGAACGACTACTCGAACCACGGGTTCCGCCACGACCACGTCTTCGGCGTCCAGTTCCATCCCGAGTTCGACACGAAGACTGCACGTGAACTCGTCGAGCGGAAAGACCTCTCCGAGGAGCGCCTCGAGTCGATCCTCGCCGAGATCACCCCCGAGAACTATCGCGCCGCCTGCCCCGCGAAACTCGTCTTCGACAACTTCCTCGAGTACGTTCGCGACGTTCGAGAACCCCAGTCGGCAGCCGACTCCGCTACGGAGTCGGAAACCACCACGATCGGACAGACAGATTGAGCGCTCGACTCGGTCCCGCTCTTTTCTTCTCGAGTCTCCGGGCCGTATCGTACGCCGACGGCCGCAATGTCGGCGAGTGTCTCGGTTCTGACGGTTTCATCTCGACCGATCCGACTCTTCAACCGGCTCGAACGTCGGCCTTCCGTGCCTTTCTCCGGAACGGTCATATCAGCAAACCAGGCCGTACAACCGGGTTTAATGATAGAATCCGGCGTACAATCATCGTATGGCATTGGTCCGCATGGAAGGCGTAAGCAAATATTTCGATGCGGGGAACACTGTCGCGAACTACCAGATCGACCTCGAGGTCGACGACGGCGAGTTTCTCGTCTTTCTCGGTCCGTCGGGGTGTGGGAAGACGACATCGTTGCGACTCGTCGCGGGACTAGAACAGCCATCGGAGGGTGCGATTTTCTTCGACGACGAGCGAGTCGACGGGCGGTCGTCCAGCGACAGGAACGTGGCGATGGTCTTCCAGAACTACGCGCTGTATCCCCACATGACGGTCGCACAGAACATCGGCTACCCGTTGAAAGTTCGCGGGATTCCCCCCGACGAGCGCGACCGGAAAGTCGAGGAGGTCACGGAGTTGCTCCACATCGAGGGCCAGGTCGACAAGAAACCGGCGGCACTCTCCGGCGGCCAGCGCCAGCGAGTCGCGCTGGCCCGCGCGATCGTCCGTGAGCCGACGGTGTTCCTCCTCGACGAGCCGCTGTCGAACCTGGATGCGAAGCTCCGCCAGGAGATGCGCATCGAGCTGAAACGCCTCCAGAACGAGCTCGACATCACGACGATCTACGTCACGCACAACCAGGAGGAGGCGATGAGCATGGCCGACAGGGTCGCGGTCATGAACCAGGGGACGATCCAGCAGCTCGCACCGCCGAAGGAGCTGTACGAGCGCCCCCGGACGGCGTGGGTCGCCCGGTTCATCGGATCGCCGCCGATGAACCTGTTCCAGGGGACGCGTCGTAACGGCACGATCGACCTCGGCGACGCAGGAACCGTCGCAGTAGACGAGATGACGGGCGATCGGGGCCGGATCGAACCCAGCGGCGACGAAGCCGTCGTGGAAACCGAACCGAAAAGGGAATCCGGGACGGCCATCCAGGGCGACCCGAACGCGGCCGGCGTCGTGACGACGACCGAGCGGGCCGACGTCGCACTCGGGGTTCGACCGGAGGATCTGACCATCACGACCACGCAGCCGTCCTCCGGAAACGCGATCGAGGGGACCGTCGACACCATCGAACCGCTCGGGGAGTACGACCTCATCAACGTCTCGGTCAACGACCAACTCGTCAACGCCAAAGAACCGACCGCGACCGTCGACCGCGGCGACACCGTCTACCTGACGTTCGCCGACGAGGACGCGTACCTGTACGACGACAACGGCGAGCTGGTCGGATAAGATGCGGACGGAGGAACCACGCCATGAGCTTACGAGATCGATTCGATGCACTCGAGGGCGATCGCGAGCTGGATGTCGGCCCGGACGTCGATCGCGAGAAGGCAATCGCCATCGCCGTGTTCCTGATTCCCGGGCTGACGCTGTTCGGAATCTTCTCCGTCGGGCCGATCGCGTACTCGGTGATCGGGAGCTTCTACTCCTGGGAGACGTTCACGATGCAGGAGTTCGTCGGCCTGGACAACTGGATTCGATCGCTCACCGATCCGCTCGTCGTCCACTGGTCGAACATACAGGTCCTCCAGTATCCGATGGGCGCGCTCACTCACAACCTCCTGTGGGTCGTCGTACACGTCCCCGCGAGCACGTTCCTCGGCCTCGCGTTGGCGCTGCTGTTCGCCGATCTGAAGGGCCGGCGCATCCTCCGCTCGATGGTCTTTGCTGGCTTTACCGTCCCGCCGATCGTCATCGGGCTGGTCCTCATGTTCGTCTACGATCCCCAGGCCGGCATCTTCAACGAGTTCCTCCGGGTGATCGGGCAGGGCCAGTGGGTTCGCAACTGGACGCAGTCACCGCAGGTAGCCATCTACGCGCTCATCGCGGGCGGAATCTGGGTCCATACCGGGTTCAGCATGCTCCTGTACAGTTCGGCCCTCTCCGCGATCGATCCCTCGCTGATCGAGTCGGCGAAAGTCGACGGTGCCGGGCCGTGGCGACGGTTCTGGGACGTCATCTGGCCGCTGGTCAAACCGGTAACTGCCGTCGTCGTCATCATGGGGATCATCTGGGTGATGCGCGTGTTCGACATCGTCTACGCCGCCGGCGGCGCGGCTGGCGGCCCGGACCACGCCTACTCGGTGCTGGGCATCGAGGTGTATCGGGCCGCGTTCCGGCCGACAGTCGACTACGGCATGGCGATGGTGGTGGCGCTGGTACAGCTGTTCATCGTCGCCCCACTCGCGCTATACATCGCGCGCATGCGGTGATTCGACGTGAGTGAAGACGACCCCCTCGAGCCGACCGGTGCCGACGCGGGAATCGAGGACGGCCCCGCCGAGGAGCGGTATCTGCGCGTCGCGGACGTCCCCGACACCGCCCCGGACGCGGACCGCAACTGGCAACAGCGGCTTGCCGACGCCGTGCCCGCAAAGCGGCGGACGCTCAAGTACGTCGCAGCGATCACCATTGCCGTCCTCTGGATCGTTCCCTTCATCGGGTTGTTTATGGCGTCGTTCCGCCCGCTCTCGGAGATTATCGGCGGCTGGTGGCACCTCGAGGGCATGACGGTCACGTTCGAGAACTACGTCCAGGCGTGGAACTACAGTACCGCACCGATGAGTCGGGCGCTGCTCAACACCTTTATCGTCACGATTCCGGCGGTGCTGGTCGTGATGTTGCTCGGCGTGATGGCGGCGTATCCGTTCGCCCGCTTCGAGTTCCCGCTGAAGACGACGTTGTTCTTCCTCATCCTGCTGGTGATGGCCGCGCCGCCAGAACTGGTTGCGATGGGCAACTACAACGCCCTGCGCGAGATCGGCCTGTTCGACACCTACATGGGGCTGATCCTGATCCACATCGGCTGGGGACTGGGCTGGGTCGTCCTGTTCCTCCGGAACTACCTGCTGGGGATTCCGAAGGAACTCGAGGAGGCCGCGCGCATCGACGGGGCCTCGCGGTACCAGATCTTCCGGACGATCATCCTTCCGCTGTCGACGCCGGCACTCGTCTCGGTGGCGGTGATCCAGTTTACCTGGGTCTGGAACGCCTTTTTCTTCCCGCTGGTGTTCATGCGGTCGCCGGAACTGTACCTCGCGCCGCAGGTGCTGCCGCTGATGCGCGGGCGTGTCCAGGTCGAGTGGGGGATGATCGCGGCCGGCTCGATTATGACGATGGCCGTCCCCGTGATCTTGTTCCTGATGCTGGAACGGTACTACAAACGCGGGATGGTCGCGGCCGTCGCGGATTGACTTCGCCCCTCTTCCCTTCGAACTACAATCCTCTGCTTACCGGTAGCTGGGAATACGATCTGTAGAATGAGTCCTCGAAACTGAATTCCGTGTACCGTATAATTCCCATTCACGAACTTGCTGTGAGAAGAGTTCTGGCTTGTGCGGGTTGATCTGGGAACAGCGTTAAGTATCCTTAGAGAAAAGTAATACCTGTGTCGAGTAATACAAAATCGAACGGTGAGGAACGCATCGTCTCGGTTACTGAAAAGGGGCAGGCAACGATCCCAAAGCGCCTCCGAGAAAAACACGGCATCCCTGCTCCAGGCCGAGTCAAATTCGTCGAGAACGATGAAGGGGAAATCGTCGTCCGTCCAGTTGGTTCGATGCGAGAATTTCGCGGCCTCGAGCGGGACGGCGATGAGGAGCGTCCCGCGACAGCTATCCTTCGTGAGGAACGAGAACGCGACAAGCAGCGGGCCGATGAGCTAGTCGAGCGTTTCTCCGGCAAACGAGAGGAAGAATGACGGACACGGTCGTTTTCGACACTGAACCAATCGTTGCCTATTTGGACGACGAACCTGGGAGTGACGTCGTCGAAGCGTGGATCGATAGAGTAGCATCTGGAGAGGTGGATGGGTACATTAGCCCAGTCACAAAAACAGAGATACTGTATGTTGGCTCTCGAGTCGGGTTTCGCCCCGACGATGTCCGAGCAAGCCTGAACCGGCTCGAGGAACTGGGCGTTGCAGTGTATGACCCTCGAGAGTGCTGGGAGATTGCCGCTGCGCTCAAAGAAGCGTACACCATGGCACTTGGAGATGCATACGCCCTTGCGACAGCCGAATCCGTCGACGGAACATTGCTTGTTGGAGCAGACAACGATTTTGACGAGTTAGAAGACGATGTAGAACGGTTCCGTGATGAGCCAGCTTAGACATTCACTGATACGGACTGCTGTAACTATTTACCGCCGATCGCCAGGACGGGGTCGGCGATCGGCGGTAAGTGACTACAGGAGATCGTATGAGCGGTGGTGCAGAACAGTTCTCATAGCGTGATCGGTGAGCTAGTACTCCGCCAAGCGTCGACTGATGAGTGAAACCAGACGACCGCATTCGGTTTCACTCATCCGTTCAGGCTTGCCAAAGCACTAGCGACATCGTTTCCTCGATGGTGGTTAGCGAGCGCAACGGCAACCCGGAGGCATAGAGTGAGGAAGAGGTGCGATTTGACTCTGACTCGGCCTCGGACCCGTGGGGATCCGAGGCCGAGGTCCTTGCAGACGCCGATAAACGAGAGATCAAGCGGCTCAAGAAGTGCCGTTGTCTCCGTCTCCAGAGCTTTGATACTGTCGGACAGAACTATTGTGAGAATTCGTCGCTCCCGTCCAGCGAATTCTCTTCATCGACTTCTGTCCGTCAGTATGAAAACCTGTGCGACCGTATCGTTACCCGGTAGGACGGCTTTGTTGCTGGACGCATCAAACTCGTCCTGCCACTTCCTTGTGAAGACTTCTGCACCGCCGCCGCTCTGTAGGATCAATAGACTGCGGCGACTTTGGGGCAATTGGTGATGGTTGGTTGCGGTGTGATCTGGATGAATTTTAACCAGGTACTGGTGGTTGGGTGAGAAGATTCCTGCAAAAACAATAGATTAGGGTAGATTCCAGATAAACCGAACTGTTACAACGGCACGTGCCCCGCTCGAGTCACAGCTACGGTCACGACGATGACGAGGACGTTCGTGATGAAGAACAGCCGCGAGGACAGCCACGCAAACGAGAGCAGGACCGCGATCGGCAACGCCGCGATGACCGCCGGCCAGAACCCGCGAACCGCCAGCGTAGCGAAAAACGCTGTCGTGAATAGGTACAGGAAGTCGACGGCGATGGCGTTGGCGCTACTCCGTCGGATCTCCTGGCCGACGACGACCAGCGACTCGAGGAGGCTACCCTCGTCCCCACCCTCGATACTGTCGCCACCCTGTTCCTCGTCGCCGATGTCGGCGTCGTCCTCGCTGAGCGTTGCCACGGTTCAGTCCTTACATCTCGTCCTCGACGGTCTCCTGTAACACGTCGTCGAGGGCCTCGACGATCGGTTCGATCTCCTGATCCGGTTCTGCCCAGAGGCCCAGCAGTTGAGACCAGAACTCCGCCTGGAACGGATCACCTAACGCGTCGTCCAGGTCGGGGACGAGTTCGACCTCGTCCGCGTCCTCCGAAATCTCGCGCATGATGTCGACCTCGAAGGCCTCGTCCGGCACGTCGACGGCCGTCGGAATGAAGCCGCCCCGTTCGGTCCAGACCTGCTGTCCCTCGGGCGAGATGATCGCCTCGACGGCTTCTCGTGCCGCGTCCACGTTCGCTCCATACGTCGGGACAGTGAACCAGTTGATGCTCGTCACCATCGCCTCCGCGCCGGGGAGCATGAAGTAATCTAAGTCGTCTGGATCTTCGATCGCGCCGAACGCTGGCGTCCACGACCCCATGAAGTAAAGCGGCGTCTCGTTCTCCCAGAAGAACTCGTACTGGATGCCGAAGTCCCGAACCTCGCTGAAGTAGCCCGCCTGGAGGAGTTCCTGTAACTCCTCGAAGGCGGTGACGACGCGCTCGTCGGTGAACGAGGCCTCGCCGTCGATGAGATCGCTCTGCAACTGAGCACCGTCTTCCTGCCGGAGGATGAACGCCTCGGTCACGTCACTCAACGGCCAGCCATCGCCGTTCCCCGAGGCCAGCGGCGCTTCCACACCCTCGATGCCGTCGATCTCCCCGAGCAGGTCGAGGAACGCGTCGTAGTCGTCGGGCTCCTCGAGGTCGTGCTCGTCGAAGAACGACGGCCGATACCAGAACCCGGGCTTGATGTCGCCGCCGAACGGCGCGGCGTACGGTTCGCCGTCGACCGCGACCCGCTCGTGTTCGGTCGTGTAGTCGTCTTCGTCCCACAGCTCACCGAGCGGCTCCAGGTGGCCTGCAGCCCCGTCGCGTTGCACCCGTCCTTCCGTCGGCAGTACGACGATGTCCGCCGTTGCGACATCTACCTCGTAGTCCATTAGCGTCTCCGTCAGGAGGGTTTCGGTGTCCCGGGGTTCGTACGAGATGTCGAGCCCGGTTTCCCCCTCGGCGGAGTCGACCACTGCGAGGAAGTCTTCCTCCTCGTCGTCGGTCCAGACGGCAGTTATCGTCACCGCCTCCTGTGCCGTCGCTGTGCCGATGCCTGCGAGTCCGACCGCTCCAGCACCGACTCCTCGAAGCACTGTACGCCGATCGACCAGCCTGTTACGCTCGCCCATACCGAGCGCTATCCCGAACACAAACTTAATGATTTTTTCACATACCGATGTAATGGCAGTGCCGGTGAGCGTCCGGTCGAACAATAGATTGTCGACCAGATCAACCGAATCCGATCGTAGTCGGCCGTCAAAGACAGCCAAAACGGAAAACCGAATTAAGACGGCGTCCGGCGAGTCGAGACGACTCAGCGCCAGCACCCGAGCAACCGGGCCACCAACCCGGCGGTCTCGTCCCCGGTGGCGTCGTCCTCGTCGGTTCGTTCCTCGAGCAGGCGTTCGTACTGGGTGACGATCTCCGTTCGCTGTCGTTCGCTCGTCTCGAGGGCCCGCTCGAGGGCGGTCACACGGGTCTGCAGTTTCGTTCGTTCGATCTGGAAGTGGAGTTCGGATTCGGGTTCGGTTCGCGAGGGGGACTGGAACTCGAGTTCGACGTCGGGACTCGTCGCGGGTCCGACGCCTGACTCGGGGGGTCGGTTCTCGTGGGGGGAGTGGGGTCGGTTCTCGGCGGACATGGGCCACTCCTCGAGTACGTTTCGTTCGGGGAAAAGGTTCAGTCAGTCGGCCGTCAGACGCGTCGGACGTCCGTCACGCGCTCAACTTTGCAGGTGCTATAGTGGCGGCCCAAGCCTGCACTGCGGGGTCGAATCTGGCGGTGGGGCTCGATTCGACCCGTCAGTCGACGCTTGGCGGAGTACTAGCACGCCGTCGGATCTATCGATCCGGCGAGCTCTCACCCGCAAGGCTCGCGAGAACTCCTTCCGTATCCGCCGGCACTGGCTCCGGGTCCGCGCCGGCGGCCGCCGCCGCGTCGGGGTCTTTGAGCAGGTGGCCGGTCGTCAGGCAGGCGACGCGTTCGTCGTCGTCGACGACTCCCTCTGCTCGCAGTTTCCGCAGTCCCGCAATCGAGGCAGCGGAGGCTGGCTCGACGCCGATCCCCTCGCCCGCGAGGTCGCGCTGGGCCTCGGTGATCTCCTCGTCGCTCACCGAGACCGCAGTGCCGCCGGTCTCTCGAATGCCCGGCAGCGCCTTCGGTGCGTTGACCGGGTTGCCGATCCGGATCGCCGTCGCACGGGTCTCGACGTCGTCCCAGCGACGAACTTCGTCGGCACGGTTCTCGATCGCTTCGACCATCGGCGCGGCTCCTTCCGCCTGGACGCCCGTCAGTTTCGGGACCTCGTCTTCAGCGAGCGCGCCCGCCTGGACGAGTTCGCGAAACGCCTTGTACAGCGCGGCGGTGTTGCCAGCGTTGCCGACCGGCAGGACGATTCGGTCCGGGAAGGCGTCGTACTCCTCGCGGAACGCCTCGAGGATCTCGAGGCCGATCGTCTTCTGTCCCTCGAGCCGGAAGGGGTTCAGCGAGTTCAGCAGGTAGGCCTCCCCTTTCGCGGCGAGTTCCTGTACGATGTCGAGGCAGGCGTCGAAGTTGCCGTCGACCTCGAGAATGCGTGCGCCGTGGAGACTCGCCTGGGCGACCTTGCCGGCGGCGACTTTCCCCGCGGGCAGGAGAACGAGCGTCTCCATCCCGCCGCGGGAGCCGTAGGCTGCGAGCGCGGCGCTGGTGTTTCCAGTCGACGCGCAGGCGAGTCGGTCGACGCCGAGTTCCGTCGCGACGGCGACGCCGACGGTCATCCCGCGGTCCTTGAACGATCCCGTCGGGTTCATCCCCTCGTGTTTGATTCGGAGGGCCTCGACGCCGATATCCTCCTCGAGTCGCGGCACCTCGTACAGCGGCGTCGCACCCTCCTGGGTGGTGACACCGTCCTCGAGCGGCAGGGCCTCGGCGTAGCGCCAGACGCCCTCGCCTTCGAAGTCGTCGAAGGTGGGGTGGTCGGCGTAGCGAACCTCGAGCAGGCCGTCACACTCGTCGCAGGTGTAGCGGACATCCTCGAAAGGGGCGAACGGTTCGTCACACTCGATACACTCGAGCCAGACGCCGTCGTCGGCGACGGCGGGCGCGGCCGGTTGGTCGGCCGAGAGACTGAGGCTCATTGTCGACCGAGAGGCAAGCGAGGGGGAAAAGAGCGTGGGTTGTGGCCGATTTTCCGCTGTCCACGAATTCGGAGACTCGAACTCGAGACGGACAGACAATATTTGCCGAGTAACAGTTCAGTCAAGCGTATGGAGTGCCGACCCCTGCTTGGAACCTGTACCGCTGGTACGATGGGTGCCCTCGCTGGCTGTCTCGGGACGATTCTTACGTCGGAGACAGCGACGACGGAACTCGATACCGACGACGTGGACGAAGACCGAAACGGGTCCGGTTATCACGCGACGTCGTCGATGCTGCCCTCGGATTTGTTCGGGAAGCCGGACAGCACGCGCCAGTACTATCGTGGACGCCCTCGGTTCGACTGCATTCACGAGCGGGAGTGCAGTGACAGCCCCCCACACCAGCAGCGTGGTCCCCCCGACGAGAGAGACGACACCGGGAACACTGTATTCGATGGTGTCCGTCCGCTGACCGACTCCGTATCCGACGAGAGCGAGTCCGAGACAGAGAAGGAGAACGCCTTCTATCCGACTGTGTTCTGTGCTCGAGTCACGGGAGGCCATACATCATCAGAGTGCACCAGTAACTGTAGGATTTGTCACACATCGTGTTCGAATCGGCGATCCTACTTGCGGAATACGTAGTACAGCACTGCACAGACGCCGCCCCACCAAACTGCCACCGACAGCGTGTGTTCCAGGCTGGTCTTGCGTCCCGGTGGATCGCCGACGAGCAACCGGAAGGATGCGAGAACGACCACGATGAAGACGAAGAGCGTGCCGGCTTTGGCCAGCGCCACAGTATCGTTTCGAACTGTCGTAAGCAGCCAGTTGCCGATCAGTGCGCCGACCATTCCGACCAGCATGGAAAGACCAGCGGCAAATACGTAAAACACGACGAGGAACGTGACTTGCACGCCGCTAAACCAGAGCGACTGCGTCAGGTCACTGATGAACACGAGCGTATCGACGAACGGCCAGAGTGCCGGAAAGAGAGCGACGAGTCCGGTCCGCGAACCGACCCGCCGCTCGTCGAGTTCGCGCCCGCTGGCGAGAAACCCGACGAGCAGTCCGGCGACAAACACGGGTTCGAACCCGTACGAGTACCCGTTCGACGACTGCCAGTAGATAAGCACCGAAAACGGAGTCGAGGCGAGACCGACGAGAATCGCGTACCGCCACGTGTCGTCGGACGCTATCTTCTGGAGGGCTTTCATCGAACCGTGTCGTAGATACAACACTATGGACTTATAAAGCCGACCACACGACTCGCCCTCGACTTCGGAGCGGCATACGGCGTTGGCGAGCGAGACCGTCCGCTCTCGGCCTCGTAAACGAAAACACCGGTACTCGAGCAACCAGTTGCGCAGCGGCTTCTGGGGGTGTAGTCGGGCCTCGTCCCGATCGAAGACGATCGAGCGATCGCTCTCGACGACCTGGTCGGAGGTTCCACCGCAGTGGGCCAACAGGAAGTGCATGACCGACGCCTCGAGGATGCGAGAGAACAGGGCAGCGCGCCGAGTCGATTCCGACGGCGTCTCATTCACCCGGGACGGTTCGGAACCGGCGAGTGTGCGGCGGCAGCTCCCAACCGAGACATGGGTATGTCACCTCGTAGTGTGTCTCCCCATGGCATCGAAAACAGCACTCGATTCGGCGTCGGGCGCGGAACCGCACTCGAGCCTTGACAGGCCGGAACCGTCGGCGGCATCGTCGCCGCGATCGCATTCGGCATCCTGCTGTCCGTCCAGACGCCAGCCATCCTCGAGATGGGCATTCCGGCGATGTACGGCCTCGAGGGTGGACTCGTCGGCTGGACGACCCACGTCGCCCACGGTGCGGTACTCGGCGTCGTCTTCGCCGCGATCGTTTCGACCACGAATCGAGACCTGACTCCCCGCAGTACGGTCGCCGCCGGACTCGCCTACGGACTGGCCGTCTGGGTGGCCCTCGCGGTTCTCGTCATGCCGGTCTGGCTCTCGACGGTCGGCGTCGAGATGGCACCGGCCTTCCCGAACGGCGACGCAACGAACCTGATGAGACACGCCGTCTACGGCGTCGGGCTCGAGGTGGTGTCCGTCCTCCTCGAGCGGTAAACGAACCGCGTCATGTGATTACTGCGTCAGCGATCGTCGCCGTCGGAGAGCGTCGTTGCCACTCGCTCGAGGATCTCGACGGACTGGTCGAACGCCGCAAGCGAGAGGCGTTCGTCGGGCGCGTGATCCAGGTCCGAATTACCCGGGCCGTAGGTGGCCATCGGGCAGTCCCACGCATCGGCGTAGATGTTCATGTCACTGGTGCCGGTCTTCCGAACCAGGCGTGGTTCTTCGCCCGCGTCGCGGATGGCGACGCGGAAGGCTCGTGCGACCGCCGTCCGTGGGCTCGTCATCACGGGCGGGACCTCGTCGTTCCAGGTGACGGTCCCGACCTCGAGTTCGGCTTCCGCAGCCTCGCGGACGGTCTCGACCTCGAGTTCGGGCGGGACCCGGAACTGGACGTCCATCGTCGCTTCGACCGAGAGGCCGTCGTCGCTGACGCCGCCGTCGACGTCGACCGGTTTGGTCGTTACCTGCTCGAAGACGGGCACTTCGGCGGCTTCACCGCCTCCGTTTCGTCGGTCCGGCGGACCGACGCCGTCTTCCTCGCTCTCGAACTGCTCTTCGACGGTCGCCCACCAGCGGATGGCACGCTGGATCGCGTTCGGGTCCGGCCACGAGGTGTGACCGGACTCGCTGGTCGCAACGTAGGTACCGGCGAGCAGGCCACGATACCCCAACGTGATTCCGTCGGTGCTGGAGGGCTCGCCGTTGACGACGGCCTCCGGAGGCTCGTCTCGATCGTCGACTAGGTAGCGTGCGCCTTTCGAGTCGATCTCTTCGCCGACGACGCCGACGAACGAGACGCCCGTACGAACGGCAGCGGCCGCCATCGCAGCGAGCGGTCCCGTCGCGTCGACGCTGCCACGGCCCCAGAGGACGTCTTCACCCTCCTCGTCGGCGACCTCGGCCTCTACGTCCTCGGTGTCCGCTGGCTGCACGTCGACTGGAATCTCGCCGGGGACGGTGTCGACGTGCGAGGTCAACAGCACGGCGTCGTCGGCCGGCGCGCGAACGTTACCGATCTCGTCGATCCAGGCCTCGCGGCCGTGCGCCGCGAAGAACTCGACGAGCCGTTTGGCTGCTTCGGTTTCTTCACCCGTCGGCGAGGGGATCGAGACGAGGTCGATCAGCAGGCTTCGGGCGTCCTCGAGTGAGACGTCGTCCATGTCGTCCATCTTCGCGTTCATGAGTCGGCTGCTGCCGCGGGTGCGAGGACGGTCGATAGCGCACTGACGATCTCGTCGGTCTCCGTCTCGTCGATCACCAGCGGCGGCAACAGGCGCAAGACGGTCCGGCCCGCCGGCAGCGCGAGCACCTGGTGGTTCATCGCCAGGTCGCGGGCGACGCGGTTCGCCCCCCGTTTCAACTCGAGGCCGACGAGCAGTCCCTCGCCACGGATGTCGCGGACCTCGTCACCGACGGCTGCCTCGAGTTCGCTCGTGAGGGAGTCGCCCATTTCGGCGGCGTGAGCGGGCCACTCCGCTTCGAAAAGCGTCGAGATCGTCGCGTGGACCGCCGCGGCGACGACGGGGCCGCCGCTGAAGGTGGCGTTGTGCGAGGCCGCGCCGTTGGCGATCCAGTCCTGTACTGCAATACCGCCGACCGGCAGGCCGTTACCGAGCCCTTTCGCCGTCGTGAGCACGTCGGGCGTCACCTCGGCGTTCTGGCAGGCCCACATCTCGCCAGTCCTGCCCATACCGGTCTGGACCTCGTCCAAGACGAGCGCCGCGCCAACTTCTTCGGTGAGTTCGCGGGCGTGCTCGAGATAGCCTACCGGCGGAACGTTGATTCCACCTTCGCCCTGGATCGGCTCGAGGATGACGGCCGCGGTCTCGTCGTCGACGGCTGCGGCGAGCTCCGCGTCGTCGCCGTACGGAACGAACTCGACGTCACCAGCCAGCGGCTCGTACGGGTCCTTGTACGCGTCTTTCCAGGTCGCCGCGAGCGACCCCATCGTCCGCCCGTGGAACGAGCGAGTTGCGGCGACGATCTTCGACTCGCCGGTTGCCGACCGCGCGAACTTCAGCGCGGCTTCGTTGGCCTCGGTGCCGGAGTTACAGAACCAGGCCGACTCGAGACCGTCGGGCGTCGACGCGACGAACGCGGCGTAGGCGTCCTCGCGCGACTGGACGGGAAACGAGGAGTCGACGAACGTCAGGTCGCCGACTTGCTCCTGAACCGCCTCGACGACCGCGGGATGGCTGTGTCCCAGCGGCGTGCAGGCGTAGCTCGCGCCGGCATCCAGATACTCGGTCCCGTCGGGCGTGTAGAGGGACGATCCCTCGCCCCGTTCGAAGGCGATCGGCTTGCTGCCGGAGACGAAGTCGTGGTCGCTCACTGTCTCACCTCCTCGCCGTCGGCGACTGCGCCGGGATCGAGAGTCGTCCCCTCTCCTGCGAGCGCCTGCGAGATCGGTGCGTCGGCGTTTGCCGTCGCGACCGTTACGCTCGAAGCGCCGCTCTCGAGTGCCTCCTCGGCCGCCATGACCTTCTTCGTCATGAACCCCTCCGCGGCCGATTCGACCGCCTCGAACGCTGCGGGCGTCGCGGCCACGTCGATCTTCGTCGACTCGTCTGCGGGGTCCTCGTAAATCCCCGACACGTCGGTGAGGACGACGAGCTCGGCCTCGAGTGCGCCCGCGATCGCCGCCGCGGCACGGTCGGCGTCGGCGTTGACTGCGGTGTAGCCGCCGTCTTTCTCCGCGCCGAGAACCGGAACGGAGACGACGGGCGTGTACCCACTCGAGAGGAGCGTTTCGAGCAACTCCGCGTTCACGGACTCGATCGTGCCCGAGTGGTCGCCGCGTTTGATCTTCTTCTTGCCGTCTTCTTTCACGCGGACGGCGGACTTGCGTTTCCCCTCGAGCAACTTCCCGTCGGTACCCGAGAGGCCCACGGCGTCGACGCCCTCGTTCTGCAGGCTCTCCACGAGGTCGGTGTTAAGTTTCCCCGGCATCACCATCTTGAAGATGTCCATCGTCTCCGCGTCGGTGAACCGTCCCACTACTCCTCCGGGCGTCTCGACGTACGTGGGCTTCGTGCCGAGATCCTCGAGGGTCTCGTCGACGGCGGTCGAACCGCCGTGGGTGAGGACCACGTCTTCCCCCTCGCCGACCAGCGAGGCGACATCCGCGAGTGCACCTGCGGGATCGACGGCGCGTGCGCCGCCGACTTTCACGACGACCGTCATCTCAGGGTGCCCCCACGGGGTGAAACCCCGTACACTCGAGTCCAGCCGTCTCCTCGAAGCCGAGCGCGACGTTGGTGGCGTGGACCGCCTGCCCGGCCGATCCTTTCATCATGTTGTCGATCGCCGAGAAGACGACGACGCGTTCGTTCGAGCGATCGAGTTCGAACCCGACCTCGGCGTAGTTCGTTCCGGCGACCGCCTTCGGCTCGGGGTAGCGGTAGACGCCGGAGCCGCCGGCGGCCATGCGGACGAACGGTTCGTCCTCGTAGCAGCCACGATACGCCTTCCAGCAGTCGCCCTTCGAGACCGGGCCCGACGGGAAGACGTGGCTCGTCGCGCTCGCACCACGGACCATGTCCACGGCGTGGCAGGTAAAGGCGACCGAGGTCCCGAGAAACTGCTCGATCTCGGCTTCGTGGCGGTGGCCCGTCGGCGCGTACGGACGGACGACGCCCGATCGCTCGGGATGGCTCGAGGCCTCGCCGCCGCCCGCGCCGCCCTCGCTCGAGCCGACTTTCACGTCGACGACGACCTGCTCTCCACCCTCGAGCACGCCGTGCTCGAAGAGTGGATACAGCCCCAGGATAGTCGCGGTGGCGTTACAGCCGCCGCTGGCGATAAGCTCGGCGTCCTCGAGGTTCTCGCGGTTGATCTCGGGCAAGGCGTACTCGGCCTGTTCTAAGTACGCCGGCGCGTCGTGGCCGTCGTACCACTCGTCGTACTGCGCTTCGCTCTCGAGACGGAAGTCCGCCGAGAGGTCGACGACCGTATCGGCCACGTCGAAGAACTCGTCGATTTGGCCCATCGAGACGCCGTGTGGCGTCGCCGCAAACAGCACGTCGATCGACTCGAGGTCGTCAGGCTCGGTAAACCGGAGGTCTGCCCCACGCAGCGGTGGGTGAACGGAGCCGACGCTCTTGCCGGCCTTCGAGCGACTCGTCACCTCGCTGATCTCGACGTTGGGGTGGCCCGCCAGCAGCCGAAGCAGTTCGCCGCCCGTGAAGCCGGTGCCGCCGATCACCGACGCGGTGACGGTCTCGCCGGCGTCGTCAGCCGACAGATCGGTTTCCGTGCCCGCGGCCATCAAACGGTCACCTCGAGTTGATCGTCGTCGGCTCCTGCCTTCTTCTCGAGCCAGTCGACGACGGCGCTGGCGACGTCGGTCTCGACGGCCTCGTCCAGTGCTTTGAACTCGACGGTGTGGTTGACCTCGTGGACCGTATACCGCTGGCCAGACTCCGTCTGGCTGCCCTCCGAGTGTGACTCGGAGACGTCTTCGGTCTCCATCAGATCGACGCCGAGCAGCCCGCCGCCGACGGCGTCGCTCGCCTTCTGGACTAACTCCTGTGCCTCGTCGTCGAGTTCGAAGACGTCGGTTTCGGCACCTTTCGCGGCGTTGGTGATCCAGTGGTCCGACGAGCGGACCATCGCCGCGACGGGGTCGCCGTCGGTCGCGAGCACGCGAATGTCACGTCCCGGCTTCTCGACGTACTCCTGGACGTAAAACACCTTGTGCTCGTAGTGGCCAAGCGTCGCCTTGTGCTCTAAAATCGCCTCGGCCGCGTCGGGTGAGTCGATCTTCGCCATCAGCCGACCCCACGAGCCGACGACGGGTTTGAGGACACAGGGGTAGCCGAAGGCTTCGATGGCGTCCATCGCCGTCTCTTTCGTAAAGGCGACTTTCGTCGCGGGCGTGGGAACGCCCGCTCCCTCGAGCGCGAGACTGTTCTTGACCTTGTCCGCACAGACTTCGGCCGTCTCGTTGCTGTTGACCACGGGAATCCCGTAGGTCTCGAAGAACGTCGTGGCGTACAGGCTGCGGCTCGTGGCGAGACAGCGGTCGACGACGAGATCGAGGTCGGCAAACGCCTCGGGAACCTTCCCGACGGCGAACTCCTGGTTACGGATGTCGATCTTTTCGACCTCGTGGCCGCGCTCGCGCAACTCGCTCAACAGGAGCTTCTCGTCCTTGCGAATCCGTGAGTAGAGGATTCCTATCTGCAATGTCACTCACCCCAGTCCTCTTCGAGCTCTGGCGCTCGCTCGAGGACTGGCGGCGCAGTGTCGACGACTTCCAGTTCGGCACCGCAGGTTGTACAGTCGATGATCTCTCCAGCTTCCAGATCGTCGTGCAGGGACGTTTCGGCCCCACACTCGACACAGTTGGTCATCGTACTCGCTATTGCGACACGCCTATTCTTAAAACTATCGAAATTAGCAGTAAAATTATATTATTATAAATGGTTCTAAAGAGTCAGCGAAACTGTTTACGGCAAGATCTAATTTAGCATGTCAAATTTTGTATTATCGGTCCCCGCGAGGGGACCGCCGCTCTCGCCGCAGTCGCGTCCACCCCCGTAGTGGTGTTCCCGGCGACAGCGGTCGTCGTGTAGCCTCACACATACTCGGTTACCTCCGCGCGGAGCTGTACGTGTGCCTTCTCGAGTGTATCGTCTCTCTCCGTGAGTTCGGTCTCGTCGTTCTCGACGGCCTCGCGGACCGCCTCGAGCTGGTCGGCGACCGCCTCGGGTGCGGGTCCGCCCTGCGAGTCGCGGCTCGCGACGCTTTCGGCGGGATCGAGCGCATCAGTGACGGCCACAGGGTCGACGTACGACTCGAGCGGTTCGCCCAGGACCGTTTCGGCAGCGGCCTCGAGGGCGTCGTAGTCTCCTCCATTCTCCGCCGCCACTGCGACCATCTCGTGTGCCGTCCGAAACGGCAACCCGTTCGCCGCCAGCAGGTCGGCGACGCCGGTCGCCGTCGAGAACCCCTCCCCCGCTTCCGCCGCGAGGGTCTCCTCGTTCCACTCGGCGGTGGCGACCGCGCCCGCTGTGACCCCGCTGGCTTCGGTGACGGCGTCGACGGTCTCCCAGGCGTGAGTCGTCGCACGCTGGAGGTCACGGTTGTACGCGCGGGGCAGTCCTTTCAGCGTCGTCGTCAACCCCTGGACCGTCCCCGCGGCGTCGCCCGCGACCGCGCGGACGAGCTCGAGCGTGTCCGGGTTCTTCTTCTGGGGCATGATCGACGACGTCGAGGAGTAGTCGTCGGAGAGGGAAACGAAGCCGCGGTTCGCGAAGACGATCACGTCCTCTGCCAGCCCCGACAGCGTCGTCGCGTGGGTCGACAGCGCCTGCACCGTCTCGAGCAGGAAGTCACGACTCGAGGCGGCGTCCATCGAGTTCTCGACGACCCCGTCGAACCCCAGTAGTTCGGCCGTGCGCTCGCGGTCGATCTCGAACGTCGTGCCCGCGAACGCCGCGCCGCCGAGTGGCGACTCGTTGACCCTATCGTACGCCTCCAGCAGGCGCGCCGTGTCGCGACGCACCGCACCCTCGTAGGAGAGCGCCCAGTGTGCGACGGTCGTCGGCTGGGCCGGCTGGAGGTGCGTGTAGCCGGGCATGATCGTCTCGTCGTGTTCCTCGGCGACTGCAAGCAGCGACTCGCGAAGTGCGAGCGTCGTCTCGATCGCGGAGAGAACGTCTTCTCGCAGGCGATAGCGGAGACAGGTCGCGACCTCGTCGTTGCGCGAGCGAGCGGTATGCATCTTTCCACCATCCTCGCCGACGCGATCGATAACGGCCGTCTCGATCGCCTCGTGGACGTCCTCGCCGTCAGGGAGGCTATCGTGGCCGTCGACCTCGATCGCGTCCAAGGCAGTGAGGATTGCACCTGCCGTCTCGTCGTCGATGGCTCCCTGTTCGGCGAGCATCACGACGTGTGCACGGTCGACCGCGAGATCGGCCGCAAAAATCCGCCGGTCGGCCTCGAGCGAGGAGAGAAAACTCCGGGCAGGACCCCCGCTGAATCGGTCTCGCCGGACGACACTCTCGTCGTCGCCGCTGACGCTCTCGTCGTGACCGCTCTCCTCGAACATCGTTAATTGCCGTCCGTGGAGGCGTTCCCGCCGTCGGTCGCGAGCTCGACCGTTTCGCTCCCGTCTTCGCTCTCGCTTTCGTTCCCGTCGCCGTCGCTAGCTTTGCTCTCGAGGACGCCGTTGGCCAGGCGACGCTGGAAGCCGTGGTACTTCGCGACGCCCGTCGCGTCCGCCTGATCGATCTTGCCGACCGTCTCGGTGTCGAAAGAGGCGTGTGCCGCCGAGTAAGCCGCGTACTCGCTGTCACGAGCGACGGGGCGAGCCTTGCCACCCTCGAAGCGGATCGTCACCGTCCCCGTCACGCGTTTCTGGGTCTCGGCTATAAAGCCCTCGAGCGCGCTCACGAGCGGCGCGTCGACGAGCCCTTCGTACCCTTTCTGGGCCCACTGCTGGTCGATCTGCTGTTTGAACTGGCGCTCCTCCTGGGTGAGCACGAGCCCTTCGAGGGACTCGTGGGCGTTCAGAAGCGTCGTCGCCGCCGGATGCTCGTAGTTCTCGCGAACCTTCAGGCCGAGCATACGGTCTTCCATCACGTCGGTGCGGCCGACACCGTAGGAGCCCGCCAGGTCGTTCAGAGACTCGATGAGTTCGACGGGCTCGTACTCCTCGCCGTCGACGGCGACGGGATACCCCGCTTCGAAGGAAATTTCGATCTCTTCGGTTTCGCCCGTCGGCTCGTCCGTCCAGTCGTAGATTTCCGTCGGCGGAACGTAGTTCGGGTCCTCGAGTTCGTCACCTTCGACCGAGCGGCTCCAGAGGTTCGTGTCGACCGACCAGTCGCCACCGCTGCCACCCTCGACAGGCAGACCCTTCTCCGCGGCGTACTCTTTTTCCCACTCGCGGGTGAGTCCGAGTTCACGCACGGGAGCGATGACCTCGAGGTCCGAGTCGCGCCAGACGGCTTCGAACCGCAGCTGGTCGTTTCCTTTGCCAGTACAGCCGTGAGCGACGCCCTCACAGTCTTGCTCCGTCGCAACCTCGAGAATCGCTTTCGCGATCACCGGACGCGCGAGTGCGGTTCCGAGCGGATAGCCCTGGTACGTCGCGTTCGCACGCACCCCCTCGAGACAGCAGTCAGCGAACTCTGCTTTCGCATCGACCACGTAGTGCTCGAGGTCCAGCGCCTCGGCGGTCTCTTCGGCTTCTTCGAACTCCGATTCTGGTTGCCCGACGTCTACCGTGACGCCGATCACTTCGTCGTATCCGTACTCTTCCTCGAGCAACGGCACACACACTGTCGTGTCCAGTCCGCCCGAGAACGCGAGTGCCACACGTGTCATGTCGTATCCGAATAGAACGAAGGGACGGACTTAAATTCATCGGTGCTTATTTAGAAATTTAATGTTAGAGTGTACTCTAACCGGAGAAATATAGTTTTCGGGGCGTCGAAACGGACGGGATCGAGGGTGAGTATGTATGACGGGCTCAACGGGCCCGTCGCCGTCGCCGCCGGGAAACGGCAGACCCACCGGTAGCGAAAAGAGCGAGCGCGCTACCGGTGGACTGGCTCATCGGTATCGTCGTACTCGCCCACCCTATTAAAACCTACCCGTGGCGCAAATGTTACGACCGCAAACGCCTTCGTCACTCCTCGTCGCCGGCGCGCTCGTCGGGGAGTGACAGTACGTTCTCGCGCCCAATCCGGAACACTTCGATTTCGTCGTCCTCTCGAAGCCCGCTAACGACCTGACTGGTTTTAGCTTCGGTCCAGTCCAGTTTCGAGACGACTTCCTGTTGTTTGATCCGACCGCCCCGCTGCTCGAGTAACTGGAGAATGCGCTCCTCGTTGCTCAACAGTTCTGGTGGCGGACTATCACCGTGAGAATCGTCGGTTCCGCTCGGAGCTGTCGCTCCTGTTGACTCCGACTCGTTCGCGTCACCGCTCGGCGCGAGTATCTCTTCGTGTCTGATCCACCAGCCTACAGCACCGACGGCAACGAGCAACGCGAGCGCGCCGAAGACAGTGACCCACGGCATCCCGGGATCGGCGTCGCTCTCGTCGACCGGATCACTGACGTTCCCGCCCTCCATGAGATCGACCCAAGGCTGGTCTTCCGTAAACTCCGTTCCGTCACCGTCCCAGAAGACCGCTTCTTCGGGCGGATCGTCCGGCGACGGCTCGGCGGCGTCGACGACGTACCCATCCGGCGGGAAGACCTGTAACGTGGTATCCGACGGGAGCGTAAAGCCCGAGAGGGCATCGCCCGCCTCGATCCGATTCAACTCGACGTAGGCAAACGACGTCCACTCGAAGCGAAACTCGACGTGACCGAGCTCCCGCGGCGCTGAACTCACGTCAGTCACCACCGACACGTTCCTGATCTCCATGTCGCGCTCGGTCTCGTTTTGCCCATCCTCGAGAATCTCGCTCCAGTCCGCCCGCTCCTCGGTGGTGTACGCCTCGGCGTTCGCTTCGACGTCCGCCTGAAGATCGGTCCAGTTCGCATCTGAGTCGTTCTCGAACCGGTAATCGACGACGAACGTCGCAGAACCGTTCTCGTGAACGAACACGTCGATGTGGACTTCGTCCGCGTCGTCGAGTTGCTCACTCTCACTGGCCGTCTGCTCGGTCTCGTTGGTCGTTTCCTGCAGCACTGGCTGCTCCGATCCCACATCACCCACCCCGACTCCACCGGGCGTGGCCGACGCGACTGGCAGGAGTGCCACCGAGCACCCCACCACTGCAAGTATACAGACCAGGGTCCACAACCCCCTCGCGTCCATCATTTTACAATGCCGGTGCTGGCTAAATAGGTCTTTCCGACGACAGCTCCGAATCACTAGCCTGCTTGACCCCCACTCGACGGAGCGTTTTTCAAACTGTCCTCCAAAAGAGAACGTATGCTCGGCTCCCGCGGTAAACTCGAGGTAGAGACGCTGCTGAAGATCGTCCTCGCACTGGTCGCGATCCTGCTTGCGATCGAGGTCCTGAACGCCCTCGTCAGCGGCCTCCTCGGCATCCTACAGCCGCTGCTGATGTTGGCGATCCTCGCCCTCATCGGCCTCTGGCTCGTCGACCGCCTCTGATCTGGCCGACCGACGAGGCGTCAGACTGATACCTCCCTCTCTCCTCGTTACTGCCAGTCCGTGTACAGCGTCAACGTTCCCGTCCCGGGCCGGGTTCGAACGCTCGCAAACGAGCTCTACCCCGAACTCGTGGGATTCGACTCCGTCCGAGAGACCCACTCCTGTCTGCTCAAACGGCTCGGCGAGGCCGACCACGTCGCCCAGCTCCAGCACCGCACACATCGCGCTCTCGAGGGTGCTCCAGCAGTCGAAGCGACGATCACCGGTATCGACTACTTCGAAGAGCCACCACTGGGCTCTGCCCCCGTCGTCTACCTGGCGGTCGAGAGCCCCGGCCTCGAGGCGATCCACGCCGACCTCACCGACGCGTTCGACATCATCGAGGGTCTCGAGGGTGCCGATTACGTCCCACACGTCACGCTCGCCCGCGGTGGCGACGCCGCCGCCGCAGCACGACTCGCCGAGCGCGAGATCGATCCCGTATCGTGGACGGTCAGCGAACTCGAATTCTGGGACGGTTCCTACAAACTGCCCGTGAGTCGCGTCTCCTTGCCCGCCTGATTCCGATTCGGCCAGAAATTATTACAGGTTGCTGTCGCTACCTCGAGCCATGCATCGACGATCGTTCGTTGCGCTTGCAGCAGTAACGCCACTTGCAGGTTGCTCCAGTTTCTTTGGAGGAGGTGTCGATACCACGTTGAGTACCGGCGAGTCCGTCTACTTCGAGGCCGAGGAAGGGGCCGACCTGACGGTCTCGGTCGACATCCAAGAGATCGAGGAAACCACGGGTGAGGCCGACGCCGAACGCGACTCCGTCGGCGTCCAGATCGCCCACGAGGAAGGGAGCTGGGCTCGCACAGAAGACATCGAAGGTTCGGATACGTACGAGATAACCGTCGAGAACGACGGTGAGCACAGCGTCACGGTATACGGTGGCACTGCTTCCGTATCGATCGAATAACGACGGGGACGGTCACGGTGCCGGCGGCCCGTCGTCGTAAGCGTCGCGGTCACCGTAGAAGTTGAGCATCGCGAACTTGAGCTTCGTCGGCTCGATGTCGATCAGCTCCTCTCGTTCTTCGTGAGGGAAGGTGCCGTTGACACTGTACTTGCCGAGGTCCGACTTCGCCCGACTCGAGTACCGACGGTCGAGCAACGCCCGAACACCGACATCGTCGGGCGACCGGATCACGCGACCCAGTGCCTGTCTCGTCTTTCGAACCGTCGGAATCTCGACAGCGTAGCGCCATCCCGTCTCCGTGCCGTCGAACGCGACGTCGTAGGCGTCCTGGACCGCTTCGGAACGATCGTCGAGGTGCGGATAGGGCACCCCCACTACCAACACTGTGCGTGCGTCCTCGCCGTCGAAACTCACACCCTCAGCGAGCGTTCCCCACAGCGAGGTACAGAGTACGGCGTCGTCGTCCCCGACGAACTCCTGGCGACGTTCCTCGACGGCCACACCCGGTTCGTCCACGTAGACCGCCCGATCCGTCCGCGACTCGAGTCGATCCGCGTACCGGGTCGCCTCGCCGTAGTTGGGGAAAAAGGCAAGCGTGTTTCCAGGCGTCATCCGGACGGCGTCGTAGATAGCGTCGGTGACTTCCTCCTGGACGGCGGGATCTTCCCGGTCCGAGGAGAAAAGCGGCGGCGTCTCGACCGCGTAGGTTCGACGGTTCTTCTCGGGAAACTGTAGCCCGTAGGCCAGTGCGATCGGGTCTTCGAGACCGAGAACGTTCTCGGTGACCTCGAACGGCTGAAGCGTCGCGCTCATCAAGACGGTGGCGGACACCTCCTCGAAGAGCCGACCCGTAACCTGCCGCGGGAGGCAGGTGTACAGTTCCGCGCGGCCGTAGATCTCGTCGGTCCCGGCGTCGCGGGTGACCGAGACGACCGGATACAACCCTTCCTTCGCGCCTTCGTTCATCCAGGCAGAGACGAACCCCGCAGCCTGAAGCGTCTGACACTCGGTTCGCGTCGCAGTCTCACCCTCACGGTAAGCCTCTTCGTACTCCTCGTCGAGTCGCTGGCCGAGTTGCATCGCAGCCTCGAGGTCGTCGTCGATCCCCTGACCCGAGTACCGCTGCAGGAACTCGAGCGTGAGGTCGTCGCGTCTGTCCTCGTTGACGATGGCGATGTCCGACCAGTTCTCGCCGATTCGCTCTCGCTGCCCGAACCCGAAAGAGTCCTCGTAGGTCTCGGCGAGCGCCCGGTGAAACGCCGAGAGGACGTTCGCAGCGTCCTCGCTACGGGGATCGTCGCTCTCCTCGAGTTCGTCCAGTGCGGACTCGAACGTTCGTTCCGAGCAGGTTCGGGTCGCGTGCTCGCGGGCGGCGTCCTCGACGTTGTGTGCCTCGTCGAAGACGGCGATGACGTCTTCGGGATCACGGCCGAGCCACCGGAAAAACTGTTCTCGAATCGTCGAGTCGAGCAGGTGGTGGTAGTTACAGACGACCAGATCGACACCCTCGATCCCCTCTTTCAGGAGTTCGTAGCCGCAAAACTCCTGACGTTCGGCGTACTCGTAGATCTCGTCCGGCGTGCGAACGTCCTCGAACAGCCAGGCGAAAAAGTCGTCCGTGTTCTCGGTCAGGTTGTTCCGATAGTAGTCACAGACGTTCTGTTCTTCGAGGTCCTCGAGGCGCTCCTCGGTCGACTCGAGTTCGTCCATCACGGCCGAACGAGCGTCTGCTGCCGACCCGTCGCCGTCCTGACTCTCCGCGAGCAGTTCGCGCTGACGACGCTCGAGTTGGGTTTTCTCCTGCTCGGCATCGACGAGTTCGCGAGTGTTGTCCCGCAGTGTCTGGCACTCCTCGTACCCGACGTCGATGTGACACATCGACCCCTTCCCCTTGAAGACGACGGTACGAATCTGCTCTTCGCGTGTGATCGCGCGGGCTTCGGCGACGAACTGTCGCATCTGCTGGTGGACATCCGTCGTGATGACGACCGTCTTGTCTTCCTCGCGGGCGACCTCGAGAGCGGGGACGAGCGAAGACAGCGTCTTGCCGGTCCCACAGGCCCCCTCGAAGAGAACGTCCTGACCACGGCTCAGGGCGTTGTGAATCCGGCCCATCGCCTCGCGCTGATTCTCGTACGGCTGCTCGTACGGAAAAAAGCGCATATAGCCGCTCGTTTCGGACACGATGGGTGATACGTCCCTGCGTCGATAAAAGCGTTCGTCTCGTTTCACCGTCTTTCAACAGAAACGAAAGGTTGCACGGATCGGCGACGTGACCGAACAATAGGGCGGTGAACTGTCACACGATGCTGTCCGCTCGACCCCTGCCTGTTCGCTCCTCGATTCCGACAGAGCGTCGGAACACTCGTCACTCGTACGGAATGCTGTAACGATGTACTGGTTCGACCGCAGGAGCGCGGTCGCGCCGGACATGACTGACAGCGAACCACATCAGGGCGACGGAGTATGCGCTCGTATCTCTATCAAGGGGTGACGCCGACCGTCAGCAGCGTGCCGTACTCGCGGTAGCGTTCGACCATCGCTTCGCGGCTATCCCAGTCTTCCGTCGGGAATTCGGCCCCGCTGGGTATCGTGATCTCTCGGTCAGGAATGTTGTCCTGTTCGGCGACGGAGAGACCGGCATCCCGGAACGCCTCGCGGTACTGCTCGCGATCCCAGCGAGTCATCTCGACCTCGATGTACTCCTGCCACTCGTGGGAGTGGACGTTCTCTTCGTAGTAGTTGACTGCACAGTAGAAAGTGCCTCCCGGACGGAGCACGCGGGCGATCTCCTCGAGGGTGTTGTGCGGGTTGGCGGCGTAGTAGAAGGCTTCCATGCTCCAGACGTGGTCGATCGAGTCGTCTTCGAACGGGAGGTTGTCGAAGTCGCCACAGACGTACTCGATGTCGTCCTCGTCGGTGTAGTCGCGGGCGTTACGGACCATCTCGGGCGAGCCGTCGAACCCGTAGGACGGGCCCGTGTTCGCGGTTTCCCTGAGTGCTCGCAGCGCGTATCCCGAACCCGTCCCCAGATCGAGGATCGTATCGCCTTCCTCGACCGGCATTCGTGCGAGCGCGTGTTTCGCCGTGTGCCAGTGGCGCTCTTCCATACCCTTGTCCTTGCCCGCTGTGGCCCACTCGTCGAACTCCTCACGAACGCTCATACCCACAGGGTCGTCCTCCGACCGCAAAACGGGTTCGGGTTCCGACGGCGCTGGAAGTACCGATAACCTCTTTAGGAGAGCCTAAAAAGAACCAGATAGCGGAGTTTAGGCCGGCCGAAATAGCGACCGCCGCCGTCGGACAGATCGCAGCACGCTCGTTTTAGCGCCCATACTCCGGGATCGACCGGAAGTTATATGTGTTTTAGGCGAGCCTAAAGCTAGACATGCGACGACGCGACAGCAGTTCGACACAGCAGTCGACGATCGACCGACGACGATTCCTCGCCGCCACAGGCGTTTCCGTCGCCGGCATCTCGGGACTCGCGGGCTGTCTCGGCGAGACCGGCGACAGCGCACCGATCGCCGATGTCGACCCACTGTCACAGGCAGTCAGTTCGACTGCCGTGTCGTGGGACGACCTCGGCGACCTCGAGGGCGAGATCAACATCTACAACGGTCGAACACCGGACCAGATCGATCCCGTGTTCGACGCGCTGGAAACGGAGTACGACGGCCTCACGATCAACACCGACGACGACGATACTGACGTTCACGTCAACCAGATTCTCGAGGAACAGACCCATCCGGCCGACCTGATGTACTCTCAGGACCCGGGTGCGCTGAACGAACTGTACAACAACGACGTCCTCCAGCCGCTCCCGGATGACGTCGTCGACGCAGTCCCCAGCAGTTACCAGCACAACGACGGCTACTGGACCGGCGTCACCGGACGAACGCGTTCGATCCAGTACAACAGCGACCGCCTCGACGAGACGCCGTTCGACAGCTGGGACGAACTGCCGACCGACATCAGCGAGTACGCCCACGACGATCGATTCGAAGACATCATCTCGACGCGACCCAACTCCGGCACCTTCCGGGGGTTCATCCAGGCGATGGTCGAACTCGAGGGAGAACCGGAGACCCGCGAGTGGGTCGAGGCGATCGCCGACGATCAGAACGCACAGACGTTCGAGAGCGGCGGCAACCAGGCCGAAGCCGTCAACAGGGGCGGCAACGACGATCCGATCGTCGCGCTCGGGAACAGCTACTACGCTGCCCGTATCCTCAACGAAGATCCCGACGCACCGATCCGAACGACGTACACGGAAAACGACGCGGGCTGTCTGTTCAGCGTCGCCGGCGTCGGCGTACTGAACGACGTCAACGACGCGGAACTCGTCGCCGAGTTCGTCCGCCACCTCCTGGCAGAGGAGGGCCAGGAGTTCATGATGGACGCGAACGGCGAGTATCCCGTCGTCGAAGGCGTCGACTACGTCGGGCCGCTACCCGACCTCGAGGAGATCAACCCGCCGGAGTTCGACCTGAGCGACTTCGACATGGAACTCCAGGAAGCAGGGGACCTGATCGACGAGCATGGACTGGGTGTATAGACCGTAGACACACTCAGACTGCCGTTTTCGTGACTTCCTGCACGGTGGGATGGTCCGGTGGATTTAGGTTGACCTAACTCCAAGCGCTCAATCAGGTTCGTGCTCTCGAGGAACTGATCGGACGATGAAATCACTCACTACCTATCTCGATTCTTCACGGTCGGTTCGCGACCGGATCACAGAGACCGACCGGTCGTCGGTTGCACTGGCGGCTGCGAGCGCTCTCGTCGCCTTGCTCGTTATCTCGCCGATGCTCTGGCTGGTCCTGCGAGTAGCCGAGGTCGAACCGGCACGTGCGTACGATCTGATCGTCTCCGGCCGGACCGCCTTGATTACGATCAACAGTATCGTCCTGATGGCACTCGTTACGCTGTTTTCGATCGGTCTCGGCGTCCCCCTGGCCGTGTTGACGACCCGGACTGACCTCCCGTATCCACGATTCTGGACTGTCGTTGCCGCACTCCCGCTGGTCATCCCGAGTTACATCGGCGCAATCGCGTTCGTCGACATGTTCGGCTCCGGTGGCGAGGTCGATTCACTGCTTGGAACGACGATCCCGTCAGTAGACGGCCTTTCGGGCGCGATATTCATCATCACGCTCTATACGTACCCCTACGTCTTCCTGACGACCCGTGCCGCGTTGCTGTCGATGGACAGTTCGATCGTCGACGCCGCACGCACGCTCAACGCCAGCCGCCTCGAGGCATTTCGCCGAGTTACGTTTCCCCAGATCAGGCCAGGGATCGCCGCCGGCGCTTTGCTCGCCGGCCTCTACGCGATCTCTGACTTCGGAACGCCCGCGTTCATGGGAGCGGATGTCTTCACGAGCCGGATCTACTGGGAAGCAACTGAGTTCGGCCGCGAGTACGCAGCCTTGCTCGCCCTGCAGTTGATCGCGATCGTCGCCGTCGTCCTCGTCATCGAAGCCGGCATCGGACGCGACGAAGACGCCACCGGTGGCGGCGGAAGTGGCACCACGATCCAACTCGGCTACTGGAAGTGGCCCGCGATGGGATTCGTCTCACTGCTTGGCCTGCTCACCCTCGTCGTCCCCGTCTCGATCTTCACGAGCTGGCTGTTCCGCAGCGAAGGCGATCCGATCCCGTCCTACGAGTTCCAGTGGCGGATCACCTACGACAGCGGCGGATTATCCGTCGGTAGCGGCTGGGAAATTATCTACAACTCCGTCCATCTTGCCGTACTCGCTGCACTTGTCGCGTGTCTCTTTGCGCTACCAGTCGCCTACTACTCCGCACGGCACAAGTCCCTGCTCTCGAGAGTGCTCGAGCGAGCGACCTACGTCGGTTTCGCCGTTCCAGGCGTCGTCATCGGGCTCGCACTCGTGTTCCTGGGGAACCGGGCCCTGCCATCGCTGTATCGACAAGGAATCCTGCTGCTCGTGTTCGCCTACGTCGTCCGATTTCTCCCGCAGGCAGTCGGTACCATCCGTTCTTCGGTCCTGCAGGTCGACGGCAAGACCATCGAAGCCGCACGCACGCTCAACGCCAGCCGCCTCGAGGCGTTTCGCCGAATCACGCTGCCGTTGATCATGCCGGGCGTGATCGCCGGTGGCGTACTGGTCTTCCTGACGACGATGAAGGAACTGCCAGTCACGCTGATGTTGCGTCCCATCGGCATGGAGACGCTCGTCACGCTCATCTGGAACGCCCAAGACGCACTGGCTTACCGGTATGCCGCCGTCCCGGCACTCCTGCTCATTCTCATCTCCGGACTCTCGATGCTCGTCCTGTTGTTACAGGAAGACAGTACCCTTAGCTGATCTCTCGGCACGTATATCCCGCTAATCCGCACTATTAAGTCGATCCCGAAAGTTGGTCACACAGTATGGACTACACGCTCGAGATAGATGGGACGCCGGAGACGGTGCCGGGTGGGACCGGTATTCTCTTGCTGCATCCAAGTACCGGCGAAACAGACCGTATCGACACCGATTTCCTCAAGACCGACACCGACCACTTCCTCGTCGTCTCTACCCGAACGACCGCACGCGAAGTCAAACAAAAACTCGAGCACTACGACGTCGACGAGGAACGCGCCGAAATTCTCGACACGCTGTCGATCGAACGCGGCTACTCTCGACGGAAAACCGACACCATCCACTACGTCGCCGCACCCGACGACGTCGACGGCATCGTCGACCACATCGACGGCTTCCTCGACGAACACGACGGTAAACTCCGGCTCAGCTTCGACTCCGTCACCGAACTCGCCTACTACGCCGGCGACGACCGGGCACTCGAGGCCGTCGAGCGAATCTGCAAACTGCTCGAAGAGTACGACGCCGTCGGGCTCTTCCACCTCTCGGAGGAACCCCACGACGCGGCAGTCGTCGACGAGTTCAGCACACAGTTCGACGGCGTCATCGACCTCGACGAGGACGGCAGCGTCGACGCCGAATTCTGAGTCGTACGGATACGGTTTCCTGTCCGTCGATTCCGGCGCAACCGCGACCCGGAGGCAGTTGCACCGGTAGACCGGTACAGCAATCCGTATTAGTCGTCGGCCAGCGAGTCGAAGGTCTTTTCGGCCCACCTGACGGCGTACTCCGCACCGTGGTCGCGATAGGCGTCCGTGTCGAGCGCGGCGAACGGGGCAGGGAGTTCGATCGCGTGTTTGATCGCTGCACAGGCAAGTTCCGTCGCGTCCGCAAACTCCGTCTCACCACGGGCGACCGCTCGAGGGAGTCCTGAGACGCGGTCCTCGAGGCGACCCCCTGCATCCTGCCAGGCGTCGGCCAAAGCCAGCTCTTCGTCGTGCCACTCCGCGAAAACCTCGCGGCTCTGGAGTCCGACCCAGCCGTCGTACAGCGCCGCCGCGACCTGATACGTGCTGCCAGCATCCAGGGCGACCGCCCGGTCGAGGTCGGAATAGGCGTCCTCGAAGAAGCCGAGGAAGTGTTCGGGCACCTCGAGTCCGATTTCGACGAACGCCTCAGCAAGCAGGAAATCGAGGAACGGCTCGGGCGTTCCCTCGACTCTGGGTTTGACGAGGACGATCGGCGGATCGGTCTGGCAAGTCCAGGCGATGCTGCCGTCGCCCGGCATCCCGACCGTCAGATCCGAGCCAGCGTACCGGGCGAGCAACGTCGGCGCGTCCGCCGGAAGCCACGACGACGGATAGGTCGCCGGTTCGAGCGAATCGACAACGAGCCCGAACTCTTCAGCCTGTGCTGGCGGTAGCGTCTCGAAGTCCGTTTCACAGTCGAAAACCAGCGCTTCGGGAGCGTTGACATCCCGAACTCGCCCGACAGCGCTCGAGAGCTCGCGGGTCTCGAACATCAGGCGAGTGCGGTCTGGGCGATTAGCAAGACTGACAACAGCGCCGATGCAGCGACCGTGCCGAGGACGATCTTGGTTGCAGTGCTCATAGGCAGAGGATATCACGCGCGTCGCTTAAATCCATCTGTCTCCGGCTGCATCGCCACCTGTCTATGTCGTTGGGACGATCAAAAGAGTTCGACGCCGCTCGATCACTCCCCGGACTCACGCCAGGAATCCGGAACGTCAATGACGTAGCGGCCGTCGTCCTGCAAGGAAATTATGTACTCCTCACGATCATACAGCTCCATGAGATTGAGTTCGTACTGGCCCGGTTGCAGGATTTTGATACTCTCGAACTGCTCGTTGAGTTCCGCGCGAAGTTGCTCCATCGACAGCTCCGTTTCCGAAGGCTCGCTAACGACCCGGCCGTGAGACGGCGGCTCACCCGCCGGATCTGTGACATCCGGATCGTCTCGCGTAGGGGTGTCCGTAGCGGCATCTGACGGAAGGTCGTCGCGCCGGACCACCTCGCTTCGGGCGTCTGCCTGTGCGGAATTTTCGCTGTCTGCAACCCGCCTCGTTCCATCTCGAGGATCAGACCGAGACGGCGTCGGGCTCGACTGTGGTGACGAACTCGAGTCCGCGGGACTGCCTTCGGACGGAGACGTATCCCAGTCCGGTTCCGGTGGAGTGCGATCCGCAGGTGGTCGGGCGGAGTCAGGCCACTCACCGAACTCGTCGGTCGTCGCGTCCTGGTCGTCGTTCGACGACACCCACTCGCGAACGGTGTCGGTAGCTTTCGTCCGGATGCTGTCGGAGTTCGAATCCGATTCGGCTCCGGACGAGGCCTTCGATTCGGGCGGCGTACAGTCAGCACCCGTCCCCGCTCGGTCGGAGTCGGGCGACTGCGAGTTGGCTGCGGCCGGCTCCGAGCCAGGACTCAACTCTGGCTCTGGCGTCGAACCGGGACCGGTGGGTGAGGTCGCTCCCGTCGTCTGATCGGGCTCCGACCCGACACCGGAACCGGAACCGGAACCGGACCCCGCAAGCGTTCCGGATGGCACGAACTGGAACTTGTTCCCGCCACAGTCGGGACAGCCCGAGAGCATCTCTTTGGAGCCATCCGGGAACGCACGGCCGCAGTTCGTACATTCGTGTGGCATTAGTTGTGGGACACGAGCGCGCTGATCAGCGTTTCGTCTTTGTGTAACGTTTCGATCCTGTTTGCCGGACCGATAACCGTCAATTTCGCGTCTGCTTGCTCCGAGCCCATGATTCGGCCGAGCAGTGACGAGTCACCGCCACCCGGTTTCGGATAGGTCTCGATTTCGATCCCGTTGAACTCGTCGGGGCTGATCTCGGCCATCGTCACCTCGATGAGTTGACTCTCCTCGTCGGGAGTCAATCCCTCTTCTAAGATGACGATGTTGCCCTCGTGGACGCCGTCCAGGATCATCCGGATCTTCTCCATAGATGCCATGCCGTCCATTCGTTCGCTGCTGATGAGGTCGATCTGGACGCCGTCCGGTCCATCCTGGTCGTCTGCGTTTGTTGCTTTTGGCATCGGTATCACCCGAAGTAGTCCGCGATGTTGTCGTAGACTTCGTCCATGTTGTCGCCTTCCTTGGCCGACAGCGGCACCGTCTTGTGCTGTGGGAAGGCGTCCTCGATCCGTTTGACGCTCGCTTCCTCGAGGTCGATCTTGTTCGCAAAGATGAGCACGGGAAGGTCGCGGGATTCGATGATGCCGATCAGCATCGTGTTGGCTTGCGTGATCGGATCTTCAGCACTGTCTAGGACGTAGACGACGCCGTCGACGTCTTCACGCAGCCAGTGCATCGCTTCGGCGACGCCTTCGGTCGCCTCACGAGAGCGGCGGATAGCGTCTTCCTCGTCCATCTCATCGGTGAACTCCTCGTAATCGACTTTCGTCGTCACGCCCGGCGTGTCGACGATATCGATCGTCACCGACTTCCCGTCGCGTTCGATCTCGACGTTCTCTTTCCTGCGGGCACGGCGCGTTTCGTGTGGAATGTGACTCTCCGTGCCAACTGCGTCACCGGTCCAGTCCCGTGCGATACGATTCGCAAGCGTCGTCTTCCCGGCGTTGGGCGGACCGTAGATACCGATACGTTTTGGCTCCTGTTCGGAGAACAGGCGGTCCCTAGCGCGAGAGATACTATCTTTGAGTTCTGTGAACAGTCCCATCCTTAGGGGCCCTCCAGCACCGCGGGGTGCATCTGAACCAACTACTTACTGAACTCACTTAAGCCTACGTCAGACGTGTTAACTAACCTGAAGAGAGGAGTTACCAGATACCGTATTAATTAGGGTGACGGAGAGTCCGTCACCCCGACCGGTCCCCGATCGTATGTTGCCGACCAGCCCCGATAGCGTGTTGCGATATTGTGATACAAACTCCCATTCGACAGGGTAGCAATTACCTCGCATCGACAAGACCCCCCACCCCTCTGTTTCAACTGGAGACGAACGATCCCCCACCCATGGAGAACGGTCCGAGTGAGGGATCTCCCCCTCAGTTTCCACTCGAGTGGAGAGAGACGAGTGCGAGACGGCTGAATTCGAAGAAAGCGAGAGTCTAGTAATTCGATACGCTAAAAGACGCTAATCTAGTTCGATCTAGCAACTAAAGAATACTTCTCTAGTAAATAATTGGATTTGCTAGTGCTACGGTTACTGTTTTCCCCCCAGTATAATAAAAATTCGCCTCTAGAAAGAGGGACTCACCCCCCACCCCTCCGTTGGACAGTTCCACTTGAAACGAAGGGG
>JGI2924J29684_1078242_pt1 | contig 36878 bp, 44 predicted proteins | sample BenlonsequencITS_FD_29684 | JGI IMG/M metagenome (IMG submission 29684)
TCGTATTTTCCAAAGTATTTCGCAAAAATTGATTATCTGTCGCACGATCGTTGTGCACAGTTAATCGACAGCTTCCGTGGTAACGTTAGCGTATCCGTCATCTGGTTGCGAGGCGTTCTAACGGAACGTGGTTCCGTTAGAGCCGGCTGTCGGGCGCACTTGGCAGCTTCAGTCGGCCTATAACGGCACGGATTGCCGTTAGCGGGCCTTGCATCATGCCCGAGCGGCGGATTAACGGAAGGAAATGCCGTTAGAACCTGCTGTCGGGCGTCCCTGGCAGCTTCAGTCGGCTATTAACGGCACAGATTGCCGTTATTGAGCCCGGAAACATGCCCGGGCGACACATTAACGGCACGAAATGCCGTTAGAGTCGGCCGTTGGGCGAACTTCGCGGCACCTGGCGAACCGACAGCCATCGTGAGACCGCCGAGAGGCAGCCACAGCCGGGCGCTCTTTCGGCGTTTCTTGCAAATCCTCGGCAACGGTGCTACTATTCATCTGTACGCATTTATGAACGTTTCCTTCGGGGCAGGGTGGAAGTCCCTACCGGCGGTGATCGCGGTTCCATGTGCGGCGGAATGCCGCGGAACCGGCGTCAGCCCGTGACCCGGGCCGAAAACGGATGGCACATTGGCCGGACGGCGGCACGGTGGATCCGGTGCAATTCCGGAGCCGACAGTAACAGTCTGGATGGGAGAAGGAAGCGGGCAGAAGCGCAACTGCATTGAGACAGCAAGGATTGTACTTTTTTTCACATGGAGAGTTCGGCGAACGGCGCCGGCCGATGGTCAGGCGGTTCGGGCATGTCCGAATGGCGGGTTTGCACCTGTTCGGCCATGACCGGGCACACACCGTCCTGACCGTGAATGACCGGTATATCCGTGCATGGGCATATGCGGCCGCGAATCCGGAACCCGCAGCATCCGGTTCGTCATGCGCACCGCCGGACAAGGCATGCGCTGCTTCCGGCAGCCGACGCCTTGGCACGTCCGTGAACAACGTGCCATTCCGTCCTCTCCGTGTCGAAAATAGTATCCGACCGAACCCAAGTCTCGCGGTAACGGACGCTCCTTGCGTGCGCACAATTGTCCGCATTCTCCAAGCCTCCGAAGGAACGAACTTCGGAGGTTTTCTTGTTGTGATTGACCGATTGGATGACGAATACTACATGCGGCTGGCGCTTGAGCTTGCCGCGAAGGCGCGCGGTCAGACCGGCGTCAACCCGGTCGTCGGCTGCGTCATCGTGAAGGACGGCCGGATCGTCGGCCTCGGCAGCCACCTGAGGCGCGGCGAAGCGCACGCCGAGATCCACGCGCTGAAGATGGCCGGAGAAGAGGCGCGCGGCGCGACCGTCTACGTGACGCTCGAACCGTGTTCCCACTACGGCCGCACGCCGCCCTGCGCCGACCGGCTGATCGAAGCGGGAGTCGGCCGCGTGGTCGCCGCGGCGACGGATCCGAACCCGAAGGTGTCGGGGACCGGCCTCGCGAAGCTGCGGGCCGCCGGCATCGAGACCGTCAGCGGCGTCCTCGAAGCCGAGTCGCGGAAGCTGAACGAAGCGTTCGAGAAATATATCCGCACCGGACTGCCGTTCGTGACGCTGAAGGCGGGCGCGACGCTGGACGGAAGGCTGGCCGCGGGTTCAGGTGACAGCAGGTGGGTGACCGGTGAGGAGTCGAGGGCGGCTGTGCATACGCTGCGGCATTGGCATGACGCGATCATGATCGGCGCCGGCACGGCGCTCAAGGACGATCCGTCGCTCACGACGCGGACGCCGGTTCCGGGCCTCCATCCGGTGCGCATTGTCGTCGACTCGCAGCTTCGGCTGCCGCTGCACCTGAAACTGTTCACCGACGGTCAGGCGCCGACGATCGTGCTCGCCGCGGTGGACGCGGACAGCGGCAGGCGGCGCGCACTAGAGGCGGCGGGCGCAGAGGTGATCAGCTGCGCCGCGCAAGGCGGACGCGTCGATCTGCGCGACGCGATGCGAAAGCTGGGTGAGCGCGAAATCGGTTCCGTCCTGCTCGAGGGCGGCGGGAGACTCAACGGCGCGATGCTTCAGGCCGGGCTGGTCGACAAGATCGCCGTCTTCTTCGCGCCGAAAATCGTCGGCAGCGGCGGAATTCCGCTGTTCGACTGGCCGATTGCCGAGCGGATGGCGGAAGCGGTCGAACTGACCCGGATTGTGATCGAACAGTACGGAGACGATTGGTGTGTCACCGGTTATCCGGAGCAGCCCGCGCAGGGAGGGGATTGATCATGTTCACCGGTCTGGTGGAAGAAGTCGGACGGCTCGTGAGGGCTGTGAAGAAGGGCGAGTCGATGGAGCTGACGATCGAGGCGGACCGGGTGCTCGAAGGCACGAAGATCGGCGACAGCATCGCGGTCAGCGGCGTCTGCCTGACCGTGACGTCGATGGGCGGCGGCGTGTTCACCGCGGACGTGACGCCGCAGACTTACCGGCACACGACGCTGGGCAGTCTGAAGCCGGGTAGCCCGGTCAATCTGGAGCGGGCGATGCCGGCGGACGGCCGGTTCGGCGGCCATATCGTGCAGGGCCATGCCGACGGCACGGGCGTCATCGTGTCTCGTGAAGACGAAGGCAACGCGGTCTGGTTCGGCTTCCGGCCGGACGATCCCGGATTGATGCGCTACATCGTGCCGCGCGGTTCGGTCGCGGTGGACGGCATCAGCCTGACGGTCGCGAGGGTCGACGGCGGAAGCTTCAACGTCTCCATCATCCCGCACACGCTGGCGATGACGGCGCTCCGGTACAAGCGGCCCGGCGACCGCGTCAATCTGGAGTGCGACATATTGGGCAAATATGTGGAACATCTGCTCGGATTCGCACGCAAGCCGGGAGAGAGACCGGAAGGCGGCGGAAGCGGCCTGACGGAGGCGCTGCTCAGAGAGAACGGTTTTATCTGATAGACAAACGGATACGCGAAGAAACGGAGGGAGTGCGATGAAACCGGAATTCGATGCGATCGAAGATGCGATATACGATCTCATCCTGGGCAAGCCGGTTATCGTCGTGGACGACGAAGACCGGGAAAATGAAGGCGATCTGATCGCGCTGGCGGACAAGGCGACGCCGGAGGTGATCAATTTCATGATCACGGAGGCCCGCGGCCTCGTCTGCGTGCCGCTTACGCCGGAACGCGCGGAGGAGCTTGACCTGCCGCCGATGGTCAGCCACAATACCGATTATCACGGCACGGCGTTCACCGTCTCGGTCGACCACGTTTCGACGACGACGGGCATATCGGCGTTCGAACGCGCCCAAACGGTGAAGGCGCTGATCGATCCGAAGGCTAAGCCAACCGATTTCCGGCGGCCGGGCCACATCTTCCCGCTGATCGGAAAGAAAGGCGGCGTGCTGAGGCGCGCCGGCCATACCGAGGCGGCGATCGACCTGGCGCGGATGTGCGGCGCTTATCCCGCGGCGGTCATCTGCGAGATCATCAAAGACGACGGCACGATGGCGAGACTGCCGGATCTTCTCAAGTTCCGCGAGAAGCACGGGCTGAAGCTGATCACGATCCGGGACCTGGTCCGCTACCGGAACGAGAAGGAAAATCTGGTCCAGCGCGTCGTCGAGGTGCGGATGCCGACCGATTTCGGCGTGTTCCGCGCGATCGCCTATACGAACGATGTCGACTCGAAAGAGCACGTCGCGCTGGTGAAAGGGCAGATCGATCCTTCCCAGCCGGTGCTCGTGCGCGTCCATTCCGAATGTCTGACCGGCGACGTGTTCCATTCCCACCGATGCGACTGCGGTCCGCAGCTCGAGGCGGCGCTGCGCCAGATCGACGCGGCCGGCTGCGGCGTCCTGCTCTATATGCGCCAGGAAGGCCGGGGCATCGGGCTGATCAACAAATTGAAGGCATACAAGCTGCAGGAGCAGGGATTCGACACGGTCGACGCGAATATTAAACTGGGCTTCAAGCCCGACCTGCGCGACTACGGCATCGGCGCGCAGATTCTGAAAGATCTGGGCGTGCGCAAAATGCGGCTGCTCACGAACAATCCGCGCAAGATCAAGGGTCTCGAAGGCTACGGCCTCGAGGTGGTCGAGCGGGTGCCGCTGCAGATGGAAGCGAACGAAGACAATGTCCGCTATCTGCGGACGAAGCAGACGAAACTCGGGCATATGCTCGATCTGAATTCCCTGGGTGGAGAGAAAGGATGACGGATGCAATGGTGAAAGTGTACGAAGGACAGCTGGTCTCGCAAGGGCTCAAATACGGCATTGTCGCCGGACGGTTCAACGAGTTTATCGTATCCAAGCTGGTGTCGGGCGCCCTTGACGCGCTCAAGCGGCACGGAGCGGACGATTCGGAGATCGAGATCGCCTGGGTGCCCGGCGCGTTCGAGATTCCGCTCATCGCGCAGAAGATGGCGGAAAGCGGCAAGTACGACGCTGTCATTACGCTCGGCGCCGTCATCCGCGGCTCGACGCCGCATTTCGATTACGTCTGCAATGAGGTGTCCAAGGGCGTCGCGGCGATCTCGCTGAAGACGGGCGTGCCGGTCATTTTCGGCGTCCTGACGACCGACACGATCGAGCAGGCGGTGGAGCGGGCCGGCACGAAAGCGGGCAACAAAGGCTGGGACGCCGCCGTCACGGCCATTGAAATGGCGAACCTGACCCGGGCTATCCAGGCCTGAAAATTGATACAGCCGAAGCGAAGGGAACTCTAAGCGTGACGATCCATTACAAACTCGAGACATTCGAAGGGCCGCTCGACCTCTTGCTCCATCTGGTCGATCAGGCGGAAATCGACATCCACGAGATTTCGATCAGCGAGATCACGGACCAATATCTGGCGTATCTGAACGCCATGCAGGAACTCGAACTCGAGATCACGAGCGAATTTCTCGTCATGGCCGCCACGCTGCTGGCCATCAAGAGCCGGCAGCTGCTGCCGAAACCGCCGGTCGTGGAGGAAGAATGGCCCGAAGGTTTCGAGGATGACGAAATCGATACGCGCGAAGAGCTGATCCGGCGGCTGGTCGAATACCGCAAATACAAGGAAATCGCCGGGAAGCTGCGCGAGCTGGAGACCGACCGCGGGCTTGTCTACACGAAGGAGCCCGAAGATCTGACGCCCTACATGCCGTCCAAGCCGGAAAATCCGGTTCAGGGACTGGTGCCGGCCGACCTGGCCGCGGCCTATATGCGCGCGCTGCGCCGGCAGGCGCGCCGCAACATCGTCTCCACGGTGAGGCGCGACGAAATTTCGGTCAAGGACCGGATCCGCGATATTGCCGAACTGCTGCGGGAGCATTCGACCGTCAAGTTCTCGAAGCTCATCCGGCGGGAAATGGACCGCCATGAGATCGTCGTGACCTTTCTCGCCATCCTGGAACTGATGAAGCGGCGGGCGGTGTACTGTTTCCAGCATCGGTTGTTCGACGATATCGTCATTCAATGGAGAGGGGATGCGGCGGCGAGTGGATTACAAGACCTTGAAATCGATTATTGAGGGGCTGCTGTTCATGGCCGGCGACGAAGGGATCAGCGCGAAGCAGCTCGGCGAGATCCTCGGCTGCGACCCCGCCCTGGCGCGGGACGCCGCCGAAGAACTGAAGGCGGACATGGTCCGCGAGGGCCGGGGCTTGCGCGTCGCCGAAGTGGCCGGAGGCTATCGCCTGACCACCGTGCCGGAGCATGCGCCTTATTTCGAGAAGCTGGCCTATACGCCCGGCCGGCAGAGTCTGTCGCAGGCCGCGCTGGAGACGCTGGCGATCATCGCCTACCGCCAGCCGATCACGCGCGTCGAGATCGAGGAAATCCGCGGCGTCAAGAGCGATCGCGCGCTGCAGTCGCTGGTGAACAAGGAACTGATCCGGGAAGTCGGCCGCGCGGACGCGATCGGACGGCCGATCCTGTACGGCACGACGAAAGCTTTCCTCGACTATTTCGGTTTGCCGGATCTGAGCGCCCTGCCCGAGCCGGAAGAAGCCGAGCAGGATCTGCTGGCCGAGCAGACGCAGATGCTGTTCGAGAAGCTTGACAGCATGCAGATGACGCTGGACGAATTCAGGGACGAAAACTGATCAAGGCCTGATCACCATCATATCAATCCTGACGACGGCAGACCGGAGCGCGCCCAGGCGGCGCTTTCGGTCTGCCGTTTTTTCAGCCGTCCGGTCTGCGGCATAATCCGGCAGCGGAAGAGCATACTATCCATGGCAACGCGTCGGAAAGCGGGGGATCGACGATGCCGTTTGCCTGGTTTTGGTTTTCTGTCGCCGCAATCATTCTGCTCACAGCCGTCTGCAGTTCGGATGTCGTAGTGCGCGGGCGTTACCGCCGCGTCGGCGCGGATGATGAAGCCGAGTTGGAAATCCGCGCGCTGTACGGATTGATCCGTCGGCGCTCGGTGGTGAAGGCGTTCGACTGGTCCTGGTCCGGCACGGAATTTCTCGTAAAGCGCGGACAGCAGGGCGTCGCGCATATCGACCGGGACGATGTGGAGCGGTTTTTCCGGAATACCAGGGTGGCCCTCCGGCTGACCTTCCATTTGACCGATGTCGTCAAGCGGCTGACAGCCAGAATGAGATTGACCGAGTGGGAATGGCATACGGTCATCGGCTTGCGCGACGCGTTCTGGACGGCGATGTTGACCGGGGCCGCCTGGTCGCTCCAGGCGGGATTGACGGGCTTCCTGTCGCACCGTCTGCGCCTTTGCGCGAAGCCGGTGCTGCGCGTGGAGCCGCTGTTCGGTTCATCCGTGTTCAAGACAAATCTGACCTTCACTGCCCGGATCCGCGCAGGCCTGCTGCTGCTTGCCGGCCTGAGCATGTTTGGCCGGATCTTGCGCGTGCGCGGCGGAATCGAAGGCTGGGTAAAGCTGCTGACGAAGCCGGACAAGGCCGAGCCTCAGCGTACATAGCGCTGCGGGAACAGCGTTCACAGAACGCTTTGCCATGCGGGCCGCACGCCCGTTGAATCGCGCGGCATAAAGAATCCGGCCCGGGGCAACCTAACCATGCGTGAGCAGCAGCATTAACCGACGAAGGAGGATGAACCATGCTCGAGCACCCGATCCAAGGGCTGATGGAGACCGCCATGGAGAGCATCCGGGAGATGGTGGACGTCAACACGATCGTCGGCGATCCGGTGCAGACGCCGGACGGCAGCGTTATCCTGCCGATTTCGAAAGTCGGTTTCGGCTTTGTCGCCGGCGGCTCCGACATCAAACTGGACGGCAATTCCGAACCGACGCACGCTTCGGTCGATCAGCATAACGCGACAGTCTCGCTTCCTTTCGGCGGCGGCAGCGGCGCCGGCGTGTCGATTACGCCGATCGCGTTCCTGGTCGTCGGCTCGCAGGGCGTCAAGATCGTTTCGCTGGACAACCAGACCCACCTGTGGGAGCGCGTCATCGACTCGGCTCCGAAGATGCTCGACAAGCTTTCGGCCATGATGAAATCCGGCTCGCACAAGCACGTTTCGGACGCGCAGATCGAGACGGAAGCAACAACGGCGAACACCCCGGTCGTCTGATGGCAACTGCCCGTTCAAGGGCAGTTTTTTTTTCGGCTTTTGCAGGACCGAAGCATTCGGGCGGAGGCTCGGACATACGATGGTACAAGACCCGGGGGTCGGGCGCGGCCTGACTCGCGCCCGATCCGCCAGTCCGCGAAGGAGGAAGCCGCAGGATGAAGCCGCGCATGCTATGGATTCTGGCCGTCGCCGCTTTGCTGGCATCGGCCGTCTCGCCGGGAGCCGCCGCCGCGCCCCGCCCGATCGAGACAAACGCGGAAGCCGCCGCGCTGATCGACGTCGAATCGGGAAGGCTGCTTTACAGCCACAACGGCGACAAACGGATGCGCATCGCCAGTCTGACGAAGATCATGACCGCGATCGTCGCCATCGAGAACGGCGACTTGTCCGATATCGTCAAGACGAGCAGCCGCGCGGCGGGCAAAGAAGGATCGTCGATCTACCTTAAGGCGGGCGAGGAGATGAGCCTTCACCACCTGCTGTACGGCCTCATGCTTCGCTCCGGCAACGACGCCGCCGTCGCGATCGCCGAGCATGTCGGGGGCTCGGAGGAAGGGTTCGTCTGGATGATGAACGAGAAAGCCCGCGAGCTCGGACTTGCGAACACGCATTTCATGAACCCGCACGGACTTGACCACGACGATCATTATTCGTCCGCGAACGATCTGGCGAGGCTCACCGCATACGCCTTGCGCAATCCGGTATTCCGCGAAATCGTGAAGACCCGCGTCAAAAAGGTGCCGAATCCGAACGCGGAATGGGACTACATATGGACGAACAAGAACAAAATGCTCACCATGTACGAAGGGGCGGACGGCGTCAAGACCGGCTATACGAAACTGGCGCACCGCTGCCTCGTCAGTTCGGCCACGCGGGGCGGACAGCAGCTCGCGGCCGTCACGCTCAATGACGGAGACGATTGGGCCGATCATCAGCGGCTGCTCGACTGGGGGTTCCGGCATTATCCGCTGCAAACCATTGTGGAAGAAGGCCGCAAGATCGCGGGCTACAGTCTGGCGGCCGGACGCACGTTCCGTTACCCGCTGGCGGAAGGCGAGCGGGAGCGGATCACGACGCGGCTCGTCGTCCGCCCGCAGGACGATGTCCGGACGCTGCTCGGCGATGCCGGGCGGCTTGAATTGGAGCTCGGCGGCGTGCCGATCGGTTCGGTGCCGCTGAAGCTGCTGGAGCAGCCCGGCTTGTCGCGCGGCCAGGCTGACCGGAAGGCCGTTTCGTCCGGCGCCGGGCCGCAGCCGGAAGCCCGGCCGGCGGCGCGCACCCTGCTCTCCGCCCTGCGGACGGTCGGTCTGACGCTGCTGATGCGGGAGGTGTGAGCCGTGGTCAATCTGATCTGGCTCGGCATGATCGTGCTCAGTTTCATCGCCGCCGCCGCGACCGGCCGGATGGACGAACTGACCAAGGCGGCGTTCGACGGCGCGCAGACCGGCGTTACCGTATGCTTCGGGCTCATCAGCGTGCTCGTGTTCTGGATGGGCCTGATGCGGATCGCCGAGGACGCGGGATTGCTGGGGAAGCTGGCGGCCTTGCTCGGTCCGGCCGTCCGGCGCCTGTTCCCCGACGTGCCGAAGGATCACCCGGCGATCGGATACATCATGTCGAACATGAGCGCGAATCTGCTCGGGCTCGGCAACGCCGCGACGCCGATGGGCATCAAGGCGATGCAGGAGCTGCAGAAGCTGAATCCCGATCCGAAGACGGCCACGCCCGCCATGTGCACGCTGCTTGCGATCAATACGTCGAGCATTACGCTCGTGCCGACGACGCTCATCGCGATCCGGATGAACTTCGGCTCCGCGAATCCGGCGGAAATCGTCGGCACGACCATCGCCGCCACGGCGATCGCGACGGGCGCGGCGCTGCTGGCCGACCGCTGGTATCGCAGCCGCGCCTTGCGGCCGCCGCACCGGTCGGATCCGCCGGCCGGGCTGCCCCGGACGACACGCGCGGGGAGATCCCGGCGTCCGGCGGAAGAACCGCTGCCGCCGGCAGCCGGCGGTTCTGGCCGTCCGCCGCATGCGGAAGGCGGGTGAGCGCCGGTGTACGCGCTCGTCACGACGCTCTCCGCCTGGATGATCCCCGCCATGATCGCCTTCATTCCGCTGTACGCGGCTTACCGCAAGGTGCCGGTGTACGAAACGTTCGTCGAAGGCGCGAAGGACGGCTTCGGGACGGCCGTCGGCCTCATTCCGCATCTGGTCGGCATGATCACGGCCATCAGCATGTTCCGCGCTTCGGGTGCGATGGATCTGATGCTCGCGGCGGTAAAGCCGCTGTTCGAGCGGCTGGGCGTGCCGAGCGAAGTCGTGCCGCTCGGCCTGCTTCGGCCGATCACCGGCGCGGGATCGCTGGCGTATACGACTGATCTCATCAAGACGTACGGGCCGGATTCGATGATCGGCCGCATCGCGTCGACCATCCAGGGCAGCACGGACACGACGCTCTATGTGCTCACCGTCTATTTCGGCGCGGTCGGCATCCGCCGTACGCGCTACGCGCTCAAGGTCGGGCTGTTCTCGGATCTGGTCGGATTCGTCGCCGCCATCGCCGTCTGCATGATCGTTTTCGGATGAAACATTCGGTGACAAGCGGGAACTTTCGGCTAAGCGCCGGAGTTCCCGTTTTCGTATGCCAATGGGCGGTCCGCTTGTGATTTTGCCCGCAGACGGGTATGATGTTGACGAGAGGTGACAACGATTGGAACGACTGCAGAAGATCATGGCCCGCGCAGGGATTGCATCGCGGCGGAAATGCGAAGAACTGATCCTGTCCGGCCAGGTGGAAGTGAACGGCGAGGTCGTCCGCACGCTCGGGGCGAAAGCTGATCCGGCCGTCGACGAGATCAAGGTCGCCGGACGCCCCATCCGCCTGGAAAAAAAGCTGTACTTCGCGTTCAACAAGCCGAAGGGCGTCATCACGAGCGCCCGCGATCCGGAAGGGCGCAGGGTGGTGGCTGATTATTTCCGCGACGTCAAGGAACGGGTGTACCCGGTCGGACGTCTCGATTACGATACGGAAGGTCTGCTCATCGTCACGAACGACGGCGATTTCGCCAACAAGCTGACGCATCCTTCCGGCCATATCCCGCGGACGTACCATGCCGTCGTGAAGGGGATCCCGCACGGCACGCTCCTTGAGAAGCTGGCGGCAGGCATCAATCTGGACGACGGCATGACGGCTCCCGCGGAAGTCGAGTACCGGGACGTGGATATGGACAAGAGCGAGGCGACCATCGAGATTACGCTGTACGAAGGACGCAACCGGCAGGTGCGGCGGATGTTCGAAGCGATCGGCCATCCGGTGAAGCGGCTGAGGCGCGTGCGCTTCGGCAGTCTTACCCTGCAGGGTATTCCCCGCGGCAAGTACCGCGAACTCAAGCCCGAAGAGGTGAAGGCGCTGCTAATGGAAGCCGAAAGGTCACATAAAGTTCATAAATAACGATTCAGCCCCGGAGCCCCAAGGCGCCGGGATTCGTTATAATGATGGAGAATAACGGTTAACTCACGGAAAGGTGGACAGCGGATGAAAGGCCGGGAGCGCAAGATGATCCAATACGTCATCCTGATCGGCATTCTGCTGCTCGGCGGTTACGCGGTCGGCAAGACGCTGTTCGTGTCGGACGATGACAAGCCCAAGATCGGCGGACGTCCGCCGTCGTTCGAGAATGTGGCCGATATCGAAGGCAATCTGCACAGCCTTGACGATTACAAGGGGAAACCCGTGGTCATTAATTTCTGGGGCAGCTTCTGCCCGCCGTGCGTGGCGGAGATGCCGGCGATCGACAGGCAATATTTGAAATACCGGGATCAAGGGCTCGTCGTGCTTGCGATCAATCTGAGCGAGGACGACATCACCGTGCGGGATTTTCTGAAACGGTTCGATCTGCACTATACGATCCTGCGCGACAAGAATCGGATGATCGAGAAGAAATATGCGCTGCGTTCCTATCCGACAACGTTCTTCATCAGCCGCGACGGACGAATTCAGGACATCAAAGTCGGCGGAATGACCGAAGAGGACATTGAACAGCGCATTCTGAAACTGATGGAGGCGTGACATCCGGAAAGGAGCAGGCAGCATTGGCGGCATTGTTTGAAAACACGAAATGCGAATGCGGGCACCAGAATCCGCCGGATACGACGCTGTGCGAATCTTGCGGGAAGCCGCTCGGCGAGGAGGCCTTGTCGAACCGCCCGCTCGAGATGCGGTATGACGGCGTGGCGCGCCGGTCGCAGAAGGCGAATCCGAACCTGATCGACCGCATCTGGAATTTCTTCTCCTCGGTCAAGGTGGCCGTCGTCCTGATCGTCATCACGCTGATCGGGGCGATGCTCGGCACGATCTATCCGCAGGAGAACACGTTCATCAATTTCGATCCCGCATATTACGAAGAGAACTACGGGCTGGCCGGCAAAATCTACTATGCGCTCGGCTTGTCCCATACGTACGAGTCGTGGTGGTTCATCACGCTGCTCGTCATGATCGGCGCTTCGCTCGTCATCTGCAGCCTGGACCGGGTGCTGCCGCTGTATCGGGCGCTGAACAAGCAGCAGATCCGGAAGCATCTCCAGTTCCTGGCGCGCCAGCGGGTGACCTATGCCGCGGATCTGGAAGGCGGCGACGAGGAATGGACGCGGAAGCTGGCGGAGCAGCTCAGGAAGAAGCGGTTCCGCGTCGCGGCGGAACAGACGGCGCTGCTCGCCGAGAAGAACCGGTTCAGCCGGTGGGGGCCGTACATCAACCATATCGGGCTGATCATTTTCCTGCTGGCCGTCCTCGCCCGCGCCATCCCCGGCTGGCAGCTGGATGAATATGTGGCCGTGCGGGAAGGCGAGGCCGTGCCGATTCCCGAAACGAACTATTATGTGAAAAACATCGATTTCGAGGTTGAGTACTACTCGGATGACGAAATGCCGGATCGGCTGAAGGGGACGATGCGCCCGAAGCGGTTCGAGACGAAGGCCGAGCTGTACGTATGCGAAGCGAACTGCGGCAGCACGGCGCTGGAACCCGTCCTGCGCAAGGTGAAAACGCACGACATTCTCGTCAACGACCCGCTCGAATACAAGGGGCTCAAGCTGTACCAGTTCGACTACGACACGACGCCGAGGCTCAAGGCGGTCCGTCCGGTGCTGATGGATCTGAAGAGCGGCGAATCGTACGGACCTTTCGAGCTGTCGATCCTCGAGCCGGAATCGGAGTATGAACTCGGCCCGTACCGGCTGAAGCTGATCACCCGGTTCCTCGATTTCACGGTGAACGCAAACGGCGAGCCGGCGAACCTGTCGTCCCAGCCGAACGCGCCGGCGTTCCTGTTCCTGATCCAGGGGCCGGATCTTCCGGCGGAAGGGGAGACGTTCTTCTACTTCCCGATCCAGACCGACCGCGAGCGGTTCGGCCAGGACCTGATCAACGGCGAAATGGCCGAACGGTTCGACATCCGCGTGACGGACATGGCGAACGTGGAATTCGCCGGCGACGTCAGCTATCTCAATGTCCGCGTCGACCGGGCGCTGCCGTTCGTCTTCGTCGGCGCCTTCATCTCGCTGATCGGGCTGGTCATGGGATTCTACTGGCAGCATCGCCGGGTATGGCTGCGCATCGACGACGGCCGGCTGACGCTCGGCGCGCATACGAACAAAAACTGGTACGGTCTGAGGGCGGAAGTCGCCGCCGCCTTGCGCGGGGCGGGCCTCGACGTCGACCCGAAGTCGCTGGATAACGGAGGTAAAAAAGAGTGAACTGGCTATCCATCAGCAGCGGAGCGTTCATCACCGCGTTCGCGCTCTACTGCGTCGCGTTTCTGCTATATGTGATTGCTGTCATCGGGAGAAAATGGAAGAATCGCGAGCCGGAAGGCCATCTGCGCAAGTGGGGACGAATCGCGTTCGTCTTCTCTTCGCTCGGCCTCGCCGCCCATCTGGTGTTCTTCTTCACCCGCTGGGCGGGGGCGGGCCATATTCCGACGAGCAACATGTACGAGTTCCTGACTTTGCTCGGCATGGCGATCATGATCGCGTTCACCATCCTGTTCGCGATCTACCGATCCCCATTGCTCGGTATGTTCGCGCTGCCGCTGACGATTCTGATCATCGCGTATGCTGCGGTCTTCCCGCAGGAGGTGCAGCCGCTCGTGCCGTCGCTCCAGTCCAACTGGCTGAGGCTGCACGTGACGGGCGCTGCGCTCGGCGAGGCGTTTTTCGCCGTCGGCTTTGCCGCCGGCCTCATGTATTTGCTGCGCGTAACCGATTATAACGACAAGAGTGCTTCCGCACGCAGATCGCAGCGTTGGCTGGAGTTCTCGCTGTATGTGCTGATCGTCGTCGCCGGCTTTATCATCACGGTCTTCGCGTTCCGCGGAGCCGGCTACGAAGCCGTTTTTCTGCAGGAAAAGCTGTCGATCGACGCGCGCGGCAACGAACAGCTGACGACGCAGACCGTTGAATACCAGCTGCCGCCGATCGTGAAACCGCACGCCAGCGAGACCGTATCGATCCAGCCGTTCCTGGGGCTCGACAGGCCGCTGTTCGAAGCGCCGGGCTGGATGAACGGCGTGAACGCGGGACGGAAGCTGAACACGGTGATCTGGTCTGTCTTGAGCGGGACGATCCTGTACGGCTTGCTCCGCCTCCTGGCGCGCAAGCCGCTCGGCGCCGTCATCCATCCGCTGCTGGACGGCATCGATCCGGACGATCTGGATGAGATCAGCTACCGGGCGATCGCGATCGGATTCCCGATCTTCACGCTGGGCGCCCTCATCTTCGCCATGATCTGGGCGGAGCAGGCGTGGGGGCGGTTCTGGGGCTGGGATCCGAAGGAAGTCTGGGCGCTCATCACGTGGCTGTTTTACAGCGCGTATCTTCACTTGCGGCTGTCGCGCGGGTGGCATGGCCTCAAGTCGTCATGGCTGTCGGTCATCGGATTTCTCATCGTGATGTTCACCCTGATCGGCGTCAATCTGATCATCGCCGGCCTTCATTCGTACGCCGGCGTCTGATTCACCATGAAGGAGTGTGGGAACGGTGTCGGAACAGACGGAACGGATTCTGGTCGTGGATGACGAGGAGCGCATCCGGCGGCTCCTGCGCATGTATCTCGAGAAGGAGAACTATCAGATCGAGGAAGCGGAGGACGGGGAGCAGGCGCTCCGGATGGCACTCGAGCGGGACTACGATCTCGTCATTCTCGATCTGATGCTGCCCGGCATGGACGGCATCGAGGTCTGCTCGAAGCTGCGGCAGTCGAAGGCGACGCCGGTGCTCATGCTGACCGCCAAGGGCGAAGAGATGAACCGGGTGCAGGGATTCGAAGCCGGCGCGGACGACTACGTCGTGAAACCGTTCAGCCCGCGCGAAGTCATCTACCGCGTGAAGGCGATCCTTCGCCGCTCTTCGGCGACCGCCTACCTGACGCGGGAGACGCACGCAAGCAACAACATCGTGTTCCCGCACCTGATGATCGAACATGATGCGCATCGCGTCACGGCAAACGGGCAGGAAGTCCAGCTGACGCCGAAGGAATACGAGCTGCTCCACTACCTGGCCCTGTCGCCGGACAAAGTCTTCACCCGGGAAGATCTGCTGAAAGATGTATGGAACTACGAGTTCTTCGGCGACCTGCGCACGGTGGACACCCACGTGAAGCGGCTGCGCGAGAAGCTGAACCGGGTGTCGCCGGAAGCGGCGGCGATGATTACGACGGTTTGGGGCGTCGGATACAAACTCGAGGTGCCGAAGTGACATGATCCTGCGCTTCGTGCGGAGCGTCGTCTTCAAGCTGTGGGCGACAATCATCGGACTGGTCGCGGTGGTCCTCGTCATTCTCGGCATGTTCCTGCTGCAATACATCGATCTGGCGTTTTCGAACAACGCCTACAACATCAAACTGCTGTTTGTCATCACGGGCGTCATCGGCTTTCTGCTGACGACGTTCTTTGCGTTCTTCCTGTCGTTCAAGATCACCCAGCCGCTGCTGGAAATGAAACGGGCGGCGGATCTGATCGCGCAGGGCGATTACCGGATGCGCCTGCCGATCCGCTCCACCGACGAGATCGGGGAGCTCGCGGGCACGTTCAACCATATGGCCGCCGAAGTCGACAAGCTGATCCGCGATCTGCAGCATGAGAAGGACCATCTTGCCGGCATTCTGCGCAGCATGACGGACGCCGTCATCACCTTCGACGCCCGGGGGCAGACGATCCAGTCCAACCCGCAGGGAGAAGACTTGCTGAAGCAATGGGCGGGCATCGTGTGGGAAGGCGAACCGGATGCGGACGAGCGGCACGGCGGCGTGCCGGGGCCGCTGCGCGAGCTGTACGACGCCGTGCTGCGGGAAGGACGCGATCTGAGCGGCAAAGTTCACGTTCACAACGAGGTCTGGTCGGTCGTCATGGCGCCGCTCAAATCCGAGCAGGGCGTGCGCGGGGCCGTCGCCGTGCTGCGCGACGTGACGGAAGAATACCGGCTGGAGAAGCTCAGGGCCGATTTCATCGCGAACGTCTCGCACGAGATCCGCACGCCGCTGTCGATGCTGCAGGGATACAGCGAGGCGCTGCTGGACGACATCGCGGCGTCGCCCGAGGAACGGCGCGACATCGCCCGCATCATCCATGACGAGTCGGTGCGGATGGGCCGGCTGGTGAACGACCTGCTCGACCTCGCACGGATGGAGAACGGCCATTTCGAGATCAAGCAGCAAGTGGTGAACATCAGCGACCTTATCCAGCGCGTGCACCGCAAATTCCTCGTCTACGCCAAGGAACGGGACATCCGGCTGAGCAGCGCGCTTCCGGATCATCCGCTGATCCTGAAGGCCGCCGACGAAGACCGGCTGGAACAGGTGCTCACGAACCTGCTCGACAACGCGATGCGCCACACGCCGGCCGGTGCGGCGATCGAACTGAAGGCGGATCCGGCGGCCATAGACGGCCGCCGCCATATCCGCGTTGTTGTGCGGGACGAAGGACAGGGCATTCCGGCAGAAGACTTGCCGTACATCTTCGAGCGGTTCTACAAAGCCGACAAGGCGCGCAAGCGCGGGGCAAGCTCCGGCACGGGCCTCGGCCTCGCCATCGTGAAGAACATCGTCGAGGCGCACCGCGGCCGGATCAGCGTGGAGAGCGAGGTCGGGCGGGGCACGGCGTTCACGCTGCTGCTTCCTGTCGAACCGGCGCAGCCGTAGCCGTCCGCGCCCGTCGAATCGCTGCGGGTTTTCTTGTTCGTCGTGGAACAGGCGTTGCGTGGTTGAATCGTAAAAGGGCTTGATCCGAAAGCCGTTCATCGAACGGCGGGGATCAAGCCCTCGTTGCATTTATGGCTTACACGTGGATCTCTTTTGCATTCTTCAGATCCGGCAGTCTGGAGATTTCCGCCAGCACGTCCTTCGGCACGGGCTTGTCGACGGACAGCACCATGATCGCTTCGCCGCCGACCAGTTTGCGGCCGACCTGCATCGTCGCGATGTTGACGTCGTTCGAGCCGAGCAGCGTGCCGACGCGGCCGATGATGCCCGGTTTGTCATGGTGGCTGACGAGTAAGAGATTGCCTTCCGGCGCGATGTCCACCGGGAACTGGTCGATCTGGACGATGCGGGCGCCGAGACCGTTCAGCAGGGTGCCGGAGACGAGCCGTTCCTCGCCCTTCGTGCGCAGTTTCACGGTAATCAGGTTGGTGAAGCCTTTGTGCGTGTACGACTTGTTCGACACGATGTTGACGCCGCGCGTCTTCGCGAGATGAAGGCTGTTCACCAGGTTCACCTGATCATCGCCGAGATGGTGCGAGAGCACGCCCTTGACGACGGAGCGGGTGAGGGAGGAGGTGTCGATGTCGGCAACTTCGCCCGAATAGCTGACGCTGATCTCTTCCACCGCGCCTTCCGCGAGCTGGGCGGCGACTTTGCCGAGCTTCTCGGTGAGCGGATAGTACGGTTGCAGCTTGTTCAGAACCTCCGACGGAATCGACGGCATGTTCACCGCGTTCTTGAACGGTTCTCCGCGCAGAATGTGGAGCACCTGTTCCGACACGTCGATCGCCACGTTTTCCTGCGCCTCGACCGTCGATGCGCCGAGATGCGGCGTCACGATGATCTTCGGATGGCGGAGGAACGGATGATCCGGCGCCGGCGGCTCGGACTCGAACACGTCGAAGGCGGCGCCGGCAACGATGCCGCTGTCTATCGCTTCGACCAGCGCCTGCTCGTCAATGATGCCGCCGCGCGCGCAGTTGATGATGCGCATGCCCGGCTTCATGATCTCAAACTGCGGGCGCGAAATCATGTGGCGGGTTTCCGGCGTGAGCGGGGTATGGACCGTGATGAAGTCCGCCGTACGCACAATGTCTTCCACGGTGGACAGCTTGACGCCCAGCTTGTCCGCCCGCTCTTCCGTCAGGAACGGGTCGTAGCCCAGCACTTCCATGCCAAAAGCCTTCGCGCGGATGGCCACCTCGCTGCCGATCCGGCCCATGCCGAGAATGCCGAGCTTCTTGTTGCGCAGCTCGACGCCGACGAACGATTTGCGGTCCCATGCGCCGGAGATCGTCTTGGCGTAAGCCTGCGGGATATGGCGGGCGAGCGCCATCATCATGGCGAAGGTATGCTCGCACGTCGTGATCGTGTTGCCGTCCGGCGCGTTGATGACGACGATGCCGCGCTCGGTTGCGGCCGCCAGATCGATGTTGTCGACGCCGACGCCCGCGCGTCCGACGACTTTCAGCTTTTTGCCGGCGTCCATGATGCGGGCGGTGACCTTCGTCTGGCTGCGCACGAGCAACGCGTCGTAATCGCCGATGATGGCGGCGAGCTCGTCTTCACTCAGGCCCGTCTTCTTGTCGACGGTCACGTCTTCCGCATCGATCAGCTGCTGGATGCCGTGGTCGCTGATCGAATCCATTACGAGAATTCTGAACATGCCCCCATGAACCTCCCGTGCCAAAATGCAAAATAAGGAAACCCCCGCCCGATGCCGTCTGCCGTCTCGGACGAGAGTTTCATATCACGCACTGCACCGATATGGCTTGCAGACTTTAACTATTTTATAGCAAACATCGTTTTCGTGCAATTGTCATTGTTGCTTAAATATGAAAATTTCAGCAACAATCAGGGTGAATCCGGGAGGTGTCTCAACTTCCGCTGAACATCGGAAGCTGCGGAAGCAGTTCACCGCCGTAGACGGCCCGTTTCTCCAGGAAGTCGCCGCTGCGGACGGCTTCCGTCCGCAGGAGGATCTCCACGGCCCGATCCACGGACAAGATTCCGAAGCCCGCCGCCTGGCCGGAATCGAAGAAGTGATCGACCCGCGCGGCCAGATCCTGCGGATAATAGTCCGGCAGCACCCGGCGTTCCTTGAGCAGACCGGCCGCGATCGCGTTCTTCATCAGAAGCGGCTGGCTGTTCCACGTTTCGAGCGTCATGCCGGGACTATCCGGCACCTGGTCCGGAAGGTCGGGTTCGAGGGATGCTCCCCACTTCACCATGGCGTCAAAATATTGCTTTTCCGCCAGCAGCGCATAATCGAGGGCCTGCCGGTAGATCGCGTCTTCACCGATCCGGCGGATGACGGTCCGGGCATCCGCGGCCTCACCGTTCGCATGGCGGCTGAATGTCTCCGAGAAAAGCTTCAGGCTCTTCAACACATTCGTCTGGGCATCGACGAGCAGCGGGGAGGACGACGGAATGTCCGCGCGCTCCGCTTCCTTGTAGCGGTCGTTCGCGACAGCGGCCAGCGATTTGAGCCGCTTGGCCGGATCCGGCGCCTGTCCGGCTTTCATGTTCGACGCTTCCCGGATCCATTCGCCGGTGAAGGAACGGAACGGCTGATAGACCGTATAGTAATATGACAAAAGATCTTGCTGCTGGTAGGCCGCAACGGCGGGCGGCGACGTCTCCGAATGCTTCGGCGCATACCGCGTTTCGGTTCGCTCCGTCCCGATCTTCATGCCCAGAAAGAAGGTGGCGACGGCTACAGCAAGCATGAAAAGAAATCCGAGGCTGAACAGCAATTCCGTCCGTGGCAATCGCTTCTCCATGACAGTCTCCTTCATACGATGTATGATAGAGTCAAACGCTCTCCAGTATAGGGGAAATTTTCGAAAAAGGAAACATGCGGTCGAACGATGAAAAAATTCAACCTGCGCAACTTCAAGTTGCGGCGCGTCACCGTCCATGATCTGGATGATCGTCTGCTGCTGCTCAATCTGTACGCGACGCAAGCCCTTATGCTTATTATCGGAACGGCCTGGCTGATTTTTCAGGGGCAGAATCCGATTGCGCTTCTGGCTTGGCCGGACGGGCTGCAATTTCTCTGTTGGGGCGCCGGACTTGCGGCCATGGCGCTCCTGGTCAATCTTGCCGCGGAACGCTGGATGCCCGAAGAAGCGGCGGACGACGGCGGCGTCAACGACAGGCTGTTCCGCAGCCGGCCGGTCTGGCATATCCTGCTGATCTCGGCGACGGCCGCGTTGTGCGAAGAACTGCTGTTCCGCGGGGCGGTGCAGCATCATCTGGGTCCGTACTGGACCAGCATCGTGTTCGCGGCGATCCATGTCCGCTATCTGAAGCACTGGATTCCGACGGGCCTCGTCTTCCTGACCAGCTACGGGCTCGGATGGATCTATATCGAGACCGGAACGCTATGGGCGCCGATCGCCGCGCATTTTCTGATCGACGCCGCGGGCGGTCTGATAATTCGGTTTCGGAGGGAATCATGAAGGATCAACGAGACGAATTTCCGTTGTCCAGGCGGCGCTCCAAATCTTACTCCGTTTCGCATTCGTCGCCTGATGGCCGCCGTGTGAACGAGCAACAGGCGGAAGAGACGCCGCTGCCGCCGCGCCGGGTGAAATTTCCGTCGAACAAATATCAGACGGCGCGTTGGTTCTACAATGTGCTCATCGCACTGTTCCTGGCTTTGATGACGGCGCTGTTCCTGTACGGGCGTGAATTGTCCGGAGGATGAAGCAGGCCTGCCGGGAGACCTTCGGCGGGGAAGGAGGACGTTGCGTGATCGTGTGGTGCGCCGCGGCGGCTGCCGCGGCATGCACAGTGCTCGGGGCCGTCATGGTGCGGGAAGCGTTCCGCGTGCGGCTGCGCCGGGAAGAGGTCGTACTGCCGAGGCTTCCCGCCGCGTTTGACGGTTTCCGAATCTTCTTCATCAGCGACATTCACCGGCGAACCGTCCATCCGTCGCTGATCCGGCTTGCCGCGGAAGCGGGAGGCGCGGATCTTGTGCTGATCGGCGGCGATCTGACGGAGGGCGGCGTGCCGGCTGAACGGGTCCGAGCGAATGTCAGGCTTCTGTCCGGCATCGGGCCGGTGTTCATGGTATTCGGCAACCACGATTATGACGAGGACGCCGAATCGCTTGCCGAACTGCTTCGGGAAGAACGGGTCGCCCTGCTTCGAAACGAATCGCGCATCATCGAACGGGATGGTCAGGCGATCCGTCTGGCCGGCGTGGATGATCTGAGCGCGGGGCGGGACGATGTCCGCGCCGCGCTGCGCGGCCGGACTCGCCCCGGCCGCCGGCCGGCCTTCACCATTCTGCTGGCGCATGACCCGCTGATCGTCGAACGGATGACGGCCGAGGACGCGCGCCGGACGGATCTCATCCTCGCCGGGCATACGCACGGCGGCCAAATCGTCCTTCCGCTCATCGGACCGCTTGCCCGCGGCCATCTTCGCTATCTGCGCGGCTGGCGGACGCCGCCGCGGCGCAAAACAACCGGAGGCGCCGGACGCCCCCGGTTGTTCGTCAGCTGCGGCTATGGCACGTCGCATCTTCCGCTGCGCCTGTCGGCGCCGGCGGAAGCCCATCTGTTCACGCTCCGTTGCCTTCACCGTTCGTCAGGTCAGGGTCCGGAATCTCGATGAGCGCCGGATCGAGGAAGCCGTATCCCGCCTCCTCGATTTTTCCGAGCAGCTCATCGAGCGCTTCCGCGGTCCAGGGCAGCTCGTGCATCAGAATGTTGGCTCCGGGATGGAGCTGGTCGAGCACGTTTTGGATCACGGCATCCGGCTTGTTCTTCGTGCTGGAATCCCAGTCGAGCGATCCGTTCGACCACGTCGTGAAGAGCAGGCCGAATTCCAGCGCGATGCCCCTGACATACTCGCCGCCCGATCCGAAAGGCGGCCGGAACATCTTCGGCGCTTCGCCGATCGTCTCCTCAACCAGCTGTTGGACGCGGCCGATCTGGTCGCGCACGGTCTCTTCATTTTCCTTCTTCAGGTCGATGTGGCCCCAGGAATGATTGCCGATCATATGGCCCCGTTCGTGGATCAGCTCGAGCAGTTCGGGTTGCTTCACCGCGCGGTAGCCGTTCACGAAGAAGACCGCTTTCGCCTGGTGGTTGTCCAGCGCATCCAGCATCTGTTCCAGAATCGCCCGATCCTTGGGCCCGTCGTCGAACGTCAGCAGCACAACCTTCGAAGCTGCCGTTTCATCGATCGGTTCGAAACGGTACGCGCCGTTCATCCGGTATTGCGGAGCGGCGGGAGCACTCGCGGTGTCTTCATCGCCATCGGCTCCGGTCTCTCCTTCGGATGAACCGGGATCTTCGCTTTCATCGGATTCGCCGGCCCCGCTGTCCGCCGCGTTTTCCGCTCCCGGCTGCACCGTTTCATCCGCCGCGCCGGCATTGCCCAAGCCTGCATCGTCCATTTGGATCTCCGCGCCGTTACTGTCCGCGGTTCCCTGTCCGCAGGATGTCATCAGCAGCATTGCGGCCGCAAGCGCAAGCGCCGGTTTTCGCATCGTCATCGCCTCCCTTGGGTGTCCCCAACATTGTAACACGGGGCATCCCGCCCATCCATCGACCCGGGCTTCCTGATTTTGATCCGGATTGGCGCCATTGGCTCGGGCAACACTAGGTACGCAATCCATTTGACACACGAGGAGGGACCCGCGAATGCGCATGCGCGGATTTGTGGCGGGCGGCCTGATCGGCATCGCGGCCGGCATCATTCTGTCCCGCAGAAAACCGGGTTCGGTCGAATGGTTCGTCCGCAGGGCGGATCAACTGATGACCAGCGCGAAGCACAGGATGATCGAGCAGGTGCTGAACCGCCGGTTCGGCGCCGAGGAGCGCAGCGGCGAGCATGCCTGCAAATCCGAATCCGGTTCGTCCTGGAACACGATCCGTTCGTTGATCAACGCGGATGCCCGCGTGAAACATGAAGCGGAGCGGATTCTGACCGAAGCCGGCGATGCGGCGTCCGAACAGGACAAACCGCACTGACGGCGCGCAGCCGCCCGCGAATATGGCCGGTCGGGATTGGCCTGGAAGTCATCGCGGGGGATGGCTTTCGGACAATCCCGACGCGGTGATTGCAGCGCGAATGCCGCACCGCCGAGGCGCGCGCAGCCCGCGGAAGCGGCTGGTACATAGCTTCTGTTCCGGCTTTTTTCGCCGTCCGGGCTCGTCCGCAGCCCGTTGTTTGCTTTCCCGGGGAATTGGGTTTGCTTTCTTCCTCGTTTCCTGGTGCATTTCGCCGGCATCCATGATAACATAGAAGCAAGATCTTGCCTGTGGACATGGGTTCGTCCGGCAGGGTCGCAGGGCAGAAATGTACGATGCTGCAGAGGGGGAGAGCCATCATGAAGATTGAGCGGCTCAGTCAGGACAAGATCCGCATCTTCCTGACGTTGGACGACCTCCTTGAACGGGGGATTCAGAAGGAGGACTTGTGGCGCGAAATTCCCAAGGTGCATGAACTGTTCAGCGAAATGATGGACCAGGCTTACAGCGAACTGGGATTTGAAGCGAGCGGTCCCCTGGCGGTCGAAGTGATCGGACTTCCGGCGCAAGGGATGGTTGTCATCGTCACCCGAGGCAGCGGAGACGTCGATCATCACGGTTATGCGGATGATGACGAGCGTGAACACGACGACGAGTTGTACGAGATGGAACTGACGCTGGAGATCAGCGATACGATCCTCTATGCGTTCCGGGATTTCGAAGACGTCGTCGCCGCGGCGCGCAGGCTTGCCGCAGCCGGTCCGGAAATCGGCGGCAAGCTCTATGCCTACAAGGGGTTGTACCTGCTTGCTTTCGACTCGTCGGGAGTCGAGCAGTCCCGTTATCAGGCGATAACCGCGGTGCTCGCCGAATACGGCGAAGCGGCGTCCGTGACGGAAGCCGTGCTTGAGGAATACGGCAAAGTCATCTTCGCATCCGATGCCGTGAAAGAGATCAACGCACGGTTCTGATCTTGTCGATCGGCTGTCCGATATTGAAGCGCATCCGAAGGCGAAGGTCCGCTTTCGGGCGCGCTTCTGTCATTCATGCGGGCTGTGCGGGGCGGCAGCGCCCCGGTGAAGGGAGGGATGGCCGCATGTGGATGTTGTCGATGCTCACGGCGGCCGTCGCGCCGGGCATCGCGCTGCTCGCCTATTTCTATCTGAAAGACCGATATGATGCAGAACCGATTCACATGGTCGCGCGCATGTTCATCGTCGGAGCGCTCATCGTGCTTCCCATCGCCGTCATCCAGCGCGGCCTCACGCTCGAACTCGGCGAGTCCCCGTTCGTGCAGGCTTTCCTCATTTCCGCGGGCATCGAGGAAACGATGAAATGGTTCGTGCTCTATCATATGATATACAACCACACCGAATTCGACGAGCCCTATGACGGCATCGTCTACGCCGTCGCAGTCTCGCTCGGGTTCGCCACGCTCGAAAACGCGCTGTACGCGCTGCTCCTGCCCGCTTCGTTCGGATCGCTCCTCCTGCGGGCGCTGCTGCCCGTGTCCGGCCATGCGCTGTTCGGGGTGCTGATGGGCTACTATATCGGCAAGGCAAAGTTCGCAAGCGCGAAATCCGGCAGGTATCTCGCCGCATCATTCCTGATACCGTTATTCTGGCATGGCGCGTTCGATTATATTCTGCTCGTGTTCAAGCAATACTGGATGATGCTGATGGCTCCGCTCATGGCCTACCTGTGGTTCCGGGGCGGGCTGAAAATAAGGCGCGCCAACGACCGGTCGCCCTTCCGCTCCATTCCGCGCGAAGACGAGATTAAAATGCAGCGGATCCGTCCATAATGGGCCAAGAAGACATGAAAGGACGGGTAGCGCAAGTGACGACGGCGTCATCGAACCGGGTGAAAGTGCGCATCCGCTGCAGGCGGTGCGGCGAGAAATTCATCCTTCGCGGCAGGCGGGACAAAGGCCGGATCGACACCGGCTTCCGCCAATGCCTGTGCGACAATACCGAGGATTTCGAGATCGACGAGCACTGGGAGTGATCGTCAGCGGTGCATAAAGCTCCTTCCGCCCAAGCAAACTAAAGCCAAGTTTGCCAGCGAAAGGAGCTTTGCCTTATGTATACGCGTCTCAGCGCGGTGCTGTTCCCTGTCTTCGCCGTTCTGCTTGCGGGCACAGCCTTCTGGGGATACAGGGAACACCAGGAGAAGAACAGTCTGCTCATCAAGGCGGAGAACCAGTATCAACGCGCTTTCCACGAGCTCAACGCGCATATCGACCAACTGCACGAGCAGCTGGGCAATACGCTCGCGGTGAATGCGTCTTCGCATTCGTACCAGCGCAAGGGCTTGATCAACATCTGGCGCATCACGAGCCAGGCGCAGAGCGAGGTCAACCAGCTGCCGCTTACGCTGCTGCCGTTCAACCAGACCGAGGAATTTCTGTCGAGGATCGCCAATTTTTCGTACAAGACGGCGATCCGCGATCTGACGAAGCAGCCGCTGACCGAACAGGAGTTGGCCACGCTGAAAACGTTGTATCAGTCGGCTGAAGATATCGCCAAGGATTTGCACGCGGTGCAGCAGAAGGTGCTGGCCGATAACCTGCGCTGGATGGATGTCGAGCTGGCGCTCGCTTCCGAAGATTCGCCGCGGGACAATGCGATCATTGACGGTTTCAAGACGGTGGACAACAAGATTGCCAAATACGCGGAGCTGGATTGGGGACGTCCGGTGGCCGCCATGTATCGCAAACGGACGGTCGACATTCTGTCGGGCAATCCCGTCTCCGTCGACGACGTGCGGAAGAAAGCAGCCAGGCTGCTCGGTCTTGACAGTCCGTCCGCCGTGCAGGTGACGGAAAACGCGCGTGGCACGGAATATGCCGTCTATTCCGCCACCGTGAACACGGGGGACGGCGTGACGATTCAGATGGACTTTACGAAGCGGGGTGGAGAGCTGATCTGGTACATGAATCCGCGCGAGATCGGCAATCAGCGGACCGTCAGCCTGGACGACGCCGAGCGGGCGGCGCGCGAGTTTCTGAAGGAGCGCGGCTATCCGGAAATGAAGGCGATCGCGGTCGACCCGTATGACAACGCGGTGAATCTGACCTATGCGCCGGTTCAGGATGGTGCGGTCATCTACCCCGAGAAGCTGACGGTCAAGGTGGCGCTCGACCGCGGCGAAGTGATCGGACTTCAGGCGGCAGATTATGTCTACGAGCACAAAGAGCGGAACCTGCCGAAACCGGCGATCGACGAAGCGGAGGCACGGGCAAGGCTGAATCCGGAATTCCGGATGGAACGGTCGCAGCTTGCTGTCATCAAGAACGATCTGGACGAAGATGTGCTCTGCCACGAGTTCGCCGGGCGGATCAACGGTGGGCGGTACAAAATCTATATCAACGCGGAGAACGGGGTGGAGGAGAAAATCGAACGATATCAGACGGCAGAAGACGCCGGAGCGGGGCGTGAGCGGGCGCTAGCCGGATAAAAAGCTTTTCGCGCCGCAATTCCTGCTGGTTGTGTCTTTCTTCCCATGATATAATTTCATGTAATGGGGGGGAAGACCGAATTGGAGCCGAAAGTCAATACGTTCCTGTATCTGCAGGTGGCATCATCGGATGAAGAAGATGCGAAGGCCGTGTACAAATCGCGCATCGCTGACGTTCAGGACGATACACTGTACATCGAGGTGCCGCTCGAGGAACAGACGGGCCGGTACAAACGGCTGTTTCCCGGGGACGAACTATCGGCTTACTACCTGACGGAAGGCGGCGTGAAGCATTATTTCAACACGCACGTGCTCGGTTTCCGCGACGATGTCATCCAGCTGGTCGCCGTCCGCAGGCCGGATCCCGATTCGATCCGAAAGGTGCAGCGGCGAAGCTTTCTCCGCGTCCCGGCGGTGCTGGAGCTGGCCGTCAAGCTTGCGAACCAGGTCCGGTTCTTGGCATACACGGACGACATCGGCGGGGGAGGCATCTCTTTCACCACGGACCCCAGATGGGCGTTCAATGCCGGCGATGTGATGGAGTGCTGGCTGCTGTTGCCCTACAAGAACGGAACGATCGAGCACGCTTTCTTCAAACCGGAAGTCGTGCGGTTGAAGAAGCTCGAGTCCGGCCGGAATCAGGTCATGGCCAAGTTCATCGAAATCTCGGACAGCGAACGACAGAAAATTATCCGATACTGTTTCGAGCGCCAGCTCGAATTCCGCAAACGTTGACGTGCGTCCGTCCGCCGCGCATCGGATTCCCGATATTCGGGAATACTGCCCATTCCGAGGAAGGGGGAGCGGCGGATGGATCAACGGAATGCCGGTCGGAGCGGTCGCAGGATGTGGACGGCCGCTGCGGACAGGATTTGCATGCGGCTGGCCGTCATCATCGCCGTACTGATCGCGCTCATTGTCGCGGCGCAGACGGCGCTGCATATGGACGGCATACGGCCGTTTCTGTCAAAGACGGAACGCCTCGAAGGCGTGCCGCACGGGGACAGATAATTTTGCATCCTGCTGCGGTATGTGGTATAATTTTCGCGTTTGGCAGGCCGTGCCTGCTTTTTTCATCGTGCCTGCTTTTTTCATGATGGTCGCTGGAGGGGTTTACGCTGACGAACATTGCGCAGGACAGCAGTCCGCGGCGCATCGCGATCGCCATCGACGGTCCGGCGGGGGCCGGCAAGAGCACGGTTGCCCGTCTGGTAGCCGGCAGGTTCGGCTACGTTTACATCGATACGGGCGCTATGTATCGGGCGGTTGCGCTGGCTGCGCTTCGCGCGGGCGTCGAGCCCGGGATGACGGGCGAGCTTGAAAAACTGGTGTCGGAGCTGGACATCCGGCTGGAACCGGGCGATGTCGTGCAGCGCGTTCGCCTGAACGGCGAGGACGTGACGGATGAGATCCGGTCCCGCGCAGTGACATCGGTTGTCCCGGCCTATGCGGCGGTGCCCGCTGTGCGGGCCAGACTGGTGGAACTGCAGCGCGCCATGGCCCGGGAAGGCGGCGTCGTCATGGACGGCCGGGACATTGGCACCCACGTGCTGCCCGACGCGGAACTCAAGGTTTTTCTTACGGCAAGCGTGCAGGAGCGTGCGCGAAGACGGTACGAGGAAAGCGGGCGGGCGCAGGGGATGACGCTCGAGATGCTTGAAGAGGAGATCGCCGAACGGGACCGGCAGGACGCAAGCCGGGAAATTTCCCCGCTCGTCAAGGCAGAGGACGCGATCGTCCTGGATACGACGACGCTTACGGCCGAAGAGGCGGCGGAACGCATCGCCGCGCTCGCCGGACGATCGATCGCGGAGGCGGGCAGATCATGAACCTCTACGAGATCGCCCGGGTTGTGCTGCGGATCCTCTACACATTGCTGTTCCGGCTCAAAGCCTACGGCGTGGAGAACGTGCCCCGGGAAGGCGGCGTGCTGATATGCTCGAACCATATCAGCGTGCTGGACCCGCCGACGCTCGGCATTTACGTGCCGCGGCGCCTTCACTACATGGCCAAGTCGGAGTTGTTCAAGTTCAAACCGTTCGCCGCGCTCATTACGGCGCTCGGGGCATTTCCCGTCAAGCGGGGCGGCGTCAGCAAAGAAGCGATCAAGACGTCTCTGCAGCTGCTGCGGGATGGTCATGCAATCCTCATGTTTCCTGAAGGAACACGCAATTCGGACGCTTCCTCCGCCAAACGCGGAGCCGCGTTGCTCGCGATCCGGAGCGGAGCGACGGTCGTACCGTGCCGAATCGTCGGAGGCTACCGGCTGTTCCGAAGGACATACGTCATCTACGGGCCGCCGGTCGACCTTTCGCCGTATGCCGACGGTACGGACGGCGAAGCGCTGGATCAGGCGACTGAGCTCATCATGCAACGCATCCGCGAGTTGCAAGTCGGATAGGCAGATGAATCATTCATTCGTTTTAAATGCGCCGACCGTTTCAACAGCGGCCGGCGGGTTTAAATAAAGTTGGGGCAGAATCGAGGAGGTTAGTGTCCATGTCAGAAGAAACGAAAAACCTGGAAACCGCGGCAGCGGAAACTCAAGCCGAAACCGCGGCGGAGACCATTACGGAGCAAAATCTGGATCAGATGGTCACCCTGAAGAAAGGCGATATTGTGAAAGGCACGGTCATCAAGATCGAGGACAACCAGGCTTATGTAAGCCTTGGATATAAATATGACGGTGTCATTCCGCTTCGGGAACTGTCGGCTGTACAACTCGACAACGCGGCGGATGCCGTGCAGGTCGGCCAGGAACTGGAGCTCAAGGTCATCAGCATCGACGATGACAAGGAGCGCCTCGTCCTCTCGAAACGCCAGGTCGATGCCGGGAAAGCATGGGATCGGCTGCAGGAGCAATTCGAGAAAGGCGAAGTGCTCGAGGTGACGGTCGCCGATGTGGTCAAAGGCGGTCTCGTCGTCGACGTGGGCGTCCGCGGCTTCATTCCGGCATCGATGGTCGAGCGCCACTACGTCGAAGATTTCAGCAGCTACAAAGGCCAAACGCTGCGTGTCAAAATCAAGGAGCTTGACCGGGAGACGAACAAGGTCATCCTGTCGGCCAAGGAAGTGCTCGAAGAAGAGTACGAAGCGAACAAGCGTCGCATCATGGAATCGCTTGAGCCGGGTCAGATCATTGAAGGCACCGTGCAGCGCCTGACGCCGTTCGGAGCGTTCGTCGACATCGGCGGCATCGACGGTCTGGTGCACGTTTCGGAGCTGGCCTGGGAACATGTCGCCCATCCGCGCGACGTCGTCTCCGAAGGACAGCAAGTGAAAGTGAAAGTGCTGAAGGTCGATCCCGAAGCAGGCAAGATCAGCCTGAGCATCAAAGCGGCGCAGCCCGGTCCGTGGGAGCTTGCGGCTGACAAGTTCCACAACGGCGACATCGTCACCGGCACCGTGAAGCGCATCGTAAGCTTCGGCGCGTTCGTTGAAGTGGCGCCCGGTGTGGAAGGCCTCGTTCACATCTCGCAGATCGCGCATCGCCATATCGCGACGCCGCATGAAGTGCTGAAGGAAGGCCAGGAAGTGAAAGCGAAGGTGCTCGACTTCAACCCGGCCGAGAAGCGGATCTCGCTCAGCATCAAGGAGACCGAGGAAGCGCCGGAGCAGCCGTCCCGTTCGGAGCGGAACAGAGGCGGCCGCGATCAGGTTGAATCCATCCCGAAAGAGAACCTGAGCTTCACGCTCGGCGAACGTTTCGGCGACAAACTCAGCAAACTTAAATAAACCCGACGTCGACAGTGGGGCCGTCTTCACCGGATCGCCGATCCGTGCGGGGGCGGCCCTCTTTGCGGCTCTTCCGTCGCCCGCAACGTATGCGGCCTTCCGGCGCATAATAGGGCGAGGAGGGATAGCCGGTGAATGCTGGTTGGACGACGGCCTGGGTGATGGTAACGGCCGGCATATTGCTCGCGACCGGATGGAAGAAGCAGCTCCTCGATGATGTCCCGCCCCTTCGCGCAGCCGTGCTGGCCGCTGCGCTGCTGGCCGCATGCGGGTTTGCCGGCGTATGGACCGGGTTGGCCGGGTCGGCGCTGCCGCAATGGCTGACGGTCTTCGGCGCCTGCGCCTTGCTGCGGAAGGCCGAGCCAGGCAAGCGTCTTCAGGCGTTGGCCGGCGCCGTTCTCGGAAGCATCGCCTGGATATGGCTGAGGAAGCTGTATGCGGCCGATCCGGTGTTCATTCTCTGGGACGCTCAGCTGGACGGGCCGTTGGCGGCCGGCTTACTCGCCGCTGCCTCGGCGGGACATTTCCGGGCGCAATTCGCGGCCGTCGCTGCCGCGGCGATCGCGGCCGAATGGGCTGTTCCCGCCGCGGACGGCGGATGGGCATGGCTGGACGGATTTCTCGCATCGCTCTCGGCGGCGCGGGCGGTTACGGTGCTTGCGCGCGGCGCCGCGGCGCTGGCCGGCCGTCTGCGGCCGCACGCGAACCGCGGTGCCGAATGATCCATTTCCGGATGAAGGCGTTTCTATGGTATATTGTATAAGTTAAGTGCAGTTTTTTCGATCGCTGAATGCTGGTCGAATGATGATCAAGGAGTGGGCAAGGATGGCAAGACCCGTTGTCGCGATCGTCGGGCGGCCCAATGTCGGCAAGTCCACCATTTTCAACCGCATCATCGGTGATCGGCTTGCCATCGTGGAAGACAAGCCCGGCGTAACCCGCGACCGCATATATGGTACAAGCGAATGGAACGGAAAGACGTTCAGCATTGTGGACACCGGCGGCATCGAGATCGACGCCGGAGACGAGATCATGCGCTCGGTTCGGGCGCAGGCCGAACTGGCCATCGACGAAGCCGATACGATCGTGTTCATGGTCGACGGCAAAGCGGGGCTTACCCATGCCGACGAAGAGGTTGCGCGCTTGCTGTTCCGCTCGGGCAAACCGGTCGTCGTCGCGGTGAACAAGGTCGACAACCCCGGGAGAATCGACTCCATTTACGAATTTTACAGCCTTGGTTTCGGGGATCCGATCGCGATTTCCGGATCGCACGGCACCGGCATCAGCGATCTGCTCGACCGGGTTGTCGAAGCGCTGCCTGAACCTTCGGAAGAGGAGTACGACGATGATGTGATCCGGGTGGCGCTCATCGGACGCCCGAATGTCGGCAAGTCATCGCTGGTAAACGCCATCCTGGGCGAAGAACGCGTCATCGTCAGCGACGTGGCGGGCACGACGCGCGATGCGATCGACACGCCGTTCGAGAAAGACGGGCGGAAGTTCGTGTTGATCGACACCGCCGGCATGCGCAAGCGGGGCAAAATTTACGAGACGACGGAGAAATACAGCGTGCTTCGGTCGCTTAAAGCGATCGAGCGATCCGACGTCGTGCTGGTGCTGATCAACGCGGAAGAAGGCATCATCGAGCAGGACAAACATATTGCCGGCTATGCCCACGAAGCGGGCAAGGCCTCGGTGCTCGTTGTGAACAAATGGGATGCCGTGGAGAAGGACGACAAGACGATGCGGCAGTTCGAACTGCGCATCCGCGACCAGTTCCAATTCATGTCCTACGCGCCGATCGTGTTCCTGTCGGCCAAGACGAAGCAACGGCTGCACAGGCTGCTGCCCGTCGTCGAACATGTGGCCGAACAGCATGCGATGCGGGTGCAGACGCATCTCTTGAACGATATTGTCGCCGACGCCGTCGCGGTCAATCCGCCGCCGACGGACAAAGGCAAACGGCTTCGCATCAACTATGCGACCCAGGTTGCGGTCAAGCCGCCGACGATTGTGCTTTTCGTCAACGATCCCGAACTGATGCATTTCTCCTACTCGCGTTATCTGGAGAACAAGATCCGGGAGGCGTTCGCGTTCGAAGGCACGCCGCTCCGCATCATTGTGCGCAAGAAGTCTGACGAGGATTAGGGGGAAGTCTGGTTGTTGGCATCGATTATTGCAGTCGCGGCGAGTTACTTGCTTGGCTCGATATCCTTCAGCATCCTGATCGCGCGCTGGGTCAAGGGCATTGACATCCGGCAGCACGGCAGCGGAAACGCGGGCGCGACGAACACGCTGCGCGTGCTCGGGAAAGGCCCGGCGGCCGCCGTTTTCCTGCTCGACGTGGCCAAGGGAATTGCCGCGGTTCTGATCGGGCAATGGCTGGGCGAGGGCGAGATCTGGGTGCCGATCCTGTGCGGTGCGGCTGCGATCACCGGCCACAACTGGCCGATCTGGTTCCGCTTCAAGGGCGGCAAAGGCATTGCCACGACGATCGGCGTCATGGCGACGCTTGCGTTCTGGCCCGCGCTCCTTGCCGGCATCATCGCGATCGCCGCAATCGCCATTACGCGGTATGTTTCGCTCGGCTCGCTGATCTTTGCCGCCCTTTTGCCGGTTTTCATTCTTGTTTTGTCCATGCCTTATGAGCTGTTCTGGGTCAGTCTGCTGATCTGCGTCTATGCATTCATCCGGCATCGCACGAATATCGTGAAACTGGTCCGGGGGCAGGAACACAAGCTCGGAGCCGGGAAAGGAGTGCCGAATGGGAAATAAGCGCGCTGCCGTACTCGTCGCCGGGAGCTGGGGAACGGCTCTTGCGACCGTCCTTGCCGACAACGGCTGCGACGTGACAGTATGGACAAGGCGGGCGGAACAGGCGGACGAGATCAACCGGCATCATACGAACAGCACCTATCTGCCGAACGTTGTATTGCATGAACGGATACGGGCCGTGACGGACATGGCCGAGGCGCTGATCGGCGCGGACATCGTCGTGTTCGCCGCGACTTCATCCTCCGTAAGGGAAGTGGCGAGAAAGGCGGCCGGCTGCATCCCGCAGAATGCCTATGTCGTCCATGCCGTCAAAGGGTTCGAGCGCGATACACTTAAACGGATCAGCACCATTCTCGCCGAAGAGCTCGCGCGGCCGGAATCTTCCATCGTCGTGCTGTCGGGACCGAGCCACGCGGAGGAAGTCGTCCGGCGCTGTCCGACGACGGTCGTCGCCGCATCGATGTCGAAGGAAGCGGCGGAAGCGGTGCAGGACTATTTCATGAACGCCTATTTCCGCGTTTATACGAATCCGGATCTCATCGGCGTGGAAGTCGCCGGCGCGATCAAAAATATCATTGCGCTCGGCGCCGGGCTGTCCGACGGCCTCGGATACGGGGACAACGCCAAGGCCGCCCTGATTACGCGCGGTCTTGCGGAGATCGGACGTCTCGGCCAGGCGATGGGCGCCCAGCTCCTGACGTTCGCCGGGCTCGCCGGCGTGGGCGATCTGGTCGTGACGTGCACGAGCCGGCACAGCCGCAATTGGCGCGCCGGTTCGATGCTTGCCGGCGGCATGAGCCTGGACGAAGTGCTTGCATCGATGGGCATGGCCGTCGAGGGCGTCGGCACGACGCGTGCCGCCTATGCGCTCAGCCGCCGGTATGGCGTGCCGATGCCGATCACCGAGCAGCTGCATGCCGTATTGTTCGAAGGAAAGCCGCCGAAGGCGGCGGTGGAAGCGCTGATGGGCCGCGTCCGGACGCACGAAAGCGAAGAAGTGGCGAAAGCCTGGCTGGAAGCCGAGTGAAGGCTCAGCTGCGAACGTTTCTCGTCCGCGGATGACGCGAATGGAACAAGGCCGCACCATGTGTCCCGACTCCGCATATGATGCATTCAGCACAACGGAGGAGGGGAGCTATGAGCGGCAAGAACTTGTCCAAAGACGTCCTGAACGTCGTAAAGAAAAAGACCGGCAAGCCGATCAGCGAGCAGCAGGTGAAGAAGCTGGCCGGCAGCGTGACGGCGAAGACGTTCCAGAACGAAGCCGAGCTGCGCCGCTTGATCAAACAGGTGTCGGCGGTCGCGAACGTGCCCGTATCGGAGGATACGGTGAACGATATCGTGAACGCGGTCCGCAAAAGCGGCATGAATATGGAGCAGCTGGAGTCGCTCATCCGCACGATGATCCGCAGGTGAGCGCAAAACCGGGGCAGCCGGCATCCCTCCGCGGCGGGGTGCCGGCCGTTTTTGCTTGTATCGCCGCACCGATGGTATAATGTTCAGGAACTTTATGCGAAACTGGAGACGATAACGGACATGGATGCCATGACGAAAATGTGGGTCTCGCTGATCGGAATCGGGTTGATGGCGCTGTCGGCCGTCGCGATTACGTTCGCGCGACTCAAGACGAAGGGATTTGTGCGGGGCGTTCTTTCACTGATCGCTTTCCTTCTGCTGATGATCGGCTTTTTGCTCGGACTGATCTCCATTCTGTAATGTACATAAGGAGCATGAAATCATGATTTATTTGCGCGGAAGAACGAAGGAAGCTTCCGTCCCTGCCGAAGCGGGGCTTTCCCTGTTGGAGCACGCGCTCAAGGCCGGCGTTGACTGGGGATTCTCCTGCACGCGCGGCACCTGCGCCCGCTGCCGGTGCAGGGTCGAGGCGGGAGCGGAATGGCTGGAAGACATTACGGACGCCGAATGGGACAGGCTGGAGCCGGAAGAATTCGACGAAGGCTACCGGCTCGCCTGCCAGGCTGTCGTGCGGGCGGGGGCCGGAGAGATCCGCGTCGTGAACCGCCCGTATTTCTGACCGCGGAGTGAGCGCCATGGATCATGAGTCCCGGATCGAACGGGCGCTGTGCCGGATCGCGGAACGGCTGGACGGAACCGGCGTTGCCTGGGTGGTCGGCGGCAGCGCCGGATTGATGCTGCGCGGGCTGCCGCTGCCGGCGCCGCCGCGCGATCTTGATCTGTACGCGGATCCGACGGATGCGGAGGCGATGCACGAGGCCTTGAGCGTCTGGGCGGTCGATCGACCGGTCCGCAGTGTGACGGAGCGCTATGAGTCCATTTTGAGCCATTATCGCATTGAAGACGTCCACGTGGAGCTTGTCGGCGGATTCGTCGTCGAAGACCGCGGCTGCCGGTACGAGGTGCGCGTGCGGGACATTCTGCTGCCGGAAGCGGAGCGCCGCACGCTGGAGCCTTGCGGCACCGGCGCGGCCATCGTCCCGCTCGCGCATGAGCTGTGGTTCAACTGGCTGCGCGGGCGAAGGGACCGTCTGGAGCTGGCCGCGGACGCCATCGCCGCGGATCCGGACCGTCATTTGCGAGCTTTCCGCGCCTTGACGGCTGATAGCCGCTTCACTCCCGAGGCGATTGCAGAGGTGGAATCGCTGCTGTCCGCAGCGGCGAGACATCGGAAGGAAAGGGCGGGCTGCGAATCATGACAAGGTTCGTCAGGCGGCGACCGGGCGCCTGGTTCCGCGTCCCGGCCGCCTTGCTCATCATTTCCGTATTGCTGACCGGCTGCCTGTATCCGAAAGACCAGCTTGCCCAGAACCGCATGCCGCCGCGCGACGCGGTTAGGCTCGTGCAGGCGGCGGTGGACGACTACCGCAGGGACACGGGGCTCTTGCCGATCAAGAACGCGGGTCCGGAAACGCCCCGATACGAGAAATATGTTGTTGATCTGGCCAAGCTCAAGCGGACCGGCTATTTGTCGGACTTGCCGGCGGCGGCCTACGAGAAAGGCGGAAACTATTATTTTCTCGTGCTGGACGAAGAGACGGAACCGATCGTCAGACTGATGAACATCGCCGTCCTGCAGCAGCTGAACGATCTCCAGAGCCGCGTGGATGAATACAGGTCGTCCAACGGCGGCGCTCTGCCGGCCGGAGAGCCGGTCTATCCGTCGTTCGCCGCGCTCGATTTCGACAAGCTGGGCGGCAGAAAACCGGATATCCGCAGCGTCTTCAGCGGCCATCCGATCACGGTGCTCGTCCATGACAGCGGCGCCGTCTTCGCCGATTACGGCATCGACGTGCGGCGGCTGGTCGAAAGCAGCGGCACCGCGCCGGACCCGGATGCGGACCTGCGCGAGCTGCTGACGCGGGAGACGCTGTTCGTTCCGGTCAAATCTCCCGTCTATCATTGGATCGACGGCGACCCGACGGCCCGATACCCTGAATAAAGGTTGTTCCTGTGCGAAAGGCGGAGCATGAGGCTCCGCCTTTCTTAATTTTTAACAGTCATAGACGATCATTTCACGTCATATACCAGCAGAGGAAAGCATGCGGCCGCCGTGCTGACAAATTCTCGGACGGGGTCATATTCGGGACGTGTCTGTAATAGGATGATACCAGTCCAATACGGTTCGAACAGCGGACGCCGGACGATGCCGGGCCGGCCATGCTCCCGGTCCGGTGCGGCGCGGAGAGGTGCGATCGGCGGCGACGGGCGGCTCAAGGAGCACGGCGATGGTCCGGCCGGGCGCCGACGAATCCGAGGTCCCGCGCTGCCGGCGGTGCGCCCGGACGCACTCCGTGTTCTCGGAAAATCGAATGGAGGGGATATCGAGTGGAAAAAGTCGACATTTTCAAGGACATCGCCGAACGCACGGGCGGAGACGTCTACCTCGGCGTCGTCGGGGCCGTCCGCACCGGCAAATCGACCTTTATCAAACGGTTCATGGAGACGGTCGTGCTGCCGAACATCACCAGCGAGGCGGACCGGATCCGCGCGATCGACGAGCTGCCCCAGAGCGCCGCCGGGCGGACCATCATGACGACCGAGCCGAAATTCGTCCCGAACCATGCCGTGCAGATCCGCGTATCCGAAGGACTGGAAGTGAACGTTCGGCTCGTCGATTGCGTCGGGTATGCGGTGGACGGGGCCAAAGGATACGAGGACGAGAACGG
>JGI2924J29684_1078241_pt1 | contig 36861 bp, 32 predicted proteins | sample BenlonsequencITS_FD_29684 | JGI IMG/M metagenome (IMG submission 29684)
GAAGATGATAACGCCGCCGAGCAGCAGCGAGCCGTAGATCATGATGTATCCGGCGATGTACGGAGCCATGTGCTTACGCATTGTGTTCGCCGGCGTCTGGCCGTAGCTCTTGGCGGCGTCGACCCACTCCTCCTCGGCGACCTGGAGTGAGGGCCCCCGTATCGAGCGCCACATCCCGGGCCAGTAGACGAACGCGAAGATCAACCCGAGGAGCACACCCCCGTTGAGCGGCTCCGCGAGGACGTGATCACCCTGATCGAAGATCACCGACAGCATCATCACCAGCAGGAACGCCGGGATCGAGATGATCGTGTCGCTTGCGACCACGGTCAGGACGTCGACGGCACCCTTGTAGTAGGCGGTCAGCAGCGACATCGTGACCGCGATCAGTCCGCCCAGACCGATCGCCAGCAGCCCGATCACGAGCGAGGTCTGGGCCCCGTAGGCGACGTGTGTGAGCAAGTCCTGTCCGTTCGGCGTGGTGCCAAACGGTGCCCAGCGATCGTAGTCGTCGTAGCTCATCGGCCCGATCGTGTTCTGTCCGTCGGACTGGCTGCCGAGGTTCGCGTCCCCGACCGTCGTCGTGGCGACCTCGCCGTCCTCGAGGTACTGTACCTCGTAGGAGTACGGCGAGTAGATGTTTTGCTCGGCCGTGGCCGGGCTTACGGCTGGTGCCCAGAGAGCAGTGACGATGAACAACACTACGACGAGCAGACCGAACAGTCCCCAGTAGTGGTTCCGGAACCGGGCGAACGTGTCGTCCCGGGGCGTCCAGTCGGCCTGGCGGTAGTGATCGCGGAAGACGTTGTACCCCTTCCAGACCCAGGCGAGGACGGCGAAGGCATAGCCGTAGACGAGCAGGACCCGAATGCCCCACGCGACTGCGGGCGAGAGTCCGAGGAAGGTTCCGTCCCACCCGCCGTCGGGCGTTCGGTGGCCCTGATTCGAGATGAGTTCGTGGCTGGTCAGCGACGGAAGCGACGACAGCAGGTCGACGGGGGTGACGACGGCGGTTCTGAGGAGTCCCCCGATCGGCGTAAACAGGAGCGCGACCAGCACGACCGCCAGGAGGACCGTCACGCCGAGCTGCTCGAGGACGGCCCGCGTTCGTGGCGTCCCGACGTCGAACCGGTCCCTGAGACTCCAGGGAACGAGTCGGAGCAACACGGCGGCGATCCCGAACAGCAACAGCAGCGTTACCGCGTCGTTAACGAGGTAGCCGACCAGCGGCGTCGTCGCGTCGGCGACGTTGCCGGCGATCCAGCCGGGGATCGCGGCGATCATGTCGAACACGAACTCGATAGCCGACCCGATCCCCGTCAGCCAGCCGGCGAGACGTCCCAGTTCGAGCGCGACAAGCACCGCGGCTCCGGCCAGCCAGTACAGGGCCGGGCCCGGGTTCTCCACGACCCGTTCGCGAAGCAGCGTCTCTTCGGGATCCGATTCACTCGCGTCGGTCGTAGCTCTCGTGTTCATCGTTCGTACCCCACTCGCGGATCGATGATCGTGTACAGGAAGTCCTGCAGGATGTTCAGGAAGATGATGATCAGCGTGAAGATAAACAGCAACGCACCGGCAAGCGGCAGATCACCCTGGATCATCGCGAGGAAGAAGATCCTGCCGAGACCGTTGATGTTGAAGATCGATTCGACGATGACCGAGCCGCCGATCAGCAGGAACGCCTCGTTGGTGATGACCGGCACCAGCGGGATTAGCGCGTTCCTGAAGACGTGTTTCCAGACGATAGCCCGCTCTTTGAGCCCCTTCGCTCTGGCAGTCTCGACGAAGTTCGAGTTGATCGTCTCGAGGATCGCCGTCCGCCCGATACGTAACTCGGCCGCCATCGACGCGGAGCCAAGCACCAGCGCGGGCGGCAGGATGAGTTTGATGTCGACGGCGAGTGCCCCCCAGTCGACTCCGGTCGGATACGGAACGGGACCGACCAGGTTCGACCAGGAGAGGAAGGCGAGATCCGGCGTTCCGGTGATACTCCTGATCTCCGGCCCGAACGTATACCAGTCGAAGCCGAACCAGCCGCCACCCTGGGTCTGGCGCAACACGGCAAGCAGGATGATACACAGCCAGAAGTTCGGCATCGCCTGCCAGAGGATGCCACTGACCGAGGCGGTGTAGTCACCCCAGCTGTTCGGCCGAAGCCCCGCGTAGAACCCCAGCGGGATGCCGATAAACAGCGGGAGCAGGATCGCCCAGAAGCCCAGCCAGAGCGTCGGTGGCCCCGAGTTTATCACGATCGACGAGACATCCCAGCCGGCGAACACGACCCAGGACTGGCCCAGATCGAGAACCAGGAAGTCGGTGACGAAGTCGACGTACTGCTCCCAGAGCGGATCGTTGAGACCGAGTCGCTCGCGCATTCGCTCGGCTTCCGCCCCGGTCGCTTCTGGACCGAGCCTGGCGGCGACCGGATCGACCGGACCCATCCGCAACAGCGCGAAGATGAACGTCAACACCAGGAACAGGACGGGGATCGACAACAGAAGCCGTCTAACGAAGTATCCCCACCGACTCATGAGACACCACGAACAATCCGAGACACGTTTCGAAGATAGTCGCCCATACTTACATCAATAATTGCCCAACTAAGGGTATCTAAACATTTCGCTTCGAAATATCGGAGTACCGACGGCTGTGGCCGAGCCGTCAGGCCTGTTCGTCCAGGTTCGCCTGCCAGTCCAGGTAGTAGCCGGTCGCGTCGGTCGGCATCTCGGAGGTGTCGGTGTTTTTCGGTTCGAACCCGAAGTGACCGTACGCGACGTCCGGCCAGCTCCAGACCCAACCCAGCGAGTACATCTCGAGGTCACCGTCCTCGCCGCGGTCCTGCAGCGTCGAGAACTGCGTCTCGTTGTTGGTGATCTCGAGTGGCAGATCGCCGAGCTTCTGTCGAATCAGTTCGGCCATCTCGCCGTACTCGGGAGCGGACTCGTAGGTCGAGGCCGTCAGCTCGAAGGGGTCGTCCTCCGTGTACTCCGTCTCGTCGAGGACGTCCTGGGCACCTTCGATGTCGGTCTCGTTGGCGCCGTAGGGCCACTCGTCGACCCAGTCGTCGTAGCCGTCGTCGCCGGTCGGCCACATCCGGGGTGGCGTGAAGCTAAAGGCCTCGAATCCGCGTTCCTCGAGGATGTCCTCGATGAGCTCCTCGTGATCGACGACGTACGCGATCGCCTGCCGGACGGGACGAGGGACGTTCGTGACGTTAAAGGCGAAGTAGTAGGTCCCGAGTTCGGGAACCGCGAGGTAGTTGGCTTCCTCGTCGTTCTCGAACGGACCGTAGGTCCCGACCTCGCGGCCCATGTCGTCCTCTTCGGCGTCGATCAGGTCCGCGTCGTACTGGGAGGTGGGGATCTGGCTGTTCTCGAAGACGTCGGCGTTCCCCTCCATGACGTAAGTGAACATGGATTCGGGGTCTTCGTTGATCTCCCAGTGGACCGCCTCGACGCTCGGAACGGTGCCGTGGTAGTCGTCGTTACGAACGACCCGCATCTCCTCGCCGACATTGAACTCGTCGTACTCGAAGGGACCGGTCCCGTTTGCCATCTCGGTCTGGAACTCGTCGTGGTCGACCTCGCCGTCGTACCCCTCGACGTCGCCGACGATCCCCTCCGGAACGATCGCGAACCCGTCGTAAGTCAGAATGTCGAGCACCGCCGGGTTCGGCTCGCGAAGCGTCAGTTCGACGGTCCGATCGTCGACGGCCTCGACGCCCAGGGAGTCCGGTTCGACGCCGCCGTCATCGGTCTCCTCGTACTCGATTCCAAGCCCGTCGGGTGTCCCGAGGATGAAGTTCGCCCGTTCGCTGTACTCGGACTCGGCCAGCCGCCGGAACGAGTAGACGACGTCGTCCGCCGTCAGCTCCTCGCCGCCGTGGAACTGGACCCCCTCCTGGAGGGTGAACGTCCAGACCAGGCTGTCCTCGGACGTTTCGACGTCCTCGATGAGCTGGTTTTCGACCTCGGCGACGCCGTTCGGGTAGTGAGTTAGGGTCTCGTACAGCTGGTTGATAACCGTTCCCGACGCGGTGTCGGTCGACATGATCGGATCCAGCTCGTCGAACGTGCTGTTGAGAAGGTTCAGCTCGTCGTCACCGTCGATCTCGACCTCGTTGTACTGCTGGTGGTGGCTACCGAGCGCACCCAGCTCCGGAATGTCGACGTAGTCGTACCACCAGCGCTCGCCCTTGCTGTGGTACAGCGGGAGCAACACCATGTCGTCCCTGACGGCCTCCTCGATCTCGATGTAGGCATCGTTCCGGGTGTCTTCCTCGTCCGGCCCAGGGTTCTCGACGACGGTCTCCCAGGCAGCCTGTGCCTTGTCGGCGTGCTCGGCGACTTCGTGATCCCCACCGTCGACCTCATCGTCGTCGCCCCCGTCTCCATCGAGCAGAGCAGAACAGCCCGCGAGCCCCACGGTGGCGCTTCCCCCGAGAAGCCCCAGCATCTTCCGACGCGACCGATCTACACCTTGACCATCCGAACTATCGGACATGAAAAACTGTTACAAAATGCTATTGTATATATCTGTCGGCATTAGATCGACCGTATTTTATGTCGCTTCTGAAACGGAGAAGCCTCCCCGTTTTTGACCGCCCCGTCACAACCGAGAGCTATGAGAGAGTCGATCCGGGAGACGCTCGATCGCGTCCGAAAGCCGGCCTACACCGGCGAGAACCGCTGCCTGCCGTGTACAGCCGTCAACGTCGCCCTCGCTGCGGCGGGGAGCGTCGTCGTCGGAAAGGTCTCGCGGGCGGGCGGCGTCGCCGCGTTCGCGGGATCGCTCGCGGCGATCGGACTGCGGGGGTATCTCGTTCCCGGAACGCCGACGCTAACGAAGCGGTATCTGCCGGCGGCCGTCCTCGAGCGGTTCGACACCCACCCGCTCGAGGACGGCGACGACCGGGAAGCGACGACCGAGACGATCGCGGAGTACGAGCGCCAGCGCGAGCAGGCGGTCGATCCCGAGCGGTTTCTCCTCGAGGTCGGCGCCGTCGAGCCCCGGGACGGAGACGTCGCGTTCACCGAGGCGCTCGCCGAGCTGATCGACGACCGACTCCGCTCGCTCCCGGACGACCCCCTCGAGCCAGCGCCCGTCGCCGAGCTGTACGGGATCGAGCCCGGCGCGGTCTCGATCGAGGACCGCCCGTACCCCGCCGTAAGGATCGGACGGCGGATCCACAAGTGGCCGTCGACGGCTGCCCTGCGGGCCGACGTCGCGACCCACCGGGCGCTCGCGGAACTGACGGACCGCTGGCACGAGGTTCCCCAGGGCCAGCGGATCGAGCTGCTGGAGGCGCTGCGATCGTTCCACGGAGCGTGTCCGGCCTGTGGCGGCCCGCTCTCGCTGACCGAGGACACCGTCGAGTCCTGTTGTCAGCGCTACGAGGTCCACGCACTGGAGTGTCGGGACTGTGGCCAGCCGCTCCTCGAGTTCGATCCGAACGACGTCGACCACGGCACGGGCGGTGGGTTCCAGCCGTAGCACCGGCGTCCTCGCCCGGCGATCGTGGGACCACCGGAGTTGGGGTCCGGATCAAGCGTCGTCGGCTTCGATGGTAATCGTCGTCTCGTCGTACAGTCCCTTCTTGGCGGCGTCGGCGACGTTCAGCCCGGCGCCGATCGTGTGGGTGCCGGGCTCGGCCGCCTCCCACTCGTCGTCGGCGACGCGAAAGCGCTGGTGCCATCGTTTCGTGAACCGCTTTCGCTCGCCGCGGTCGAACCGGAACCCCTGGGGCTCCGCGGGCGGATCGTGAAGCGATATTTCGGCGGCGTCGGTGAGCCCATCGACGGTCCAGTGCCAGGGGATCGGCGACCGGGTCGTAATCGTGATCGGGAACGGCATCGCGTTTCGCATCGTCACCCGGAAGGGGACGGCGGTGTCGACAGGGTAGGTCGATCGGGGCGTCGAGACGTCGACCGAGATCGCTCGGTGGGAGAGCCACGCCGGAACGAGCCGCCGGCTCAGCCCGGTGCTGTCGATCGACCGCAGCGACTGGGGTTCGGTCTCTCGTTCCCGCGGGGTGAACTGGTCGTCGTCGTCCCGCTGGAGGGCCGAGGACTCGTAGATCCGGCGCATAGCGGAGACAGGGGCGAGGAAAACTAAAGGGTTCTGGGGTCAGTCGTCGGCGACGGCGCCCGCGTCGTCGTCGGTCCGGAACTCGCCCTCGGCGTACCGGTCGTCGTACAGCAGACACGCGATCTCGTGGGTCTCGCCGGTTGGAACCTGGTGGGGGTCGGTGGTCTCGCAAGGCGAGGTGAACGCCTCCTCGAGGCGCTCGCGGGCGGCGTCGAACTCGCCGGCGTGAAGCGCGTCGATACTCTCGCTCAACGCCTGCTCGGCGCTCCGATCGGCGACGGGCTCCGGAAGGCCGAACTCCTCGCGGACCGAGGACGCGAACGCCTCGCGGGAGAGCGCGTTGGGATCGGTCGCCTCGTCATCGACGTCGTCGACGGCGGTGATCGCCCCGAGCTCCTCCGCGCCCCGAACCCGCAGCTTGAAGTCGACGATCGACCGCCAGACGTCCTGTGGCAGGTCGACGTCCTCGGGCGGGATGATGCGGGGACAGCGGGTGTGGAACCGACAGCCCGAGGGCGGGTTCATCGGCGACGGGACGGTTCCTGGCAGGAGGATCTGTTCGCCCTGCCAGAGCGGATCCGGTTCGGGGATCGCCGAGAGCAACGCCTCGGCGTAGGGGTGGTGGGGCGGCGAGAACACCTCCTCGGTCGTCCCGACCTCCGCGAACTCCCCGAGATACATCACGGCGATCCGATCGGAGATATGCTCGACGACGCTCAGGTCGTGGGCGATGAAGATATACGAGAGGCCGAACTCCTCCTGGAGATCCTCGAGCAGGTTGAGGATCTGGGCCTGGACCGAGACGTCGAGCGCCGAGACGGGCTCGTCACAGACGATGATCTCCGGGTCGACCGCCAGCGCGCGGGCGATTCCGATGCGCTGGCGCTGACCCCCGGAGAACTCGTGGGGGTAGCGGTGGGCGTGGCTCTGGCTGAGCCCGACGGTCTCGAGCAGTTCGTAGATCCGTTCGGTTCGGTCCTCACCCTCGGCGATGTCGTGGATGTCCAGTGGCTCGCCGATGATATCCCCGACCGTCAGCCGTGGGTTCAGACTCGAGAACGGATCCTGGAAGATGTACTGGACGTCGGTGCGGAGATCTCGCAGCTCCGAACTCGAGAGCTCGGTGATCTCGACTTCCTCGCGTCGGTCGCCGCCGTCGACCTGCTGGTGGTAGTAGACCGAGCCGTCGGTCGGCTCGAGCAGACGCAACAGCGACCGGCCGAGCGTACTCTTCCCACAGCCCGACTCGCCGACGACGCCCAGCGTCTCACCCTCGTACAGTTCGAGGTCGATCCCGTCAACGGCCTTGACCCAGTTCGTGCGGCCGAGCAGGCCGTCGATGAATCCGCTGCTCGCGTCGTAGTACTTCGTCAGGTTCTCGGCCCGCAGGATCGGCTCCTCGTCCGGCCGGGTCATCGTCGTTCACCCTCCGGGTTCGGCGCGGTCGCGTCGGTACGGGTCTCGTGGCCGTCGCCGACCTCGACGGAATAGTCCAGCCCCTCCTGCAGCTCGCCGGTGTACTCGAGACACGCGGCCGCGCGGTCGGCGTCCGTGCCCGACGCGTCCCGGCCCGTCTCGGGATCAAGCAGCGGCGGCTCGCGCTTGGTGCAGACGTCCTCGGCGTACGGACACCGGGGATGGAAGCTACAGCCAGGCGGGAGCTCGACGAGGTCCGGCATCGTTCCCGGAATCGTCTGTAATCGCTCGCGCTCGTCGCCGACACGGGGGATCGAGCTCATCAGCCCGACCGTGTAGGGATGTTTCGGGTCGTAGTACAGCTCCTCGACGGGCGCCTTCTCGACGGGACTGCCCGCGTACATGACCATCACCCGGTCACAGACCTCGGCGACGACACCAAGGTCGTGGGTGATGAGCTGAATCGCGGTGTCGAACTCGTCGGCGAGTTCCTCGAGCTCCTCCAGGATCTGGGCCTCGATCGTGACGTCGAGCGCCGTCGTCGGCTCGTCACAGAGCAACAGGTCGGGGTCACAGGACAGCGCCATTGCGATCACAGCTCGCTGTTGCATCCCGCCGGAGAACTCGTGAGGGTAGTCGGAGTAGCGCGACTCGGCTTCGGGGATGCCGACGGTGTCGAGCAACTGGATCGTCCGCTCGCGGGCCTCGGCCTCGTCGTAGTCGAGGTGGTGACGGATCGCCTCGGCGATCTGCTCGCCGACGGTGTAGACGGGGTTCAACGCCGTCTGGGCGTCCTGGAAGATCATTGCGATCTCGTTGCCTCGAATCGTCCGGATCTCCTCCTCGCTCATCGCGAGCAAGTCCTCGCCTTTGAACAGGATCTCGCCGCTCTCGATACGACCCGGACTCTCGATGAGCCGCATCAACGAGAGGGCGGTGACGCTCTTTCCGGCGCCGCTTTCGCCGACGACGCCGAACTTCTCGCCGCGCTCGATGCGGTAGGAGAGGTCGTCGACGGCGGTGACGACACCTTCCTGCGTGTAGAACTTCACCGTGAGGTCATTGATTTCGAGTAGTGCCATCTTATCCACCTCCCTGCCCTTCGATACCGGTTTCCTGGGCGTCCAGTGCGTCGTTGACTCCGTCGCCGATCATGTTCATCGCCATCACGAACAGGAAGATCGCCCCGCCGGGGAAGACAGTCGCCCACCAGGGGATCGAACCGCCGGGCCCCTGAATGAGCGTCTCCCGGGTCTGGTCGAGCATCGTTCCCCACTCGGCGGTGCCCGGCGGCATCCCGAGTCCGAGGAAGCCAAGCGCCGCAACGCCGATGACGACGGTCCCGATATTGAGCGTCCCGTAGACGATCATCGGCGGCATCGCGTTCGGGACGATGTGTTTGAAAATCACCGATCGATCGCGGGCACCTAGCGCCTTCGCCGCCATAACGTACTCGTTTTCCTTGATCGTCAGGACCTCGCCGCGGATGAGGCGGGCGTAGGTGATCCAGCCCGGGATCGCGAACGCGGCGACGAGCTGCCAGTAGCCGCCACCGAGCGTAGCGACGATGATCAGCGCCAGGATCAGCCCCGGGAACGCGTAGACGGTGTCGACGATTCGCATCAGGATCTCGTCGGTCCAGCCGCCGTAGTAGCCCGAGATCGCCCCGTATACCAGTCCGAAGGTAGCGCTGAGCCCGACGACGATGAAGCCGATCGAGATACTGTAGCGGCCGCCGTACAGGACCCGCGAGAACAGGTCACGACCGTCGCCGTCGGTCCCCATCGGATGGGAAAGCGACGGCGAGTCGTAGACGCCCGCCGACGAGTCGGGGTTCATGTACATGATCGCCGTCGGATCGTAGGGTGCGATCGAGAACGGTTGGACCGTCATCCCCATCACCGATATCGGGCGAGCGAAGATCGCAAGCAGGGTGAGGACGCCGACCACGAGCAGTCCAATCAGCGCGGAGCGGTTGCGCTTGAACCGTTTCCAGGCCCGTTCGAGCCGGCCCTCGGTTTCGCCGCCACTCTCCTCGGTCCAGTCCGATAGTGGATCGCGCTGCCGGACCTGGTCCGGGTCGAACCCGGTGATTCGGATGCGTCCGCGTTCGGTGTGTTCCTTGCTACTCATATCTGATCCTCGGATCCAGAACCGCGTACAGAATGTCTGCTAGCAGATTCGCCAGGACGATGAACACGCCGGTAAACAGCGTGATCGCCATAATGAGGTTGATCTCGCGCTGGTTGATCGCCTGGATGAGCTCCCGGCCAAGTCCCGGCCAGTTGAACACCATCTCGACGACGACCGAACCGGCGACGATGCTCGCGGTCAGCGTCGCCGCCAGCGTCACCACCGAGATCAGCGAGTTCCGCAGCACGTGTTTGAGGATGACCTGTCGCTCGGGAAGCCCCTTCGCTCGCGCCGCGGTGACGTACTCCTTGTTCAGCTCCTCGGCCATCGAGGTCCGCATCACGCGCATGATACTCGCCGCTGCAGCGGTCCCGATCGTGATCCCCGGGAGGATCAGATAGAACAGCATCTCGGGATGGTACAGCGGCAGGCGCGAGGGCGGTAGCACCGTCCAGATCTCCAGCCAGAGCGCGCCGATCAGGATCAACATCAGGCCGAGCCAGAAGTTCGGGATCGAGATGCCCGACAGCGCGACGAAGCGGCTGACGGTGTCGGCGAGCTGGTCCTTGTTGATGGCCGCGTAGATCCCGGTCGGGATCGCGATCACGAGACCGAACACCCAGCCGAACAGCCCGAGGACGATCGTCTCGGGAAGTCGCGCGATGATAACCGAGGAGACGTCCTGGCCGGAGCTGATGACCTCGCCGAAGTCCCCGGTCAGGACGTTCCCCATCCAGGTCAGATACTGCTCCCAGATCGGGCCGTCGAGCCCGTACCGGGAGCGCATCTGGGCCTCGTCGGCCGCGGTCACGTGGGGGTTGGTCGCGACCATCTGGCTGATCGGATCACCCGGCGTGAGATGCACCAGCGCGAAGGTGATCACCGAGACGCCGAACAGGATCGGAACGATCGACAACAGTCGCTTCAGTATGAAACGTCGTAAACTCATGATGAAATCATTTATCAAACACTGCGAACGGATACCGGTGCGACCTCACTCGAGGTCGTAGTCGTCGATCACTTCTTCGAGTAACTCCGCTGCGGTTTCGGGATCGTACTCGTTGCGGGGCCGGATGTCCTCCTCGAGGGCCTCGGCGTCGGTCGTCCCGTTCTCCTCGGCGAGCTCCGGCAGGTCGGTCCAGGCCGGACGCGCCCAGCCGTTGAGGACGTTGTCGACGATCTCCTCGCGCGGGATGAGATGATTGACCGCCTGGCGGAGCCGTTCGTCGTCCCACGGCTCGACGTGCATCGGGTACTGGATGTACTCGTAGCCGCCGGCCTCGACGCTGTCGATGACGTAGTCGTCGTCCTCCTCGAAGTCGTCGAGGACGTCGGTGGCCAGCCCGTAGGTCATGTCGATCTCGTCGCTCTGGAGCGCGCCGGCGCGGCTCGAGTCGTCGGGGACGATCTCGAACTCGAGTTCGTCGATGACGGGGCCGTCCGGGAACTCCTCGGAGCCGTCGAACCACTCCTTGCTCTCGAGGCCGAGCTCCTCGAGCCAGTAGTCGTCGTTTTTGGTGTACTCGATGTACTGGGTTTCTTCGTACTCGCTGAGCTCGTAGGGGCCGGTCCCGATCGGCTCGTTGCCCGCGTCGGGGTCGAGCTCGCCGCCCTCGAGGTCGGCCTGCTCGAGCGAATGGATGTACAGTCCCGGCAGCTCGCGTTCGGCCTCGGCGTCGGGAATCTGGGCGTAGAGGTTGACGGTGTACTCGTCGACCTCCTCGGCGTACAAAAGCGAGTCGTAGGTCTGGGCCTCCAGATCGGAGTTCTCGTAGCGCTCGGCGGTCGCGACGACGTGTTCGGCCGTGAGCTCCTCGCCGTTGGTGAACTCGATTCCCTCGTGGAGGTCGTACTGGAACTGCATCCCGAAGGTGCCGTCCTCGACGGCCTCGCCGGCCTGTTCGGGCGTGAGGACCCGGACCGTATCGTCCTCGATCGGGCTGTCCTCGGGGTGAGTGACGACGACCTGCTCGTCGGTGTCGAGGACGCCCTCCTCGTCGGCGTCGACCTCGATCATGTACTCCTCGTAGTCGGTCCGGTCGATGTCCTGGCTCTCGACGAGTTCGTAGTCCTCGGCGAGCCACGGGTAGAGGTTCCCCTCGCTGTCGCTGACGACCAGCTGCTCGAAGATCAGCACCTGGACGATCGTCGAGTTCGCGCCGGTCGTGTACGGCGGATCGAACAGCTCGGGGTCCTCGGTGAGGCCGGCCCGGAGGGTGCCACCCTCCTCGAGGTCCGAGAGGTCGGTCTCGTCGGGATGGGCGTCCTCGTCGATCCAGGTGACGACCTCGTCCTGGGGGGCGTAGAGCCCGTATTCGAACGTGCTCTCGGTGAAGGGGTTCTGTCGGAACCCGTGGACGTCGGTGTTCATCACGCCGGCCTGCAGGTCGAAGTGCGTGATCGAGCTGTACCGTTCCTCGGCGAGGTACTCCCAGATCTCGTCGTAGCGCTCGCGTCGCTCCTCGTCGTCGTCGGCGACGTCGATACCGTAGCGAGCGTCGTCCATCATCTGGTCGAGCTCGTCGTCGCTGATCCCGTTTAAGTTACAGCACTGCCCAATGTTGTCGCTGTGGTGAAGCGCCTGGCAGAAGCTCTCGGGGTTGAACGTGCCCGACAGCCCGATACAGGGGACGTAGCCGTTCTCGGCGTAGTCGGGGTCCATCACCCGCTGGGTGTAGTCGTTGAACTCGTAGGTCTCGATTTCGGTCGTGAAGTAGCCCGACTCCTCCAGCGAGTTCGAGATCAGGTCGATCATCTGAACCCGATCGTCGTTGTCGGAGTTGACTTCCAGCCGAACGTGGATCGGCGCGTCCTCGTCGCCGTTGTCCCCGCCCAGACAACCGGCAACCGCTGCGATACTTACCCCACCAGCACCTTGCAGTAATCGTCGCCGATCGACGTCAATGGAAGATTGCTTGTGATCCTGCACCATGATTCTTCATGTGTAAAACACACATATATATGTATTGCTTCACGACAGTGCAATACTTACCCCGTCTAATTCGACGTTATCTCACCGCATGGGCGTCCATAACCGAATCCTATAGGCAACGATCGTTGGAAATGAACTGTTTCCCCTTGAAAGAATAGAGAACGTATCGGGAGTTTCAATCTTCCGAGGACGTTCCTGTCAGTTAATCGCCTTCTTCGTCGACGATGACGACCTCGCCGTCGACGACGTCGACGTTGATCAGCGTCTTGACATCGTAGCCGGCGTCGGCGACCTTGTTCTCACCGCCGGCTTTCTTGATCACCGCGACCGTGTCGATGACCTCGGCGCCGATATCGTCGAGCGCATCGAGGACGGCCGTGAGGGTGCCGCCCGTCGAGAGGACGTCGTCGAGGACGAGGACGCGCTCGCCCTCGCGGACGTCGTTGATGTACATCTCCGACTCCGAGTAGCCGGTCTCCTGGAAGATCGCGACCTCGTCGTCGAGGCCGTACTGGCGCTTGCGGATGACCGTCAGCGGGATGTCGGTCATCAGCGATACCGCCGTCGAGATGTGGATCCCCATCGCCGCGGGCGTGACGATCCGGTCGACGTCCTCGAGGTCGGCCTTCCGGATGATGCGGACGACGATCTCGCGAAGCAGCCCGGGGTCGAGCTTCGGGACGCCGTCGCTGATCGGGTGGACGAAGTAGTGGTAGCCGTCTTTCTCGATGATCGGCGCCTCGAGGAGCGACCGCTTCAACTGGTCCATGTCGTGGGTCAGACGGTGGGCGAGTAAAAGTTGACGATACACGTCGGCTCCGAGACCGAGATCGGGCCGTTTCGGGCCTCTCCGTTCGATATCGACCACTGTGACCGAACCGCACGTCCGAGGACGTCTCGGAGCCGGCGCGAAGCCGACGATCAGGCGACGCCGAACTCGGCCGCGAGCGCGTCGGCGACCTCGACGGCAAGCCCCGTCTTTGAGCCGTCGTAGGTCCGCGCCGCGTCGTCCTCGACCAGCAGCGCCCGGGTCCGCTCTGCCCCCATCACGCTCGCGTCGTTCGCGACCACGAACGCGAGGTCGGCCCGCTCGAGGGTCTCCCTGGCGCGGTCGACCATCGCCTCGTCGTCGCCCGACGTCTCGGTCTTGAAGCCGACGATCGGTAGATCGGGGTGATCCGCGCGGATCTCGTCGATGAGTTTCGGCGTCGGCTCGAGCTCCAGGGTCAGCTCCTGGCCGGAGCGGATCTTCTCCGGACTGGAGTCGAGGGTGTAGTCGCCGATGGCGGCGACCGAGACCAGGGCGTCGGCGTCCTCGCAGGCCGTCGCCGTCGCCGCGAGCATCTCGCGTGCGCTCTCGACCCGGCGAACGTCGATCCCGGGGATTGACTCCCAGTCCGAGCCGCTGCCCGTCTCGAGGGCGTGGGGGCCGACGACGCCGTGGACCAGCGTCACGTCGGCGCCCCGGGCCGCACACGCCTCGGCGACCGCCCGCCCGGTCTTGCCCGACGAGCGATTGGTCAGCACGCGAACAGGGTCGATCGACTCGCTCGTCGCGCCGCTGGTGACGACGACATGGCGGTCCGCGAGCGGACGAGTCCCGGCCGCGCGGGCGGCGCTCGCGGCGATCGCGTCCTCGCTGGCGATCTTGGCTTTCCCCTCCTCGAGCCGGGGTTCGACGAAGTCGACGCCCCACGCCTCAACGGTGTCGATCGCCTCGAGGACGCCGGGGTGGTCGTACATCGGTTCGTGCATCGCGGGGGCGATCACGACCGGCGTGTCGGCGCCCAGCGCCGTCGTCGCGCAGGTCGTCACGGGCGTGTCGTCGACCGCGCCTGCGATCTTGCCGACGGTGTTCGCCGTCGCCGGTGCGATCAGCAAGACGTCGGCCCACCCTTCGTAGCCACAGAGCTCGACGTGCTCGACGCTGCCCGTGATCTCGGTGACGACATCGTTCTCGGTGGCGAACTCGACAGCCCAGGGGTGGATGATCCCTTGAGCGCTGTCGGTCATCACCCCGCGAACCGCGGCGCCGCGGCGCCGCAGTTCGTGGGCCAGTTCGACCGTTTTGACGGCTGCGATCGACCCCGTCACCCCGAGTGCGACGTTGACTCCCTCCAGCATTGGCTGATATTCACGCCCGGGGTGTGTTAAGCGTAGCGAGGCGTCGCGACGGGACCACAGCCACGGCCTCGGCTCACGGCACGATCCGCTCCCGGCCAGCCGCGGCGAGCGGGTTCGAGATCTGGCTGGTCACGTACTCGTGGCGCTTGCCCCGCAGGCGCATCGCCGTCAGGGCCTTGTGGTCCGTCGGCTGCTCGAGCAGCGCCGCCCGGTCGCGGTCGAGTCGCGCCGACGAGGCCGCGTCCTCGGCCCGCAGTCGCTCGAAGGCCCGATCGCACCGCTCGCGGACCAGGGTCCAGCAGTCCCGTTCGTCGACGGGCGTTTCGCTGGCGACCGTCGCGACGAGCTCCGCCAGGTGGTTCTGGAAGAGCGCGTAGTAGAGCTTCCGGTAGAGGGCCGCCTCGTCGGCGGCGTCGACGTCCGAGTCGGGGTAGGGGTCGACCGCGAGCCCGCGCTCGGCGAGCCGACTCCGGAGGATCCGAATGCCCCCGAGATCCCGAATCAGCGTCGCGACCGGTTCGGGGCCGTCGAAGACGACCAGGCTGTTCTGGAGGTGGCTCTCGAGGGCCACGCCGTACGCCGAGAGCAGGCGCAGCTGCTCGGGGACGACGACCGCGACGTAGCGCTCGAGGAAGGCGCGCGCCGCGTCGGCGACGGTCGCCGCGTCGATCCGCTCGCCGTAGCGCTCGAGCAGCTCCCGGACGAGCGGGCGCCCGGTCGTCGGGAGGTCGGCGACGAGGCTCGAGGCCACCACCGGAATCCCGTCCTCGGGGACGAGCCGGTGGGCCGACGGGTTCTGTCGCACCAGCCCGGAGAGGTGACGCGCGTCGTCGAACGCCTCGCCTTCGGGGTGGGGGCCGCCGGGCGGGGAGTAGCAGGTCGCCGCCGGCTCGGCGAGCAACCCCAGCTCCTCGAGCGACTCCCGGCGCTCGATCGCGCGGACGACGTCGGTTACCTGCGGCCCGTTCGTCACGGCGTGGGGCGACAGGGTCCGTACGACGTTGGTGGTCTGGACGGGAATCGCGAGCTTGAGGTGGGGCAGCGGGCCGTCGGCGGTGCGATCGGTGGCGTAGGGGACGACCGTCCGGAGGTTGAGCTGTGGCGTCGCCGGCGTCGCGTAGTCGGGGATCGGGACGACCCGTCCGTCCTCGATCGCGTCGGCGTAGCGGTCCGGAATCGTCCGGTGGTACTGCATCGGGTGGACGGGGACGACGGCGTACTCCTCACCCGCCCGCCCCGCGGGAACAGCACGCTCGAGCGCGCCCTCGAGGCCCTCGAACGTCGCGTACAGGCGGTCGGTCAGCCGACCGTGACCGTCAGCGGACCCCTCCGTGCAGGTCTCGAGGGCGTACTCCCGGTCGACGCCGACGAACCGCAGGTCGATTCGCTCGGTGAACTCGGGCGCGTACGCCAGCCCGTCAGCGGCGGTCATCCCGCGTCGGATCTTGCCGGCGGGATGGAACGGGTGGCCGTCGGTGACGATCCGCTCGAAGGCGGTCGCGGCGTCGGCGCTCGGGACGCCCCTCGCGACGGCCTCGAGCGGCGACTCGACCGCGGAATCGACTCGGTCCTCGATCTCCCCCGCGAGGACGGGCGTCGCCAGCCGCGCCAGCGCGAGGTTGGCGACGCTCTCCGCGAGCTCGGTCCGGATCCGTTCGGCCTGGTCGGCGTCGGCGAACGCGTCTTCGCCGGAGAGCAACGGGACGAGGTCGACGGGATGGGTGAGTCGCCCGGCGTCCTCGCCGTCTCGTCCCGCAGCCGCCGAGGACCACCGGAACGTCGGACCGACGAACCGGAAGCGATCGTAGCCGTGTCTCGCCGTGATCGGCGCGATCAGTGCCGTCTCCGAGGACGGAAACGGAAGCACTGCGAGCCGACGACAGCCGTCGGGAATCGGATCGACGAGCGCGCGGAGCCGATCCCCGGTCAGCGCCTCGAGGGGTGTCGGTGCGTCGGGAACGGCGGGGGTCGCCGGATCGACGAACGCGGCGTCGGGAAGCGCCGCCGGACGCCCGCGGAGCAGCCCGCGGACGAGCCGGCGACAGATCTCTCGGCGCGCGTCCGGAAGCGCCGCGAGGTACGCCGTCTCCACCGGGGTTCCGAGGCCGTGCGTTCGCGCGTACGCGGTCGCGGCGCCCAGCGTCTCACGCTCGGCGCTCGTTCGAAGGCGTACCGGTTTGCCATCGACCTGACGACGACGACGAGGACTCACGATCGGTCCCGCTCGACGCTCGGGTGCATCGTCGGCCGTTCCTCCAGCGGCTCCGACAGTGCCTCGAGCATCGTCTCCCGGGCTCGCTCGTCGCGTCGCCGCCGTTCCTCGTCGTCGATCTCCTCACAGCCCGGGGGCACCTCGCGGCCCCGACCCGTGAAGTAGCCGTCGGGGACGACCCAGTCCTGGTAGAAGCCGACGTCGGCGTCGTGAATCACCGCGAAGCCGACCTTCGCGCCGTGGCCGGCGGCGACGATCGCCTGGTGGGGTTCGTCGGCGATCCGGCCCGCCGCGTAGACGCCGTCGACGGCGGTTCGGCCGCCCTCGTCGACGCTGACGAAGTGTTTGTTCCCGCGCTGGAGCCGCCCGACGTCGAGGGGAACGAGGTAGTCGCTGTCCGACCAGGAGGCGGCGATTACCCGCCGTGCCTCGATCGGATCCCCGCCGTCAGTCTCGAGGACGAACCCTTGCCCGAGGTCGGTCTCGACGCCGGGTTCCCCGGCTCCTCGCGATTCCGACGGAGCCGCGCTGTCGATGGGTTCGACGCTCGTCACTCGGCCGAGTTCGAACTCGGCGCCCGCGTTCCGGGCTTGCTCGCGCGTGAGCTGGAGATACCGACGGGCGTCGATCCCGTCGGGAAACCCGGGGTAGTTCTCGAGGCTGGCGTTGCGCGCCAGGATCGACTCGCCGCCGTCGACGACGAGGGTGTCCAGTCCCGCACGGGCAGTAAAGATCGATGCGGCGAGGCCAGCGACGCCCCCGCCGACGATACAGACGTCTCGCATGGGTCGGCGTTATCCCCCGGGCGTATAGAAGATTGCCACCGTCCTCGGCCGAGCGCGCTCCGTGGCCGTCGGCGTCGGTCGCGGTCACGGCGCGCGATACCCCGAATGGGAATCCTTACTACCGATCCCCGTCTTAGCCACCCCGTGGACAGGATCCTGCTCAGTACGGTTGCGTACCGCCCCCCCGAGGAGGTGTTCCCGTACGTCCGGTCGTTCGTCGACTACCCGCGGTATACCGACCACCTCAAGGAAGTGCGCGTCCGTGGCAGCGGTGACGTCGGCTCGATCTACGACCTGGAACTCGCCTGGTGGAAGCTCAGCTACACCGCCCGATCGAAGGTGACGACGATCGAACCACCCAAATCGCTGCGATGGCACCTGGTCAACGACGTCGACGCCCGCGGCGAGTGGCGCGTCGAGCCCGAACCGGAGTCTGCGCCCGACGGCGCCGAGAGCGCCAGTCGGATCTACTTCGACGCGACGTACGACCCCTACTCGGCCGACGAGAACGCGCTTGCCCTCCCTCGGTTCGTCTCGCTGGACTGGGTCGTCCGGAAGGTCGAACCCAAGCTGCTCGACGAGGCCGAGACCGTCGTCGAACGACTCGTCGCGGACATCGAGGGGCGGCGTCGCGACGTGGAGCTGGCGGTTCACGAAATGCCGTGAGCCGTCCGCAACACGGCGTGATTCCCGTGGTAATATATAAAAGCGTTACATAGGTAGTCCGTACGCTCTCGATGGTAGGTACGCTTCGCCCGTGTATGGGACGAGCAAGCGAGCACCGGTCGGCGTCGGTGGACGATGGAGTCAAAGCGCTGTCGGCGACCACCGACATCCCGCCGTCCACGACCGAGGAGCGATGAGCGACGACGAGGGCTCGGACCGTGACTCGGTAGAGATCCTTCTGGTCGAGGACAATCCCGGCGACGTTCGCTTGCTCGAAGAGGCCCTTGCGGTCACCGACATCCCCCACCGACTCCACACGGTCACCAACGGCAACGAGGCCATCGAATTCGTCTACCAGCGCGGGGAGTACGACGACACTCCCCAGCCCGATCTCGTCTTACTGGATCTGAACCTGCCCCACACCGACGGCCACGAGGTGTTAACCGAGCTCAAATCGAACCCGGAGCACAGCCGGATCCCGATCATCGTGCTCTCGAGTTCGAACGACGAAGAGGACGTCCAGCGGGCCTACGCGGCCGGAGCCAACGCCTACCTGACGAAGCCGGTCGATCCCGACGAGCTCGTCGAGCGGGTCGAGCTGATCGAGTCGTTCTGGTTTTCGCTCGCGCAGCTGCCCGACTGAGTCGGCTCGAACCCAGCTCGACGGCTCTCAGTACTGGCTACCGCTGACGCCGATATCGTACTCGTCGACGTCCTCGGCGTCCTCGAGCACCATGATCTCGAACGCCCAGGTCTGGTCGCCGTCGAGGTCCTGGGTGTTAGTCATGTACCGGTCGAGCTGGTGGCCGTCCGGGTCGTAGATCCGAACGCCGACCTCGACGTAGTCGAACATCTCCTCGCCGGTGTTTTCGACGATCCCTTCGACGGCAATGTCGTCGCTGAACTCGTCTTCCTCGACGACAAGTTCGTGTTCGAGGACTTCGAGGTCGCCGAACTCGAGGACGTCCTCGCCCTCCTCGCGGTCCTCGACGTCCTCCTCGTCGAGCTCGTCGTCGTCCGCGTCGTCGCCACCGTTGGCGTCGTCATCACCGTTTTCGTCGTCACCGTTTTCATCACCGTTCTGGTACTCGTCGTCGCCGTTGTCGCCGTCGCTCGCGCAGCCGGCCAGAACGCTGGTCAGTACCACTGATCCACCAAGCAGCACACTTCTTCGATCCACGAAACAGTCAACGCTTCCGACATACAAAAGATTGTTTATTTGATATAAGTGTAGCGAGAACTGTCACTGTACTTTTGATATTCAGGAGATAATGAATCGGGAAGACCGATCGAACGGCTCGGGGAAGTCGTGCTAGAACGTGTACTCGTGGTCGCCGTCCTCGGTCTCGAGGAACGCCTCGAGCAGGTCGATGGTGGCCGCGATATCGTCGACGTGGGCGGTCTCGGTGACGGTGTGGAGATACCGCGTCGGAACCGAGATCGCGCCGACGGGTTTTGCGCCGGCGGTGTTTTGGAAGCCGGCGGTGTCGGTGCCGCCCGCGGGCAGGATCTCGAGCTGGTGGTCGATCCCCCGCTCGTCGGCGACGGCCTGCATCCGACGGTGGACCTTCGGGTTCGTGATGACGCTCGAATCCTTGAGCTTGATCGCGGTTCCCTCACCGAGTTCGGTGACGTGTTCGCCGTCGTCGAACTCGGGGAGGTCGTTGGCGACGGTGACGTCGAGCGCGACCGCGAGGTCGGGGTCGACGTCGACGCCCAGCGCGTTCGCGCCGCGGAGCCCAACCTCCTCCTGAACTGTCGCACAGAAGTGGATCGTCGCGTCGGGCGCCTCGAGGCGGCGGGCGGCCTCGAGCATCGCGAACAGACAGACCCGGTCGTCCAGGGCCTTCCCCGTGATCGTCTCGCCGACACGCTCGGTGGTCTGATCCATCGTGACCAGATCGCCCGGCGAGATCCGCTCGTCGGCCTCCTCGTAGGGGAGACCGACGTCGACAGCGACGTCCTCGACCTCCGGGGTCTTCTCGCGTTCCTCCTCGTCCAGGGTGTGAGGCGGAGGCGAACCGATGACGCCCGGAACATCGCCGTCCTCGGTGTGGATCATCACCCGCTGGGCCGTGAGCACGCGGGCGTCCCACCCGCCCAGCGCATCGAGCTCGACGAAGCCGAAGCCGTCGTCCTCGCCGCGGACGTTGCGAACCATGAAGCCGATCTCGTCCATGTGGGCGGCGACGGCGACCGAGTACTCCCCGTCGCCCTCGAGCGTGCCAACGACGTTACCCATCGCGTCGGTTCGGACCCGATCGACGCTGTCCTCGAGTTCTTCGACGACGAGTTCGCGCACGCGATCCTCGTAGCCGGGGACGCCGCTGGTTTCGGTGAGCGTCTCCAGAAGCTCGGTGTCGAACGGGGCGGATTTCATGCTTGCACGTGAGGACGAAACGGTGATAAGCGCGTGGAAACCGATCGCCGTACGGTCTCGGATTCGAACTCGAGGGCGAGTAAACACTCCAGATCCGACGATCGCTGCCGCCGACGTTGAGATATTAACCGCGGGGTATTAACCGATCCGTCCACAAGGGATGTGTATGTCTGACGTACGTGTCGCAGGTGCCGGGCTGACCGAGTTCGGCCACAGTCCCGAGCGAACGAGCCGGGACCTCTTCGCGGAGGCGACCATTACTGCCTTCGAGGACGCCGACGTTCCACGGGAGGACGTCGACGCACTGTTGTACGGTAACTTCATGGGGGAGCTCTCGGAACACCAGGGTCACCACGGCCCGCTGATGGCCGAGGCCGCGGGAATCCAGGCTCCGGCGACCCGCTACGAGTCGGCGTGTGCCTCGAGCGGGGCGGCCGTCCGCGATGCCGTGTTTCGACTCCGCAACGGCGAGGACGACGTCGTCCTCGTCGGGGGTGCCGAGCGGATGACCAACCTCGGCACCGCGGGCGCGACCGAGGCCTTAGCGATCGCGGCCGACGACCTTTGGGAGGTCCGAGCGGGAATGACCTTTCCCGGCGCCTACGCCCTGATGGCCCAGGCGTACTTCGACGAGTACGGCGGCGAACACGAGGACCTGGCCCACGTCGCGATGAAAAACCACGAGAACGCCCTGACCAACGAGAAGGCCCAGTACCAGAGCGCGATCGAGATCGAGGACGTCCTCGAGGCGCCGCCCGTCTCCGAGCCGCTCGGACTGTACGACTCCTGTCCGATCTCCGACGGGGCCGCCGCGGCCGTGCTGGTCAGCGAGTCCTACGCCGAGGAACACGATCTCGACGCGCCGGTCTCGATCTCGGGAACGGGACAGGGCGGCGATCGGATGGCCTTACACGACCGGGAGTACCTCGCCCGCTCGCCCGCCGCCCGCGAGGCCGGCGAGGAGGCCTACGCCGACGCGAAGATCGACGCGGCCGACGTCGACGTCGCCGAGGTCCACGACTGCTTTACGATCGCCGAGGTGCTTGCGATCGAGGCGCTGGACCTCGAGCCGGTCGGTGAGGGGATCTCGGCCGCCCGGAACGGTCGCACGACCGCCGACGGCGAGACGCCGATCAACCTCTCGGGCGGGCTGAAGGCCAAGGGCCATCCCGTCGGCGCGACGGGCGTCTCCCAGATCGCCGAACTCACCGACCTGCTCGCGGGGGACCACCCCAACAGCGAGTTCGTCGACGGGGCGACGACCGGGGTCGCGCACAACGCGGGTGGCACCGTCGCCAGCGCGACCGTTCACGTTCTGGAGGTGGTTGCGTGAGCGACGTTCGTCGAGCGAGCGCAACGACGCCGGTGCTTGCTCCGGGGGTGAGCGAACAATGAGCGACGACGTCCAGGACGCCGGCTTCGACGAGTGGCTCGACGCCGCCGAGGACGACGCGGCCTACTACCTCGAGTGTCCCGAGGGCCACGCCTCGCTGCCGCCCCGCCGGGTCTGTCCGGACTGTGGCGCGACCGACCTCGAGGAGACCGCCTTGCCCGACAGCGGCGAGATCGAGACGTTCACCGTCACCCACGTCCCGACGCCCGCCTTCGAGGAGGACGCCCCCTACGCGACGGCGGTCGCCGCCTTCGGTCCCGTTCGGCTCACCGGCCAGGTCGTCGACGCCGACCTCGAGACCGTCGAGACCGGCCTCGAGGTCGACATCGAGATCACCGTCTCGGAGACGACCGGCGAGCGCGTCCTCGGGTTCAGCCCCGTCTGAGGCGTTCGAACAACGCGATACTGCCTTCTCTCTCGGAACGAGAGCGACGATCGGTTCGGAAGACGCGTTGCTTCCAGCCGTGACGGACCGGGCGGTCGTCCACGGGTGCAGTTCGTCGACTACCATACACGAGTACCGACCGGTCCGACGAAACCGGGGTCGCCGATGATAATTCACCCGAAATCGAGGGTATCAGGGCCTGATCTGCTACCGAAAGCGCATAGCTTTTCAGTTAGACGCCCGGTTATCCAGTACTCACATGGAAGACCTCTACGAGCAGACGCAAGACGAGATCAGTCCCGTAGACCTCCGATTTTCCGAAGACGAGATGGAAGCACAGGTCGATCACCTGACCGACTTCATCCGGGAACGCGTCGACGCGATGGGTGCCGACGGTGCGGAGATCGCGCTCTCGGGCGGGATCGACAGCACGGCGACCGCCTACCTCGCCGTCGAGGCGCTCGGCGCGGAGAACGTCCACGGCGTCCTCCTCCCCAAGGAGGTAAACGAGGAGGCGAACATGAGCGACGCCGAACGCGTCGCCGAGGAGCTGGGTATCGACTACGAGGTGATCGGGATTGACTCGGTCATGGAAGAGGTCCTGGCCCAGGGCGACGCCCAGACCGAGAATCCCTCCGAGGACGAGTGGGAGGGTCGGTACGTCGGCAACACCAGCGCCCGCGTCCGGATGACCCTGATCTACCTGCTGGCCAACCGCGAGAACCGGATCGTGCTCGGCACCGGCAACCGCGCCGAGCTCGCGACCGGCTACGTCACCAAGTACGGCGACGGCGGCGTCGACTGTAACCCGCTCGCCAACCTCTACAAACAGCAGGTCCGGCAGGTCGCGGCCCACCTGGGCGTCGACGAGTCGGTCGTCCAGAAGACGCCGACGGGCGGGATGGTCGACTACGACACCGACGAGGAGGAGATGGGAATGAGCTACGACACCCTCGACGCCGTCCTCGCGTTCTACGTCGACGGCAACCTCCCGGCGTCGGTCACCGCCCGACTGACCGACACCTCGGTCGAGGCCGTCGAGCGCATCCAGGAGTTCCACGAGGAAAGCGCCCACAAGCGGACGCCGCCGGCGACCCCCGAGCCGCTGTTCTGAGGACTTCCCGCCGTTCGCTTCTTCTCGCTTGTTTTCGAGGGTGCCGTCAGCTCGCCGATCGCTCGACTACGCTTCGACGTCGGAGTCCGAGCCGATACCGGTGTTCGAGTCGGCGTCGGAGTCGACCCCGAGATCACCCGCCAGCAGCTCGGTCGTCAGATACTCGACGAACTTCTCGGGGTGTTCGGCGTGGGGGAGCTGGGTCGCGTAGTCGATGACGACCAGATCCAGGTCGGCCGCGTCGGCGAGGGTACGGCCCTCCCGCAGCGGGACGAGCTCGGCGTCCCGGCCCCAGACGAGCGTGGTCGGCGTCTCCAGGGCGGCGAGCTCGGTCTGCAGATCGAAGTCGGGATCGAGCGTCCCCGAGGCGAAGGAGGCGGGCGCGTATCGGGCGCCTGGCTGGTGGGCGCTCGTCCAGGCGTACGCGACCTCCTCGTCGTCGATCCGGTCGGGTTCGTAGTAGCCGTCGCGGTCGTAGAAGTACCGGATCGAGGGTTTGCTCGCCAGCAGGTTAAAGAGGGTCGTTCCGACCACGGGCGAGCGAAGCAGGGTGCGCAGCCACGGTCGCTTGCCGCCGGTGTCGGCAGTCGGCCCGATCAACACGAGGTGGGCGAACTCGCTGTCTTCGGCCGCGTCGACGGCGAAAGCTCCGGTCAACGAGGACGCGACGACGATCGGCTCGTCGGTGACGTCGGCTGCGAAATCCCGGACGAACTCGGCGTACAGTCCCGCCGAGTAAACCAGCGGCGGGCGCTCCGAGCGGCCGAACCCGGGGAGATCGACCGCGACGACGCGGTAGTTCTCGGCCAGCCGCTCGATGACGGGCTCGAACTCGTAGCTGCTGGCGCCGGCGTGGATCCCGTGGAGCAACAGCATCTCCTCGTCGTCGGGGTCGCCCGCGACGGTGTAGCTCACCTCCATCCCGCGCCAGCGGTAGGTTCGCTCGATCCCGGTGAGCCGGTGGTCGAACTCGCTGGCACGGCGTTTCAGCAGTCGATTCCCGACCGCGGCCGCCCCGACGGTGCCGACGATACCGCCCAGAACTGTTCGGAGTCGCATACCGTCCCGTACCGCGGCGACCGCCTTAGATTTGCGGTCGGCACAGTTACCGGGTCCGGGTGTCGACGTCCTCGAGGCAGTCCTCGACCGGCGCGAGGACGTCGTCGGCGATCGTGTAGGGATCGGTCTCGCCCGCGGCGACCGCGGCCGCCAGCTCGTCGATCCCGCCCGCGTCCTCGAGTTCGTCTTCGAGCATCGCGTGGACGTCCTCGCGAAGCAGTGTGCGGATCTCCTCGGCGTAGCGCTGGCGGGCCTTCTCCGTTCGGGTACCGGAATCGACGAGGAACTCCCGGTGGGCAGCCAGCTCGTCGATGAACGTCTCGACGCCGGTGCCGTCGGTCGCGACGGTCTCGACGATCGGCGTCGTCCACTCGGCGGCGTCCTCGCTCGACTCCTGGGTCGTCGCCGCGGTGGCGCCGTGCTGGTCGCCCTCCGTGTCGGGGCCGTGGTGGCCGCCCCCACCGAACCCGCCCCCGGAGTCGAGTTCGATCATCTCCCGGAGCTCCTGGACAGTGCGGTCGGAGCCCGGACGATCGGCCTTGTTGACGGCGAAGACGTCCGCGATCTCGAGGATTCCGGCCTTCAGCGTCTGGACATCGTCGCCGGAGCCCGGCGGAACGAGCACGGCGACCGTGTCGGCGGTGCGGACGATGTCGATCTCGTTCTGGCCGGCGCCGACGGTCTCGATGATGATCTTGTCCTTCCCGAAGGCGTCCATCGCCTTGACGGCGTCCGCGGTCGCCGTCGAGAGCCCGCCAAGCGTGCCGCGGGCGCTCATCGAGCGGACGAAGACGTCCATGTCCCCGACCGTCGAGGCCATTCGGATCCGATCGCCCAGCACCGCACCCCCCGTAAACGGCGAGGACGGATCGATCGCGATGACGCCGACGGTCTCGCCGCGCTCGCGGTAAGTCTCGGCGAGCTTGTCGACGAGCGTCGACTTCCCCGCGCCGGGGCTGCCGGTGATCCCGATCACTTCGGCCTCGCCCGTGTGGGCGTACAGCTCGGAGACCAGGTCCCGGTAGCCCGGCGAGCGGTTCTCGATCTTCGAGATGACCCGCGCTAACGCCCGGTGTTTCCCCTCGAGCAGCTCGGTCAGCAGCGTCTCGTCGTCGGCGTTCATCGCTCGGGTGCGTTCTCGCGGACGAACTCGATGGTCTCCTCGATCGACGTTCCGGGGCCGAAGATTGCCGAGACCCCTTCCTCCTCGAGCTCGGGACGGTCCTCCTCGGGGATCACGCCGCCGACGAGGACGAGCGTGTCGTCTTTCGCGTCGTACTCCTCGAGCCCGTCCATGATCTTCGGAACGAGGGTGTCGTGGGCGCCCGAGAGAATCGAGATCCCAAGGACGTCGACGTCCTCCTGGACCGCAGCCTGGACGATCTCCTCGGGAGCCTTGTGCAGCCCCGAGTAGATGACCTCGAACCCGGCGTCGCGGAACGCGCGCGCGATGACGTGTGCGCCGCGGTCGTGCCCGTCGAGACCGACCTTGGCAACCAGACAACGGATCGACTCCTGCTCCTGTTCACTGCTCATACCCTCCCTTCCCGAGCCGGCTGTTTGACTTTAACGGAAAATCCTGCAATTCCCGCCGGCGTTCAGCCGCGCCGGGGCCGATCCGACCGGAACGGACGACGGTTGACCGACCGTGATAACATCCATCATTCGGAACCAAAGGCCTAAGAGCGAAACCGGCTTACATTCACCCAATGACTATCGTACATCTATTGCGGAGGGATCTCTCATGGGCGTCGAAATAAAAGAATCCAGAGTAACCGACGCCGAGTTCGAAGCGATGCGGGAGTTCGTCTTCGAGTACCTCGCAGCAAGCGTCGAGAAAGAAGAGGAAGGCGGTCGCATGCGCTGGTACCCGTGGCACTCCGCGGAGTATCGCCACAACCACATCCTCAACGTCGTCGAACTCTCCGAAGAGATCGCCCGGAAGGAAGGCGCCGACGTCGACATCACCCGCGTCGCCGCGCTCTTTCACGACGTCGCGAAACTCGAAACCGACCAGGACCTCCACCCCGAGGCCGGCGCCCGCGTCGCCCGGGAGTACCTCGAGTCCCGCGCGGAGTACCCCGACTCCTTCATCGACCAGGTGTGTCGGGCCGTCGAACAACACGCCTACCAGGGCGATCTGAACGACGTCTCGCTTGAAACCCAGTGTCTCATCGAGGCCGACCTGCTCGACAAGATCGGCGCCAACGGCACCGCGTTGATGCTGTTACGCATGGGGTACGAGGCTCGCACGCACATGGAAACCGACGAGATGGTCGAGCGCGTCCTCGAACGCGGCTACGACGCCGCCTCGCGGGTCCAGAGCGACACCGCCGAGGGGATCGCCCACCAGCGGCTCAAGCGGGTCAAGTGGTTCCGGGAGTGGCTTGAGGACGAGATCGCTGCGATGGGGTGACGTGCTCCTACGACTGAAGTCGTGGGTTTTGCGCCTGTACTTCGATAACGACCGCCGAACGGTTCTCCGCGTCGGAACGCCCGGCGCCGCGTTCGACCGACTCACAGCAACGCGAGCGCCCCCACTGCGAGGAAGACGACGCCGAACCCGACGAGCACCAGCGCGCTCCCCGCGGCGACGATCGGTGCCAGGGCGTCGATCCGTCTCCCGGCCGACACCAGCCCCGCGGGGTAGACGACGATCCAGAGTGCGATCCCGCCGAAGAACCCCGCCAGCAGCGTCGGCGACCCCGTTTCGACGACCAGCGTCCCCTCGAGAGAGGCGCCGACGGCCGGAACGTGCGAGAGGACGTCCAGACTTCCCGACCGCAGCAGGCCGACGCCGGCGGTAAGCCAGAATCCGATCTGGTAGGGGTTTGTCAGCGACAGCGCGAACGTCTTGCGAAACCCTTTCGAGGCCGTCTGCCCGCCGTCGGTAAAGGAGGTTGCCGCGCGGGCCTCGCGGACGGCACCGACGGCGAAATAACACATCAACAGCCCGCCGAGCAGGTAGAGGACGGGACGGACGACCGGGTAGCGGTCGATCACGGCGACGACGCCGGCGAGCGTCAACACGAAGAAGAGAACGTCGGCGAGCATCGCGCCCAGTCCCGCACGGAAGCCGGCCGACCACCCCCGGACGACACTCTCCTCGGCGATGATCGCGTTCATCGGGCCAGGTGGGGCGGCGAGCGCGATGCCGAAGACGATTCCGGCGAGGACGGTGGCGACTGGCACGGTGTTCGCTCTCACCTCCGGTATGAATCGTGAAAAGCGACGCGTTCGCGGCTACTCGAGGACGTCGGGGACGACCCGACAGCCACACGGGGAGACCACGCCGTCGGTCGGCCCGGTCAGCGTCACCATCGCGATCGGTCGTCCACAGAGCGGGCAGTCGGGGCGCGACGACGCGTCCGCGGCGTCGCCGGTCATCGTCGTCCTCGGATCGTCGCCGTCGGTCGTCGCGAGCGAGGCCGCGGGCGTGTCGTGCGGTCATAGGTCATGATATTCGAACCGCTCGGGACGCCTGCGTTCCCGAGTCGGTCTCGAGCGCAACGTTTCCCCGAACGGACTTATTTCTACTGGCGATTGTCATCGGAACCGGGCCGACGGACTCGATCGACCACCGCCTCTTTGAGCCGCGGCCGCGTACCGATGAGCGTATGGAACGTCGCGACCGCGAGTCGGCCGAGAACCGCGAGCGGATACGCGGGGGGACAACGCGACGGCGACGGCTGCTGGCAGCTCTCGGAACGACGGCGCTGGCTGGCTGTCTCGAGGACGACGAAGACGACGCCGAGAGGGAGGCAGATCACGACGCCGAGTCCGAGGAGCCCCCCTTCGAGCTGCGGACGGTCGATGCACCCGGAAGCGAGGACCGAACGGCGATCGTTCCGGGCGAGGACCGAGTGACGTTTCTCAACGCGACGCGGCTGATGTGTCCGACCAGCGAGGGGTTGATCGAGACGATCGCCGACGCTAGGGACGAACTCGAGTCCCGGGACGACATCACCCTCGACGAGGACGTCCGGTTCGTTTCGCTGGTCGATCCTCGGTCGGGGCCGGACCCGACCCCGGAGGAGCTGGCCGACTGGTGGGTCGAACACGGCGGCGAGTGGACGATCGGCATCGACGAGGACGGGTCGATCAACGACCACTACGAGATCAGCGGGTTTCCGACGGTGCTGGCCCTCGGCACCGACGACGACGTCCACTGGCGTGACACGGGCGGCACCGGTTCGAGCAACATGGTGACCGGGATCGAACGCGCCCTCGAGGCTGCACCCGACGTTGCGTCGCCGGAAGACGACACCGACGGAGCGACCGACGAGTCGGATGACTGACCGAACCGGTGGACCCTTTTTCGTCCGACCCGTACGAACGGTTATGAGTTCGGTTCGCGTCCGTCGATCGATCGGCGGGAGCGGTCGTCCGCGAGGGGTGACCGACTGGTGAGACGGCGCGATATCGTCGCCGGAATCGGCAGTCTCGGCGTGCTCGGTGGCGCGGGCGCGATCGTTCGCTATGGGCCGCCGTCGGTCGGCGACGACGGCGAGGACGACGCGGCCGACGACGACGGGGAGGAACGGGAGTGGCCGATGGAGGTCGAGACGGTCGCGGCCCGGGGGAGCGAGGACGGGACGCTGACCGTCCCCTCCGAGGACGTTATGGTGTTGATGTTCTTCGTCAACGGCTGTGGCAACTGTCAGGTGCAGGCCGGACGGCTCGCCGACGCCAGAGCACAGCTCGCGGACGACCACGGCGAGGACGTCAGCTTCCTGTCGCTAACGTACGACTCCGAGGAGGGGTTCCCGCCCGAGGAGCTCCGCGAGTGGTGGGAGACCCACGGCGGGAACGGCTACGTGAGCTACGACGCCTCCGAGCCGATGCGAGAGTACTCGGCGGTCGGCTACCCGGTCACGATCGTCATCGATCCCGACGGCGAGGAGCACTGGCGCGAGACCGGAACCACCGACGGCAGCCGGATCGCCTCGGAGGTCGAGGCCGTCCTCGCGGCGAGAGCCGACGCGGACGACGGTGACGACGGCGAGGAGTCAGACGGCGACGATACCGAGGAAGCGGGCGCAAACGAGTCGTCGGACGGCGACGCTGCGGACGACGACGCAACTGAACCTGACGCTGACGGAGAACCCGAAGCAGACGGAGAACCCGAAGCAGACGGAGAATCCGAAGCAGACGGAGAATCCGAAGCAGACGGAGAATCCGAAGCCGACGACCAGGCGGTGTCCGAGGACGAGGCCGACGGTGGCTCGTCAGCACCCGCAACCGACGACTCGGACTGATCCCCTCGAAGAGCTCTGTCTGCGAAGGATCGAACCCGAGCCCGCGCCGACGCTACGCCTCGGCCTGCCAGCTGCGGACCCGATCGGCGCTGACACCGTCGACGTCCTCGGCGACCGCGTCGGGGTCGGCGTCGGTCAGGTCCTCGAGGCTCTCGATGCCCGCGTCGACGAGCTTCTCGGCGGTCTTGGCGCCGACGCCGTCGAGGCTCTCGAGGTCCGAACCGCTGTCTGCCTCCCGGGCCTGGAACTCGCGGTAGTTACAGATCGGACAGCCGAGCTCCCAGGGCTCGTCGCCGCTGTGGACGAGCAGTTCGGGTAGGTCGTGTTCTTCGCAGCGCTCGTCGGTGACTTCGATCTCGCCGCGCCGGGGTAGCGGCAGCGAGTACTCGCAGTCCGGATAGCGCGTACAGCCGACCAGCCGGGAGCCGCTCTGGAGAGTCTTGATTACGAGTTCCCCGTCCGCTTCGGCGGTTTCACCGCCTTCGCCTCGCGACGTCGGAGACGTCGCGCCCTCCCCACAGTCCGGACAGTCGCCCAGGATCTCGCCCTCACCCGCCTCGTCGGCTGTACACAGCGGACAGCCGTGGACGAACGTCTGGCGGCCGGCGAGCATCTTCACCTCGTTGAGCCCGTGCTCGTCGCACTCGCCGTCCATGATCAGCGGCTTGCCCGTCGAGGGCAGCGGCAGCGTGTTCTCGCAGTCCGGGTAGCCGTCACAGCCGATGAAGTAGGAGCCGTGGCGGCTCTGACGGACGAGCAAGTCCTCGCCACACTCCGGACAGGGACCGAGGCGCTTGTCGTCTTTCAGCGACTTCCGGAGGTGGTCGCCGATCTCCTCCCGGGACTCGGCCAGGTTCGCGAAGATCTCCTCGAGCATCTCTCGAGATTCGTCGGTGACGTCCTCGAGACCGGCCTCGCCGGAGGCGATGGCGTCCATATCCTGTTCCAGCTGGGCCGTCATCTCCTCGCTGACGACCCGGTCGGCGTAGCTCTCGGCGGCGTCGACGACCGCCATCGCCAGCTTGGTCGGACGGGGCGGATCGCTCTCGATGTAGCCCCGGTCGTATAATTTTTCAATAGTGTTGTGCCGTGTGCTTTTTGTCCCCAGGCCGAGATCCTCCATGGTCTCGATGAGACGCGACTGGCCGTACCGACGGGGCGGCTGTGTCTCCTTCTCCTCGAGCTCGACGTCCTCGATCGAAAGCTCCTCGCCGGTCTCGACGTCGGGGACGTAGTTCTCGGTCGTGTTGAAGTACGGGTAGACGTCGTGGTAGCCCGGCTCGACGAGGCGCTTGCCGTTTGCCTTCAAGCGGACGTCGTCGACCTCGGCGACGACCTTGAGGTGTTCCCACTTCGCGGGATCGGCGACGGTCGCGTAGAACCGGCGCACGACCAGCTCGTAGATCTCCCACTCGTCGTCGCTGACGTCGCCGCCCCGGGTCGGGATCTCGCCCGTCGGGTGGATCGGCGGGTGGTCGGTCGTCTCCTCGTCACCTTCGGTGGCCCGGATCTCGTCGGCCTCGAGCAGCGAGTCGGCCGCGTCGCCGAGCGTCGAGTGGCCGACGAACTCCTCGAGCAGCTCCTCGGGATCGAGGTCGTCGGGGTAGACGGTGTTGTCGGTCCGCGGATAGGTAATGTAGCCGGCGGTGTAGAGGTCCTCGGCGATCGACATCGCCCGCTTGGCCGAGTAGCCGATCGCGCTGGCCGCGCGGATGAACTGGGTCGTGTTAAACGGCGCGGGCGGCGCGTCGGTCCGGGTACGGCGATTGACGTCGACGACCGTCGCGGCGTTGCGACCCGACAGGGTCTCGTAGACCTCGTCGGCGCGGGCCTCCTTCCAGACGCGCTCGGCCTCGTTGTCGTCCTCGTCGCGGTAGAAGTACTGGGCCTCGAACGTCGTCTCCGCCTGTCGGAGGTCGGCAAAAAGCTCCCAGTACGTCTCCGGATCGAACGCCTGGATCTCCCGCTCGCGGTCGACGATCAGCTTCAGCGTCGGCGACTGGACCCGTCCGACCGAGATGAAGTCGTTGCCGAGCTGGCCCGCCGACAGCGAGAGGAATCGGGTGAGCGCGGCGCCCCAGATCAGGTCGATGATCTGGCGGGCCTCGCCCGCCGCGGCCAGATCGAAGTCCAGCTCGTCGGGCTCGTCGAAGGCGTTTTTGACCTCGTTTTCGGTGATCGAGGAAAAGCGCACCCGACGGATAGGGACGTCCTCGTCGACCTCGCGGACGATGTCGTAGGCCTCCTTCCCGATGAGTTCGCCCTCGCGGTCGTAGTCGGTCGCGATCGCAACCCGTTCGGCCCGGCGGGCGAGGATCCGCAGCGTGGCGACGATGTTTTCTTTCGTCGCGGTCTTCTCGATATCCGCGTCGATGAGCTCGACGGGCTCGACGTCCCGCCAGTCGGAGTACTCCGAGGGGAAGTCGACCCCGACGACGTGGCCCGACAGACCCACGCAGCGCTTGCCGCCCCACTCGTAGACGTTGACACCGTTCTCGCGCGTCGAATCATAGCTACCGCCGGAAAGGATGTCGGCGATCCGTCGCGCGGCGTTGTCCTTCTCGGTGATGATCAGTTCCACCGTCGATCACCTCGCGGCTCGGGCGGCAGGTCCGGAGCGAAAACTGCGGTCATGGTCGCCCGGTACGATCGAGCCTCTGATAACGCTTTCGGCAAAACCCGCAGACAGCGCGGGTGTGCGTGCGTTACGCGGGCGTTGCGCTCGCGCACGGTTTGCGCTCGCGCGTGCACGAGGTGTCGTCGACTGCGCCGAGCGCGAACCGTGTCGGCGCGTCCGGTTCGGTCGGGACGGGGCCCGAAAGTCGGCAACGGAACCGGGGAGTCGAGCCCTTTTGGTCCGCCCGGAGAGAACCTCCACTGCAACGCCGTGTCCGAGTCCGAGCCAGAACGCAAACGCGTCGACATGACGACGGGATCGATCCCCCCGAAGCTCCTCCAGTTAGCCTGGCCGCTCGTGCTCGGCAACCTTCTGCAGACCTTCTACAATCTCGCGGATATGTTCTGGGTCGGTCGCGTGAGCAGCGAGGCCGTCGCGGCCGTCTCGCTGATGTTTCCCCTGTCGTGGATGTTCGTCTCGACGGCGATGGGACTGACGGCGGCGACGATCGCGTTGGTCTCCCAGTACGTCGGCGCCGACGACGACCGAATGGCAGACCGGGTCGTCGCCCAGACGATCCTGCTCGCGCTCGCGGTTTCGAGCGTCCTCGCCGCCGTCGGCCTCTACTTCCGTCGACCCCTACTGTGGTTGATCGGCGCGCGTGATCAGGTCTTCGTCGAGGCACTGGCCTACATCGAGGTGATCTTTCTCGCCCTTCCCCTGACGTTTCTGTTCTTCGCGTTCCGGTCGTCGCTGCAGGGCGCCGGCGACACCAAGACCGCGATGTGGCTGGTGCTCGTCTCCGCCGGACTGAACGTCGTCCTCGATCCGTTCCTCATCCTCGGCTGGGGGCCGTTCCCCGAGCTGGGAACCCGCGGCGCGGCGATCGCGACGTTCATCGCCCGCGCGTTCGCGGCCGTCGTCGGAATCTACATCCTGCTCGACGGACGGTTCGGCGTTCGGCTCCGGATCGGCGACCTCGCGCCCGACCTCTCGGTCCAGCGCCGGCTGATCGACGTCGGCTACCCGGCGACGATCGACGGCTGGGCGCGCAGCTTCGCGTCGGTCGCGATGGCCGGCTTCGTCGCCCGTTTCGGGGCCGCGCCGACCGCAGCCTACGGGATCGGCGTGCGGTACATGTCGGTCACGTGGGCCGTCGCGGGCGCGGTCGGTAACGCGACGGCGACCGGCGTCGGCCAGAACCTCGGCGCGAGGACGCCCGACCGAGCCGCAGCCGTCGCGCGGATCGCCACGGCGGGGACGATGCTGTTGATCTTCGTGGTCGCCGCCGTCCTCGTCGCCTTCCCGGCCCAGGCAATGGGAATCTTCGTCGCCGATCCAGCCGTGATCGCCGAGGGCGTTCTCTTCTTGCGAATTATGGCGCCGTTCTGGGCGTTGTTCGCGGGCGTGATGGTGCTGCAAGGCGCGTTCCGCGGCGCCGGCAACACCCGCGAGGCGATGGTGCTGTCCTTTCTCTCGCGGTGGATCTTCCGGGTTCCGGTCGCGCTGGTGCTTGCCTTCACGGCCGTGACGGTGCCGTTCATCGGCGTGACGATCCCGACTGTCGCCGCGATCGACCTCGGCGTCGCGGGGATCTGGTGGGCGTTCTCGTTCGGGATGGTCGCCTCGTTCGTCGTCGCCGTCGGCTGGTTCCGGCTGGGGACCTGGACCGAGGGGATCATCGACGAGGACGGCGACGCCCGTGGACCCGGGGCGGAGTCCGGCGCGGGAGACGAGCCCGATGCCGTCGACTGACCTCACTGGCCGGAGCCGCCGACGGGGAGCCACTTGCGAAGCGTCGGGCTGAACGCCGCGGCCATCTGGGCGTCGTCGTCGGTAAACGCGTCGGTGAGCACGAGCGTCCCTGCGTAGGTGCCGACGACGACGATCGGGAGGACGGCGGCGATCACGTAATCCGACTCGAGGACGTAGACGACGGGTGCGCCGGCGACGGTCGCCGGGAGGCCGGCGCCGACGACCTTGGCGAAGTCCCGGGTGAAGGGATGGATTCCGTCGAGGGAGTAGATCTCGACGAGGGTGAGCCCGCCGACGAGAAACAGGGCGGTCGCCGAGCCGATCGCGGCGCCCTCCATGCCGAGGAACGGAACGAGCGTGAACGAGACCACCAGGTTCGCCCCGAAAAGCACGAGCGTGTTGGCGAAGACGAACCGCGAGTAGCCAAGGCCCTGCAGCAGGGAGCCGTCGGGGCCACCGAAGGTGACGTTGAACAGGAAGGCGGCTGCCAGCAGGGCGACGACCGCCGCGGCCTCGGCGTACTGGGGCGTGTACAGCACGGCGAGGTAGGAGCTCGCGCCAAGCGAGAGGAAGATGGCGACCGGCAGGGTGATACCGGCGATCCAGCGGGCCATGATCCGGAACCGCTGTTCGACCAGCTCGATATCGTCCCGGCTCTCGGCGATCAGGGGTTTGAACACGGGCGACAGCGAGTTGAAGATGATCATCAGCCCCGATCCCAGCATGTAGCCGACTCGATAGATCCCGACGTCGTCGGAGTCGAGGAAGAAGCCGAGCACGAAGTAGTCGACGTGGCCCATCAGGACGAAGACGACGCTGGTCATCGCCAGCGGTACCGAGTACCGCACGAGCGGGCCGGTGGCGACGAGTTCGATCTCCGTCGTCAGGAGGTCCCAGGCCTTGTAGGTGAAGACGGCGGCGCCGACCGTGATCGCGACGAACAGGCCGACGATGTAGCCGGCGACCAGCCCGAGCAGCCCGAACCCGGCCAGCAGGAGCCCCGCGGTGACGGCAAAACGGACGATCGGCCGCACGAGGTCGCGCATGATCACCCGGTACTGGAGCTTCTTGATGCTGTAGTAGGAGGTCAGCAAGACGTTGTAGATCGCCAGCATCGGAATCGTCACCGAAAGCAGGAGAAGTCCGACCCGCAGCGGCGGCTCCTGGAAGAACTCGGCCAGCGCGCCGGCGCCGAGCGCGAGCACGAGCGCGACGAGCGACGAGGTCACGAGGACGGTCGCGGTCACCTGGACGATCACGCCCTTGGCCTTCCCGCGGTCCCCGGCGTCGAGGTGCTGGGGGACGAAGTAGTCGATCGCGAGTGGGAGCCCGAGGTTCGCGAACACCTGCATGAAGAGGATGACCGACGTCGCCAGGACGAACAGCCCGTAGACAGAGGGGCTGACGAACCGCGTCATCAACATGACGATCGCGAAGCCCAGCACCCCGTTGATCACGTTCCCGACGAACGTGATGCTGCCCTGCCTGGCGAGCGTGGTGACGCCCTCGTCCTGATCGGTCATGGCTGCGTGTGGTGTCGGTGGGTGCGGCACGTCGGGGGCGGTCGTCGGCTCGCTGTCGGAACGGACACGTCAGACACCCGTCGCCGGCTCGAGTTCGTAGTCTGCGACCGCGGCGGCGGCCTCGCCGAAGTGGGGGAACTCGGCGTCGAACGGCCACTCCTCGTCCTCGGCGACGTTCTCCTCGACGTTCTCGATGACGCTCTCTAGCTCCTCGCCCTCGGCGTCGAAAAACGTGACCCGGATCTCGACGTACGAGAGGGTCCGCTCGCCCGCGTTCCTGACGACTCCCCAGACGTAGACGCGCTCCTCGTCGGTTCCGGGGTCGTCGCGCACGAGGTCGTCCCAGACGATCTCGACGTCGCCGGGTTCGGTGATCTCCTCGGCGTCCTCGGTGAAGTACTCGAGACAGCCCGACACCGACACCGCGGCGGCGAGCGCCAGGAACGCGCGGCGATACATCGAGTCGCTCGTTTGCAGCCGCGGGTATTGAGGGTACGGGTTTCAGTCAGCCAGCCGACGGGTCTCGACACACTTTTCACCACCCGCTGTTACCACCTAGTCGTATGAGCGAGTTCGATCAGTTCAGCGACGTCGGTGAAGCGGACGTAACCCGTGCGATCGGTCAGGAGTGGACCGAGGAGTTCATGGACTTCTCGGACTCGGACGTCATCATCGTCGGCGGCGGCCCCTCGGGGCTGACCGCCGCCAAGGAGCTCTCCGAGCGCGGGGTCAAGACGATGGTCGTCGAGAAGAACAACTATCTCGGCGGCGGGTTCTGGCTCGGCGGCTTCCTGATGAACAAGGTCACCGTACGCGATCCCGCCCAGGGGATCCTCGAGGAACTCGAGGTTTCCTACAAGGAGTCCCAGGACAGCGAGGATCTCTACGTCGCGAACGGGCCGGAAGCCTGTTCGGGGCTGATCAAGGCTGCCTGTGACGCGGGCGCGAAGATGCAGAACATGACCGAGTTCACGGACATCGTCATCCGCGAGGACCACAAGGTCTCGGGGATCGTGATGAAC
>JGI2924J29684_1078237_pt1 | contig 36691 bp, 29 predicted proteins | sample BenlonsequencITS_FD_29684 | JGI IMG/M metagenome (IMG submission 29684)
GCCCAACGTCGGGAAATCCACCCTGTTCAACGCGCTGACAAAAGCCGGTATTGAAGCGGCAAACTTTCCGTTCTGCACCATCGAACCGAATACCGGTGTCGTACCGATGCCCGATCCGCGTCTGGACCAGTTGGCTGAGATCGTAAAACCGCAACGCATTCTACCAACAACGATGGAGTTTGTGGATATCGCCGGCCTGGTAAAAGGCGCGTCCAAAGGCGAAGGGTTGGGTAACCAGTTCCTGACCAACATCCGTGAAACCGAAGCTATCGGCCACGTTGTGCGCTGCTTTGAGAACGACAACATCATCCACGTGGCAGGTAAGGTAAATCCGGCAGAAGATATTGATGTTATCAATACTGAACTGGCGCTAGCTGACCTTGATACTTGCGAGCGCGCTATCCATCGCGTGCAAAAGAAAGCCAAAGGCGGCGATAAAGACGCGAAAGCAGAACTGGCCGCGCTGGAAAAATGCCTGCCGCACCTGGCTGAAGCGGGAATGTTGCGCTCGCTGGACCTGACGGACGAAGATAAAGCGGCCATCCGCTATTTAAGCTTCCTGACGCTGAAGCCGACGATGTATATCGCAAACGTCAACGAAGACGGTTTCGAAAACAACCCATACCTGGACCAGGTTCGCGAAATCGCCGCGAAAGAAGGCTCGGTAGTTGTTCCTGTGTGCGCCGCCGTCGAAGCTGATATTGCTGAGCTGGATGATGAAGAGCGCGATGAGTTCATGGCAGAACTGGGGCTGGAAGAGCCGGGGCTGAACCGCGTTATTCGCGCAGGTTACCGTTTGCTCAATCTCCAGACCTACTTCACCGCCGGCGTGAAAGAAGTCCGCGCATGGACCATTCCGGTTGGCGCAACCGCGCCGCAGGCAGCCGGTAAAATCCATACCGACTTCGAAAAAGGCTTTATTCGCGCCCAAACTATCGCCTTTGACGACTTCATCACTTACAAAGGTGAACAAGGCGCGAAAGAAGCCGGTAAGATGCGAGCGGAAGGGAAGGATTACATCGTTAAAGATGGCGATGTGATGAACTTCCTGTTCAACGTCTAATTGGTTTCTGTTGCCTCGTGAGGTTTCATTAAATCTCAGCAGCGTCAGAAAACCCTATAAAATCCATGCAATTGCATGGATTTTATGTATCATAGTATCTCAGATGACATCGTAGCAATACCGCTAAACGGAGTACACCAGCGAGTATGGCAAACGGCGCGGTATGATTCCCGGAACGAGTCACACATTGCAGACTTCTCCAAACCAGCCCAGCGGTATCTGTCCGCTACAATACGAAATATGACGAGCATAAATACCACTAAAAAAAGGCTGTCATCTTAGAACTGTAACTTGTCACACCTTTGCGTAATAAATTATTTTTAGGCCGTTCGGCGCGACCAGTAAGCCACTCTTTAAAACGTGCGGACCACGATGGCGTGGTAAGGCCACGCGTTAATGGGGATTGCTGTTGGGTATAATCACTACGGAACGTAGCCACCACCTCTTTCGTTTCGCAAGTTCCCATCACAAACAGATTTACAGGCTCAATAGTTAAACTAAAATCCTGGAGTTCTACAGGTAATTGACGACTTTCACACAACCATAGATTAATATCAGACGCACAATACAGAGCAATATTCAGGGCACGTAATGACCAAAAACTACTGGCAGGTCCACTGTAGTTGTCCACCAATCGTTCGTCATCTGCAAATAATCCCTGCGTTGGAACACCAAAACGCATCGCCCCATTGCCAATAAAATAACGCAGTGTCGTTTCCAGAGCACGCTTCGCTTCCCCTATTTGTAACGCATCTTTTGAATGACTGGCTACCGCCAGTAATGGGGCAGAAACAGCCAGGCGATAACAGGCACTGCGACCAAAAAAAGGAATGCCTTGCGGTGTCATCAAATAACGATAAGTCGTAACAAACTCCGCCATACAGGAACGAATAAATTGTGGATCATATTCAGGATTGATTTGGTCAAGCCAATATAAGGAATAGTGAAATCCCCATGCATTGTAATAATCGTAATTACCATGCGCCCCATCCCTAAACCAACCGCCACCTACATGGAATTCTTTTATACGTTCATATTTTTCGTTGCTAACATCCCCAGAACCATTCAAGGCACGCATTACAAATTGCACGGTTAATGGAAAAAGGTGCCAGTTATTATCGACCGTTTGTAAACCATTAACCTGATTAAACCAGCAAGTAATTTGCTGCTGTTGAGCGGAGGATAACCGCTCCCAAACCGTTTCACGACATAGCCATAATGCCAGAGCCAAATCGGCACTTTCACAAATACGCTGATCATAATCATGAAGCTTTCCCCAGTAACCTGGATGCGTAGGATCGGTTCCCGCTAAGAACGCCTCAGTGATGATCGCCGTAATATTCAACGTTCCCCCCTTCAGATCATCCATACGCCCCTCTCCGGCAGGTTGATTTCGTAACCACACTGCCAGGGTAGGTAACACCCGACTCACTCCTTCTAAGGCATCAGTACGCGCGTTTTGCTGGCTAGGGCGTCCCGGATAATAGGCATGGGTATGTCCCCAAACAGCATAATGATCAAAAGCCTCTGCTACATAACGGACTAAATAATCACACTGATATTGCAACGAAATCTGAGAATCCTGAAACAGCTTCTGTAACCGCGTGTCGTGAATGTCATAGGGGCATTTTTTGCACCATTGCCGAATGATGTGTTGTTTAAATAACAGGCAATACATCGCTGCATCGGGATGTTCATAGGGAATTATCGGGCGGGGTTTAGCACTAATTTCCACACTCATGGTCAACATACCTGAAAAATATTAAAAAGATATTAATGACAAGACTGCTTTTTAACTTAGCATTATTCGAGTCTCATGCATCACGAGATGCACTCTCCAGGAATAGCTTTTCTCAACTACCTGAAAATGGGTAAATAAAAATCATCAGAGTTTAGAACTTGATGTCCTTCCCTCTGACGATTAGTAGTTCATTTTTTCGCTGACTCTTCTAAAATATGGAAACGATCTTGCCCCCATGCGATAGGCTTCGGCTTATTTTTGATCCACTCATAAAAAGCAGTTTTCATTACTTTGACGCGTTCAGGAAATTGAGCGGCCAGATCCTTCGATTCCATTGGATCTTGCTTGTCATTAAACAGTTTCGGAGTATTAGTTCCATCATCGTAAAAATAAAGAGCCCACTCTTGATCACGGATTGCCCATGAGGCTTTAGAAAGTTTTTCTAAATTGGGATTTTTAGGGGCTGACGGATTGGTATAAGTTATCCACTTCCAGTAGCCGTACCAGAAAGGTTGATTTTCTTCACTGTAATGTTTCGCTCCTGGTCCAGCCCAGTACAAATATTGATGTGGTGAAGTCTTACTTTTACCCGCCAGTACCGGCATAATATCTTTACCATCGACATTCATTTCATCAGGAATAGTAATCCCTGCCGCGTGTAATGCGGTAGGTAAAATGTCTAATGCGCTGATCAACGTATCGCTTTGCGTACCCGCAGGGATCTGTTTTGGCCAATATGCCACAAACGGAATATGTACCCCACCATTATACATCTGACCTTTATAACCGCGATCCATACCATTCATTGGCATTGGAGATTCATTTACAGCACCGTTATCAGAAATAAAAAAAATGAGTGTATTATCCAATTCATCTTTTTCTTTCAAGTAATTTATTATTTTGCCAATTCCTTCATCAGCAGCATTGATTGCCGCAAAATATTTATCTGCTTCCACATTACCTGTATTAAATCGATCCATATATTTGGCTGGAGACGCTTGCTCTAACGGGATATGAGGAACGCTATATGCCAGACTGATAAAGAAAGGTTTCTGCCCTGCCCGATCAATAAATTTCAGTGTTTCCTCGGTAAGATGATGCGTCAGATAACCCGGTGCAGAAATATTCTGGCTATTGCGCCATATAGCCGGGGAATTCCATAGCGCTGCACCAGACGCGTAATAACTATAAGAATAATCAAAACCGCGCTTTTGAGGCTCATAACCAGGTTCGCTGACAGAAATCATATTGTCATGATAATCACGGGTTTTAACATCATCAGCAATATAATTCTTTTTGTCAATACGTGAATTATGCCATTTACCGATGTTAGCCGTAGCATATCCATTTTCTTGAAACAGCTCTGGCAGCAATTTGATGTCCAATGGAATCCCTTTAATAGCATCATCATTACTGTAAGTACCGAAACTTGTCGGATAACGACCAGTATAAATTCCCGCACGTGACGGACCGCACACAGGATGAGCCACAAACGCATTGGTCATTTTGACCCCGTTTTGCGCCAGTTGCGCCACATTAGGCATCGCCCGTTGTGCCGCATCAATCATTTTGTCCAAATCCCCCTGATAACGCATGGGAACCGAGCGCTGACTTAGTACATTCTTATCCAAATTATTCAAAGTGAAATCTAATTGACCAGTGCCCAGATCATCCATGATGACCAACAACACATTAGGTTTTTCATTACCTGCGACAGTTGATGTCGGTGCAGCTAATACACTGGATGCTATAGTGGAACACACCGTGGCAATCAGGCCAGCTAACAGAGTTTTTCTTCCTGCGGATAACTTCATTGTCATTCACTCCTTAATGGCTATTAAATTTATTCAGTAACGGCATAATGTCAGCCGCCACGCCGCCGCTCTGAATAATCTTGCTCATGGCCTGCATGACTGGTGCGGTGTGATAAAAGAAATGCTTGTAAGAAGCACACAGATAATTGTGCTTATGCTTTTCTCCCGTCTGCGGGACGATACGATGTTTCGGACAGCCTCCCTGACACAGAGCTTTGACCTCGCACTGCTGACACATTTGGGTCAATTTTTCCTGTTTTGCATTCCCAAAACGCTGTTGCTGGCGTGATGTAGCCATTTTTACCAGCGATGTGTTAGCAATATTACCTAGCAAGTAAGCCGGATAGACATAGTGATCGCAGCTGTAAATATCGCCGTTAGTTTCAATGATCAGCGCCTGACCGCACGTAATCGCTTGCACACAGGTTGATGCCGGATATCCCATCCAGGTTCCCAGTAAGCTGTCAAACTCACGTATATAGATAGAACCAACATCTTCTTTCACCCAAGCATCAAACACAGCATTCATAAAGCGCCCGTAACCATCTGCCGGAACACTAAAAGGCGACAATACGGCATCTGCTGGTGGTGAGTAATGACCCTTTGTATGGGGCAAACAACGGGCATCAACTTCTACGATGGGAATAAACTGTAAAAAAGTGGAACCTAATGCTTTGAGCGCCTGATAAGTCTCCCGTCCTTTATCATAGTTTTGATCGTTCACTACGGTTAGCGTATTAAAATCAACGTTGTATTCACGTAACAACGCAATAGATTTGTTGACACGCTCAAAGGTTGGCTGACCATTAACAGCAATACGGTATTTATCATGTATCTCTGCTATTCCGTCGACAGAGACGCCAATCAGAAAACGATTTTCGGCAAAAAAGTCTGCCCATTGCCGATTAATAGCAATTGCATTGGTTTGAAAACTATTGGTAATAGTTTTCCCGTCAGCATATTGCTGTTGATATGCCACAGCCTTACGATAAAAATCTAATCCAGCCAGTGTAGGCTCACCTCCTTGCCAGGCAAAATCCACCGTATCGCCGGCATGGGAACGTAAGTAATCACGAATATAGCGGCGCAACATACTGTCGCTCATTGTCTGTTTCGGGCTTTTCCGCGCATTCAGCATTGTCTCCTTTTCAAGATAAAAACAGTATTCACAATGCAGGTTGCAACGATAGCTGACAGGTTTTGCCATCATGTGAAAGTAGGCTCGTTGAGTTTGTGACATATTCATTGAAAACGTGTTCCGAAAAAATGAAACGATATTGGCTAATTTACCTCAATAAAACGACCACTGTAACGCGCAAAATCACGAAAATGAAATTAAACGAAGGCAAAATAAAAGCAAACGAAAGAAAAAATCAAAAACATGCTTCGCCAAAGAACGATAAATTAACCAAAAGAAATAGAACACAGGTTAACGGCCCCATCTGACAGCAGATAAATGACACGATGCGGATTTCACATGATCGATTTCGTTATTCACTACCGACCGTAAAATACGGGCAGTTTTTGTCTCTTTTGCCCTCATCGCGATTCACATCAAAGGCAGGCTCGTTGTACCTTACTTCAAACGCATTACTTCGGTTGCCGCTAATAAATATGCTCCAGCACCGTAGTCAATATTGTGTTCAAACTTTACATCGCGTGGATTGAATGCCGGCAATTGAACCCAACCGATCATACCGTTTTTATGAATACAGCCCTGCAAAGCATCCCAGGCCTTTTCAACTACCGGCAGATAAATTTCTGCTGGCAATACGCCCTGATTCATCCCCCAACACAGCCCATAACAGAATAATGCTGTCGCGCTACTTTCCGGCGCCGGAAAACGATGGGGATCAAGCAAACTGGTACGCCATAAACCATCCTCATGCTGATAACGAATCACTTTATCTGCAAGATCGGTGAACAAATTAAGATAGCGCTGACGGCCCGCATAATCTTCTGGCATCCGCGCCAGTAAACGTGGGATAGCCGCTAACACCCAACCAATACCTCGGCTCCAGAATACTTTTTCGCCATTTTCTTCACGCAATTCACTGCCGTTACCATCAGGAATATAACGATGATCACGATAAAACAGCCCCGTTTCAGGATCGCGTAAATGCTCCACGGCATCCCAGAAAGCCTGATCCATATAGGCCAGATAACGAGGATCATTTGTACATTTACTTAATGCAGCAAACGTTGCGGGCGCCATAAATAACGCATCGCACCACCACCAGTCTTCACGTCCGGGTTTAGGTTCGTTGACGATGGCAGATATGGCCTTAATCGTGGGTTCCAAAGCTTCCGGGATAGCTATCACCGGCCAAACATCCAGATATGCCTGACAACAGATTAGATCGTCAGCGAAGCGTAAGTTTGGCCCGGGACGGAACCCCGTGTGCAGAGTATAATTCATCACGCCATCCAGATATTCCTGATCACCTGTTGCCAGCCAGGCGGCAGCCACACAAGACCAAAATACGCCACGTTCCCAATCGGTATCTTTAATAAAACGGACTTTACCACTCCGGCGGATCACGCTACGAGTCTGATGCGTTGCCTGATAACGGTATACGCGTTTCATCGTTTCACTCGCCTGCTGAGCACGAGTCTGCTGTACCATGTTACTCATGGTGAATCTTCTCCCTTGTGTCACAGGCCAGGCTGTCATTAACAACCCGCATGTAACCGGTGATATAATCAATAGTAGCGGCATCCGCATCAACACCTTTCGGCGTCAGCGGATGCAACAACACATCAGAGTCCACTTTCATTATCACTGTTATCAACAACCATTGCGGCTGCCAGTTCAGTACGTATGTTCTGTACGCTGGTAGCCCCAATGTCCATTAGAATGTCCACTAGCTCAGCTAACGATACGCCATCACGCTCAAAAGCCGCGTTAGCGATCATCGGTAAATTAACCCCAGCCAGTAGCTCAGCATTGCGACCACTCATCAGGATATTCAGCGCACGGTTACACGGCGACCCTCCGGGAATGTCGGTTAAAAACAGTACGCCATCACCACTATCAACCCGATCACCAGCGTTGCGTAATTCTTCTTCCAGCATGTCTGTAGATAGATTTTCCACGAAATCAACGAAAGCCATTTGCGGTTGTTCACCGGCTATTGCTCGTACCGCTGATTCCATACCGGAAGCAAAATGAATATGGCCAGAGACAACAATCCCAATCATTTACAACGTCCTTACCCTAATAGTCCTGAATGCATGTTACTTACACCATATCCGCATGCTGCGATTGCCCACAGGCGGATACGGCGACACAAATCAATTCATTACACAATGCCCAACAGATGGCCGATAACTCCCGCAGCCAGTGTCGAGAAAATGAGAACCGGGGGTTTTGCCCAAAAGCCTGTTCCCTTCACCATTTTGAACATAAAGAACACTAACGCCAGTGGGAGCAAATTCGGCATGATCTTGTCAAACAGTGCAGTTTGTAGCTCCACTGTCTTCCCACCAAGATCGATTGCCGCAGTGGTTTTTAACCTGATAAAGGTGGCGCATAACGCACCGATAACAAAGATCCCCATGATGTTGGCGGCTTTTGCCAACTTCTCTGTGGCATCACTCATGTTCACCATCGCCGCGGTACCCGCGCGATACCCCATAAACATCAAACCGAAATAGACCAAAAAATGGACAATCTGATACAGAATAAAGAACACAAAGGGTCCCGCGATCGACCCTTCAATCGCAATAGACGCCCCCAGAGCTAACGTCAATGGCATCAGAGTCATATGGTCTATAGCATCACCGATACCACCGGTCGGCCCCATTCCCGCAACTTTCATAACGTTAATCGTCGACGGTTTTTCTTTGTTCTCTTCCATAGCAACCGCTGTGCCTAGCAGGAAGGTGAACAGTTTTGGACTGGCATTGAAGAATTGCAAATGGTTCTTCAGCGATTTCGCCAGGTCCGCGCGGTTATTACCGTGGATTTTTTGCAATGCCGGGATAATCGAATACGCAAAACCGCCCCCCTGCATGCGTTCAAAATTAAAGTTACCCTCCATAAACAACCCCCGGATCGCGCACTTCCACAGGTCTTTACGGGAGATCACTTTACGAACCTCGGTATCCTGATAAGCATCAACGTTATCGATCAGGCTGCTTGTTTTGGCTTCCGCTACGCGGCCTTTGTCTACGGTGATATCAGATGCCATCTTCGAAATCCTCTGCTTGTTTGGTATTGTTATTACTGTTTTTTCCACTAAAGAAGTAGTACAGAAGGGCAATGGATGCGCCCAGAATTGCCACGGCCATAATTGGCAGCTTCAGATAAGTAGTCATCACGAAACCGATAAAGAACACCCCTGCCACTTCTTTCGACCACATGATCTTCAACAACATAGCAAAACCTATTGCCGGTACCATCTTCGCCCCAATTCCCAGACCTTCTAACAAGACCGTTGGCGTGTTTTCATCAATCCAGGCAGCTGCATGCTCACCGAAATACACCGTCACGAAGGCGATAATGAAATAGAGCATGGAACGCGTAATCAATGTTCCCACCAATAAGCGGGAGATCCCTGCCGTATCAGCTTGTTCAGCACATCTATCAGCTTTCCCCATTGTGAACGCTGTCATTGCAAAGAATCCGATAACAATCATCTGCATCAAAACAGCGATTGGCATACCGACGCCCATCGCGACTTCCGGTGACTGGCCCGTCATAACCGCAAAAGCGACAGCAGCAATCGTTCCCATGGTCACATCAGGTGGCTGTGCGCCAGCATTAGGCACCAGACCTAGCCAGGCCAGCTCCAGAGTAGCGCCAGCGATCAATCCCACTTCCATATCGCCCATAATCAGGCCTACAATCGGGCCGGTAATTAATGGACGGTGAATATTCAGGGCTACGTCGTACTTGTCGATACCGCACAAGAAGGCCCAGATTGCAACTAAAGTAGCTTCAAACAGCATAATTTCTTCCTTTATTGCCGTATGTCGTGATGCGATACGTCATGAACTTATGCACTGACGGCGAGTTCAATCACATTGACCGGAGTCTGGTCGGGTGTGTTCTGCACGGTGCAAGTCGCACCACAGGCGAGAATGCGTCTGAAAGCATCGAGATCTTTTTCATCGACAGAAACCGTTTTGGTTATTTGCCGTTTACCTTCATGGAAATGCATATTGCCCACGTTGCAATGTTTAATTGGCACACCACCTTCAATCAGACGTGCAACATCCGTTGGGCTGTTACACAGGATGAATACTTTCTGCTGTGGGGAGGCTTTATGGATCACGTCAATAGTTTTCTGAATACTGAAGAAACGTACGGCATATTCACCGCCCGCAGAAGCTTTCATTCCCGCCTGCATAAAAGCAGCATTTGGCCCTTCGGCGGCTTCATCATTAGCGACCAGGATCAGATTAGCCTCTGTATGTTTTCCCCAGGTAATGCGGATTTGTCCGTGAAGTAAACGCTCGTCGATACGAGTCCAGACGATATTTGGCTGAGTCATAAAAATATTCCTGTATTTAATTTTTAAAACAATAAAGCGTTATAGGCTGTGCCATACGGTTAGTTTTTCCGTAAGCACTCGGTTGTTCAGTGTATTATTTAAAAAAATAAACAATGAAACCGGGAATACCATGCTCAGTAAAATAATGAGGGTATTCACTATGATTGATACCACTGCCATAAATAGTTACTTGCGGTATTGTTTTTTCAGCAATCCACTGTTTTATCCAGGTAAGTTGATTGCTGCTTAATTTATTGCGTTACCCCACTAACCGGCAGATGCGTCAATTTTTTTCGAGCAGTATTCTAAATATTGTGTCGCTTTCATCGACTCCTATTAAGCAGAGTGATATGTCTTGGATTTTGCCAAAAACTTGGCCCTGACGGAGCACATCTATAATAAGTTTTTGAGTACAAAATGTTAGAGCATCAGTTCCAGAAAAACTCAATCGCGAAAATTAGCTGGTGGCACGCCCGTATAAAAAATAGTTCAAGTTAGTTCTATTAGACCTCAATTTATATTTTTGTAACCGTTATCTAATACTTGTTCAAGAGTAGCGCCAATAACAAGAGGAGGGGCAGAACAAACAGAATAAATTCTAATTTGCTCCCCAGCTCTGTGGCACTGAACAAGCTTTTCTAACGAAGACATTAACTAACTCCATAATTAACAATAAAAATGTCCCTATGGAGTAAAGCGTTACTTCTCTTTTTCAGCGATAATGACTTCGATTCGCATATCCCGCAGGCGTTGCACATATTCTTCGGGGATATTAGAGTCCGTCACTAACACATCAATATCACCAAATTCGCGGATCATATGGCAGCTACGTTTCCCAAACTTCGTAGAGTCAGCAACCGCAATCACTTGCTCCGAAATATCACACATTAAGCGGTTAAGACTGGCTTCCTGTTCATTATGTGTCGTGATACCTACTCGTAAGTCAAAACCATCAACCCCCAGAAAAACCTTGTCAAAACGCACGTTTTTCAGGCTGGCTTCAGCCTGGGAACCAGAGAAAGACATCGCACTCTTACGTAGCACACCACCTGAAATGAGAACTTCCACTCCAGGCGCTGACGCTAACTCCACAGCCACATCCAGCCCATTTGTCATGACAACGACGTTTTCTACTGACTTTAAATTGGCAGCAATTTCGCGCGTGGTAGTTCCCGAATCCAAAATGACCGTATCACCATTGTTAATCAGTTTTGCAGCGGCCCACCCAATCAGAGATTTTACGTCAGAATTACGGCGACTCTTTTCATTAACAGTGAGTTCTGCAATTACGCCAACATTCGGGATAGCTGAACCATGCGATCTGACGATGTATCCATTTTTTTCTAAAAAACTCAGGTCACTACGAATGGTGACACTTGAGACATTGAATCTTTCGGCTAAGTCTTCGACACGAGCTTTCCCCTGCCGGGTTATCACCTCGAGTATTTCCATACGCCTTTCGATTGCCGCCTTCACTTATGTCTCCTTACGAAACCAAACAAATACCGTTCGTTTGGACTCGAATTAAGATTAATATACTTACGTTTACTTTCAAATGGAAAAAAACAAAAGTTATGATCTCTTTCACAAAGTTTCGTCAGTTCGACCATACGTTTACAAAACCTGACGCGTAGGCCCCTATCATATAGCCAGCTAACATACTTTCCAATAGCACTACTACCACGATATCCGATCAACGCCCCACCCCCGAAGAAAAAACAATAAAACACAATATTTACAATAAGTTAAACACACCCTTCATACCAATTGAGAGCGGGTTTGCGGTAACAAAAAGCACAAAAGTTCATTACCGGGAACGAAATTTTTTTTAACGAAAACCCAAATTATCCCCATGGATAACGTAGCATAAATTGAAACTATCCTTATTTATGCTAAAAAAAGAACGCATGTGTTATGGAGGAAAATCTTCAACAAAACAAAAAAATAGTTAGTATTTTTCAAATAATTACAAAAAAACCACTAACAAAATACTTATAGTCCTGCTCAAAAATAGGACAAAAAAGCACTGTGAATTGTTGACCATTTTTGACAAAAAATTTCACCTTGATCACAAACTCAGATTTTTTAATTTTGTTTTCTTACGATTAAATAATATCGTAAATAAATGAAAACAGTAACTGAATGATAATCAACCCACACCCATCTGGAGTAAAGAACATGTCACTCACAAGAAGAAACCTGCTCAAAGGACTCGCAGCTTCAAGCGCATTAGGCGCAACAGCTGCTACTGGTTTAAGTGTTACACACACTGCCGATACAGCTACCACAACGCAAAAAATAATCAAAAAGCCTAATTTGTTAATCGTCTTTCCTGATGAAATGCGGGCACAATCGCTGGGCTTTATGGGTCAGGATCAATCTGTTACACCCTTTATTGATCGATTTGCGAGTCAGAGTGTCGTATTGAGGCAAGCAGTTTCTAACTACCCGCTATGTACACCTTTCCGCGGTATGTTAATGACCGGGCAATACCCGTATCGCAATGGGTTACAAGGCAACTGTCATACTGGTGCACACGGTAATTTTGGTGGGAAAGATTTTGGTATTGAGCTTAAAAAAGAAGCTATAACCTGGTCTGACATTCTTAAAAAACAAGGGTTTAGTATGGGTTACATTGGTAAATGGCACCTTGATGCCCCAGAGGCACCTTTCGTCCCAAGCTACAACAACCCAATAGAAGGACGTTACTGGAATGATTGGACACCGCCAGAAAAGCGCCACGGCTTCGATTTCTGGTACAGCTATGGCACTTACGATTTGCACCTCAACCCAATTTATTGGAGCAATGATACGCCTCGTGATAATCCATTGAGAATTAACCAATGGAGCCCAGAACATGAAGCAGATATGGCCATCAAATATTTACGCAATGAAGGGGGCAAATATCGTAATAGCAACGAACCTTTTGCGCTGGTTGTTTCAATGAATCCGCCACATTCGCCATACGATCAAGTGCCCCAAAAATATCTTGATCGCTTTAAAGATCAGACATCCCGCTCTATGAATAAACGCCCTAATGTAGTATGGGATAAAACGTATCAGGAAGGCTATGGGCCTGAATATTTCAAAGAATATATGGCAATGATTAATGGTGTCGATGAACAATTTGGACGTATTCTGACTGAGTTGGAGCGTCTGAAACTGGATAAAGATACGCTGGTTGTCTTCTTTTCCGATCACGGATGTTGTATGGGCTCAAATGGTCAACCAACTAAAAATGTGCATTATGAAGAGGCCATGCGTATTCCAATGATGTTTCGCTGGCCCGGTAAACTACCCGCTTGTCAGGATGATTTGCTTTTTTCTGCCCCAGACATTTATCCGACATTACTAGGATTGATGGGATTGGGTGAGCATATCCCAGATAGCGTTGAGGGTACTGATTTCTCAAAGACGCTTATGGGACATCCTGGCGATAAACGTCCAACATCACAATTCTATACATTTATGCCTTACGGCGGGCAATCTTACGGCAGACGTGGTGTACGAACCGAACGTTATACACTGGTTATTGACCGTAAAATAGGCCAACCACTTACCTATATTTTACATGATAATAAAAATGATCCCTATCAGATGGAAAACATCGCACTAAACAATATGTCCCTGGTGAATAAACTGATTACAGAAGAGCTGATTCCATGGTTGGAACATTCAGGCGATGTTTGGCGCCCAACTGAAGTTTCAGCCAATGCAGTAAACGCTTACATTTAATATTTAAGTTTATATATCAAAGGGTAATGATGAATACATTTATTAAATTTATCGTGGCCTTTCCATGCTTTTTTTTAGCAGAACAGACATTAGCAAATGATTATAGTGCTGGTGTTAAAAACACGATGACCGCTTTAAAGTCTACCTCAACACTGATGAAAATATTCGCTTCGAGTTTGGTGCTCGTTACATCAATATAGATAAAAATCTTTATGATAAGATACAATTAAATGGCTCTAAGCTATCAGCATTCTACTATACCAACTTGAATAGGAATACCATCGGCTTACCAGGCCTTTCTTTGGACTATAACTCAGAAGATTTGGTTTATATTCCTTATATCCTCCTGGTAAGAACTGGTGCCCATTAATTGAAATTGGTAACATTAAAGAGAACCGTTATACCAGTGAGCAACAAACACGCTATTAAGTAAGTATCAAATATAGATGGTAACCGTTAAGTATCGTCGAGAACTCAGATAATAAGTACAACGCTCGGCTGTGGGGAGTATGGGAAGAAAGGTTAACTGGCGATCGGTTATCCCGTTCTTCCTGCCACAACTGAGCGAGTGGCATGAGATATTACGCTTCTTTCTGAAGGCTGTGTCAGACCAGGCTGGAATATCCGAGGGGCGGTCTGTTCTCATGTCATCATATCTACTCGCTAACAACTCCAGGTTCTTTGTAGCGCCATTTTCATTCCCAACGCCTCCCCTTTCGCTGAAAAACCGATAATGGCCATAAATATACCGTAATAAGCCATACCCACACTCTTTGCATTGTTTATCCCGGTCATTCAGATACGCTTTTTTTACATTATTTCTGGCGATGTGTGCCAGTGCAGAGTGAATCGAAATCGTTTTCGCGCCCGCGCGTAACGCGATTATTTACTTTGCCGGCAGAACGTTTACGAACCCGCAAATGCGCCTTATGCCCCTGGCGGAGCGTGGTGCAAAAAGGAGAAAAAATACGCGTTATGAATAACGAGGAGACCTTTTATCAAGCCATGCGTCGTAAGGGAGTGACCCGACGCAGCTTTCTCAAATTCTGTAGCCTTGCCGCCACGTCGCTGGGACTGGGCGCCGGAATGACGCCAAAGATTGCCTGGGCGCTGGAGAATAAACCACGGATTCCGGTTGTCTGGATTCATGGACTGGAATGCACCTGCTGTACCGAATCCTTTATCCGTTCCTCGCACCCGCTAGCCAAAGATGTGATCCTCTCGCTGATTTCCCTCGATTATGACGACACCCTGATGGCCGCCGCCGGAGCACAAGCCGAAGAAGTCTTTGACGATATTACCACTCGCTACGCCGGGAAATACATTCTGGCGGTGGAAGGCAATCCGCCGTTAGGAGAGCAAGGGATGTTCTGTATCAGCGGCGGCCGCCCGTTCATTGAAAAACTAAAGAAAGCCGCCGCTGGCGCCAGTGCTATTATCGCATGGGGAAACTGCGCCTCCTGGGGTTGCGTCCAGGCCGCCCGCCCCAATCCGACCCAGGCAACGCCTATCGACAAAGTGATTACCGACAAGCCGATCGTGAAAGTCCCTGGATGTCCGCCAATCCCGGATGTCATGAGCGCCATTATTACCTATATAGTGACGTTTGATCGTCTGCCGGAACTCGATCGCATGGGCCGTCCACTAATGTTCTACGGTCAGCGTATCCACGATAAATGCTACCGCCGCGCCCATTTTGACGCCGGTGAATTTGTCGAGAGCTGGGATGATGACGCCGCCCGCAAGGGATACTGCCTGTACAAGATGGGCTGTAAAGGGCCAACCACCTATAACGCCTGCTCCTCCACACGCTGGAATGGCGGCGTCTCCTTTCCTATCCAGTCCGGCCACGGATGTCTGGGATGTTCAGAAAATGGTTTCTGGGATCGCGGCTCGTTTTATAGCCGCGTGGTGGATATTCCCCAGATGGGTACCCACTCAACCGCCGATACGGTGGGTCTGACCGCGCTGGGCGTAGTCGCTGCGGGCGTTGGCGGTCACGCTGTCGCCAGCGCGCTAAACCAACGTAAACGCCACAAACAACAGTTAGCGCAAGCCGAACAACAGCCGGACAATGAGGATAAACAGGCATGAGTAACCAGTATCAAACCCAGGGTTATACCGTTAACAACGCCGGCCGTCGTCTGATCGTGGACCCGATTACCCGCATCGAAGGGCATATGCGCTGCGAAGTGAACATTGATGAGCAAAATGTCATCACCAATGCCGTTTCCTGCGGCACGATGTTCCGCGGTCTGGAGATCATTCTGCAAGGCCGTGACCCACGTGACGCCTGGGCGTTTGTTGAACGTATTTGTGGTGTATGTACCGGGGTACATGCTTTGGCGTCGGTGTACGCTATCGAAGATGCGATCGGTATCCAAGTGCCGGATAACGCCAATATTATACGTAACATCATGCTGGCTACGTTGTGGTGTCACGATCATCTGGTCCATTTTTATCAGTTAGCCGGGATGGACTGGATTGATGTTCTGAATGCGCTGAAAGCCGATCCGCGCGCCACCTCGCAGTTGGCGCAAAGCCTTTCCGCCTGGCCGATGTCATCGCCGGGCTACTTCTTTGACGTACAAAATCGGTTGAAGAAATTTGTCGACGGCGGCCAGCTTGGGATATTCCGTAACGGTTACTGGGGACATCCACAGTACAAACTGTCGCCAGAGGCCAACCTGATGGGCTTTGCCCACTATCTTGAAGCCCTCGACTTCCAGCGCGAAATCGTCAAAATCCATACCATATTTGGCGGTAAGAACCCCCACCCTAACTGGATCGTCGGCGGTATGCCATGCGCGATCAATCTCGATCAAAGCGGCGCGGTCGGGGCTATCAATATGGAGCGCCTCAACCTGGTGCAGTCGATCATCACCCGCACCGCTGACTTCATTAACAACGTGATGGTTCCGGACGCGCTGGCTATCGGCCAGTTCAATAAAGCATGGAGTCAAATTGGCACCGGACTGTCGGATAAATGCGTTCTGAGCTACGGCGCGTTTCCGGACATTGCCAACGACTTCAGCCAGCAAAGCCTGTTAATGCCGGGCGGCGCAGTGGTCAATGGCGATTTTAAAAATGTCATGCCGGTAGATTTGGCCGATCCGCAGCAGATACAGGAGTTCGTGGATCACGCCTGGTACCGCTATCCGGACGATCAACTGGGTCGTCATCCTTTCGACGGCATTACCGATCCCTGGTACAACCCTGGCGATGTCAAAGGCAGCGATACGCATATCCAGCAGCTCAACGAACAGGAACGCTACTCCTGGATTAAAGCGCCGCGCTGGCGCGGTCATGCCATGGAGGTCGGCCCGCTTGCCCGAACGCTTATCGCCTATCACAAAGGGGATGCCGCCACCATAGAGTCGGTGGATCGCATGATGTCCGCCCTTAAACTGCCGCTCGCCGGTATCCAGTCTACGCTTGGTCGTATTTTATGCCGTGCGCACGAAGCGCAATGGGCCGTCAGTAAGCTACAGTATTTTTTCGACAGGCTTATGACCAACCTGAAAAACGGCGACCGGACCACCGCTAATACCGAGAAATGGGAACCGGTCAGTTGGCCGCAGCACTGCCGCGGCATCGGTTTTACCGAAGCGCCTCGCGGAGCGTTGGGACACTGGGCGTCAATACGCGATCAGAAGATCGAACTCTATCAGTGCGTGGTCCCCACCACCTGGAACGCCAGCCCGCGCGATCCTAAAAAACAGATCGGTGCCTATGAAGCGGCATTGATGGGAACGCAAATGGCGATTCCCGACCAACCGTTAGAAATCCTGAGGACGCTGCACAGCTTCGACCCCTGCCTCGCCTGTTCAACCCACGTGCTTGGCGACGACGGCAGCGAACTGATTGCCGTCCAGGTACGCTAAGCGTTAAGGAAAAGAACGATGACTGGAAAGCAATCTCCACGCGTCGGGGAGGCGCGTGATACTGTCGTCAGCCACTATGTGTTTGAAGCGCCGGTACGCCTGTGGCACTGGCTAACGGTGGCCTGCATGTTGGTACTGATGGTAACAGGCTACTTCATTGGCCGACCGCTGCCGTCGGTGAGTGGCGAGGCGACCTATCTGTTTTACATGGGCTATATCCGGCTGATCCACTTTGCCGCCGCGATGATCTTTACCGTGTTACTGCTGGGGCGAATTTATTGGGCCTGTGTCGGCAACCGCTATTCTCGAGAGCTGTTTATCGTCCCGGTCTGGCGTCGCAGTTGGTGGCAAGGCGCCTTCTCCGTGGTTCGCTGGTATCTATTTCTGGAGAAAAAACCGGGGAGCGACATCGGACATAACCCTGTCGCGCAGGCCGCGATGTTCGGCTATTTCCTGTTGTCGGTATTTATGATCCTCACCGGTTTCGCTCTGTTTGGCGAGCATAGCCAATACGCCATCTTTGCGCCGTTCCGCTATGTGGTTGAATTTTTCTACTGGACCGGCGGCAACTCCATCGATATTCACAGTTGGCACCGACTGGGCATGTGGCTGATTGCCGCCTTCATCGTCGGGCACGTTTACCTCGCTATCCGGGAAGACATTATGTCCGACGATACGGTGATCTCCACCATGATCAATGGCTACCGCAGCCACAAATTCCCCAAACCGCACGACAAGGAGACCTCATGAATGCGCAACGCGTAGTGGTGATGGGATTAGGAAACCTGCTGTGGGCCGATGAAGGATTCGGTATCCGGGTCGCGGAGCGTTTGTATGCCCGGTATCACTGGCCTGAAGAGGTAGACATTGTTGACGGCGGTACGCAAGGGCTAAACCTGTTGGGTTACGTTGAGCAAGCCAGCCATCTCCTGCTCCTTGACGCGATCGATTACGGCCTGGCGCCGGGCAGTCTGCGAACCTATGCCGGCGAGAAAATCCCCGCGTATCTCAGCGCCAAAAAAATGAGCCTGCATCAAAACAGTTTTTCCGAAGTCCTGGCGCTAGCCGACATCCGCGGCCATCTGCCCTGTCACATTGCGCTAGTCGGCCTGCAACCGGCGCTACTGGACGACTACGGCGGTAGCCTGACCGAAATAGCTCGCGCCCAGCTACCGGCGGCGGAACAGGCCGCCCTGGAGCAACTGGCCGCCTGGGGGATCGTACCGCAGGCAAACGAAGCCGCACGCTGCCTGAACTATGAATGCCTGTCGATGGAAAACTATGAAGGAGTGCGCATACGTCAGTATCAGACACGTCTGGAGGGTAAGAGAAGTGGCGAATGACACCCCATTTTCTGCGCTATGGCAACGCCTGTTAACCCGGGGATGGCAACCGGTAGAGGCTTCCACGGTAGACGACTGGATCAAACAGGTTGGAGATGGCGTCATCCTGTTAAGTCGCGATCCGCGGCGTACGCCGGAAGTCAGCGATAACCCGGTGATGATCGCCGAACTCCTGCGCGAGTTCCCGCAGTTTGACTGGCAGGTGGCGGTGGCCGACCTTGAACAAAGCGAAGCTATCGGCGATCGCTTTAATGTACGTCGGTTTCCGGCGACGTTGGTTTTTACAGACGGCGAGCTACGCGGCGCGCTCAGCGGTATTCATCCCTGGGCTGAACTGCTCACTCTGATGCGTTCGATGGTTGACACTCCCGCAGCGCAGGAGGCGGCACAATGAGCAACGCCTTTTTTCATCTGCTGGGGCCGGGTACGCAGCCTGATGACGCCAGTTTCTCGATGAATCCCTTACCGCTCACCTGTCAGGTCAATGGCGACCCAAGTATGGCGGCGCTCGAGCACTGCGCTCACAGCCAGGCGGTGATGGCATTGTTGACCGATCTGCGACGTCAGCTTGCCCGGCGCATCCCGGAAGTCGGCGACGTGCTGGGATGGGAGTTATCTCCCCTGAATGCCGATGATCTCTCATTCCTCAATACGCTATTGGGCGAAGGCGAAGTCTCGGTACGCATTCAGCATCCGGACGGGAGTGAAAGCGAGATCCAGGAGACCATCTTCTGCGGCCTGTGGCGGGTACGCCATCTGCACAACCGACGCCTGCTGACGGATCGTCTGGAAGCGGGTAGCGCGCCCCTGACATTGTGGCAAGCGGCGACTGCCGATACGCTGCCTGACGACACTCTGCTGCCTCCGCCTGTCGCCGGTCTGATGAATGGACTGCCGCTGGCCCATGAATTATTGGCGCACGTACGCGATCCGGCGATGCAACCCCACAGTATCAATTTGACCCAACTGCCGCTCAGCGAGGCCGATCGTCTTTTTCTGGCGCGCTTATGCGGACACGGGAACATCCAGATTCGCATCTCCGGGTATGGCGAAAGTCAAATCAACGCCACGGCATTGCGCCATCTCTGGCATGTGCGCTGTCTGGACGCCCTTAAAGGGCTGTTGCTCGACAGCTATGAGATTTGTCCTTTGCCGGAGCTGGTACTGGCGGCCCCGGAAGATCTGGCCGATTCGCGCCAGCGCCTGGATGAAGTCTGCCGATGGCTGGAGACGCGCTAACGCTCTCAACAGGAACGTAACCGATGTCCGGTACTGATTAGCTTTTTACTCTCTTTCTGCCTACAGGAGTTAGCATGTGGGATGTCATTGACTTATCGCGCTGGCAGTTTGCGCTGACCGCGCTGTATCACTTTTTATTTGTTCCTCTTACGCTTGGACTGATTTTTTTGCTGGCCGTCATGGAGACGATCTATGTGGTGACGGGGAAAACCGTCTACCGCGATATGACGCGTTTCTGGGGCAAGCTCTTCGGGATCAATTTTGCTCTCGGTGTGGCCACCGGCCTGACCATGGAGTTTCAGTTCGGGACTAACTGGTCGCTCTATTCCAACTATGTGGGCGATATTTTCGGCGCGCCGCTGGCGATGGAAGCATTACTGGCCTTCTTTCTTGAATCTACTTTTGTCGGCCTGTTTTTTTTCGGCTGGCAACGGCTGAATAAATACCAACATCTGCTGGTCACCTGGCTTGTGGCCTTCGGTTCTAATATTTCAGCATTATGGATTCTGAATGCCAATGGCTGGATGCAATATCCCACCGGCGCCCGTTTTAACATCGATACTTTACGGATGGAAATGAGCAGCTTCAGTGAGCTGGTTTTTAACCCGGTGAGTCAGGTGAAATTTGTCCATACCGTTATGTCCGGTTATGTCACCGGCGCCATGTTTATTATGTCCATCAGCGCCTGGTATCTGCTACGTGGCCGCGAGCGTGAGGTGGCCCTACGCTCGTTTGCCATCGGCTCAGTATTCGGCACCCTGGCCATCCTGGGAACCCTGCAACTGGGGGATAGTTCGGCCTACGAGGTCGCCCGGGTTCAGCCGGTGAAACTGGCGGCGATGGAAGGCGAATGGCAAACCGAACCCGCGCCCGCGCCGTTTCATCTGATTGCCTGGCCGCTGCAGGAACAGGAGCGTAATGCATTTGCCGTGAAGATCCCTGCTCTGCTGGGTATTCTGGCCACCCATTCGTTGGATACGCCGGTTCCGGGATTAAAAAACCTGATGGACGACGCTCTGCCGCGCCTGAAGCGTGGCCGGGAGGCCTGGCTACTAATGCAGGAGATAGCGCAAGGCAATCGCTCACCGCAGGTACTGAATGCGTTTCACGCCGTTGAGGGCGATCTGGGGTACGGCATTCTGCTGGCGAAATATGCCCCGGATATGAACCATGTAACGCCGGAGCAGTATCGTGCGGCCCAGCGTGGCGCGATTCCTGAGGTGGCGCCAGTGTTCTGGAGTTTCCGCATTATGGTCGGCTGCGGTTCGCTGTTGTTAGTGGTGATGTTTATTGCGTTAATACAGACTCTGCGAATGCGTATCGACCAGCATCGCTGGGTATTGCGTATGGCGCTCTGGAGCCTGCCGTTACCGTGGATTGCCATTGAAGCCGGTTGGTTTATGACGGAATTTGGTCGTCAACCTTGGGCGATTCAGGACATTCTACCGACCTGGTACGCTCACTCCGCGCTGACGCCTGGCCAGTTGGCCTTCTCAATGGGGCTTATCCTCGGACTTTACACTCTGTTTTTAATCGCAGAAGTCTATCTGATGCAGAAATACGCACGTCTTGGGCCGAGCGCCATGCAACGTCAACTACAGACGCAACAACAGGGATAAAGGAGACAATCATGCTGGATTATGAAACGTTGCGGTTCATTTGGTGGCTGCTGATCGGCGTCATCCTGGTGGCATTTATGGTGACTGACGGTTTTGATATGGGTGTCGGTTGCCTGCTCCCGCTGATAGCGCGCAGCGATGACGAACGCCGGGTGTTGATCAATAGCGTCGGCGCCCACTGGGAAGGAAACCAGGTATGGCTGATCCTTGCGGGCGGGGCATTGTTCGCAGCCTGGCCACGGGTCTATGCCGCCGCGTTTTCCGGTTTTTATGTGGCGATGATCCTGGTACTCTGCGCCCTCTTCTTTCGCCCGCTGGCCTTTGATTATCGGGGTAAGATCGCTAATGCCCGTTGGCGCGCGCTGTGGGATACCGGTCTGGTTATCGGCAGTCTGGTTCCTCCGGTCGTATTCGGCATCGTGTTCGGCAACCTGTTTTTAGGCGTACCGTTTGCCTTCACGCCGCAGCTTCATGTTGACTATTTTGGCACCTTCTGGCAGTTATTCTCGCCTTTTGCCTTACTGTGTGGGTTATTGAGTCTATCGTTGGTGATTATGCAAGGGGGCGTCTGGTTGCAGTTGAAAACGGAGGGTGTTATTCGTCAACGAGCGCTGTCGGCCACCCGCCACAGCGCGCTGCTGGTAGTAATCTGCTTCCTGCTGGCCGGGTACTGGCTGTGGGCCGGTATTGATGGCTTTGTCTTACTCGCGCAGGATGCCAACGGTCCTTCCAATCCGCTATTGAAAGGCGTGGCGATACTCCCTGGCGCCTGGATGAATCACTTTATACGCTCGCCGCTACTGCTCATCATCCCGCTGCTTGGTATGGTACTGCCAATTCTGACTTTCTATGCCTGCCTTCGCGGTCAGACTATTCGTGGATTCCTGTTCGCTTCACTGACCCAGGCCAGCGTCATCTTTACCGCCGGGATAACACTGTTTCCTTTTGTGATGCCGTCAAGTGTTAATCCTCTGTCCAGCCTGACGGTGTGGGATAGCACCTCCAGCCAGATGACGCTCGAAATCATGCTTGTGATTGTGCTGATTTTTCTGCCGATCGTACTGCTCTACACGCTGTGGAGCTATTACAAAATGTTGGGGCGCATCGACCAGGAGACTCTCCGCCGCAACGATCATGAACTTTATTAGGGAGCGGAAGCGATGTGGTATTTACTGTGGTTTGTCGGCATTCTGCTGATGTGCTCACTGTCGACGCTGGCTCTGGTATGGCTTGAATCGCGTCAACAATAAAGAGGTAAACCGGGGCCAGCGCCGTCTGACTCCGGTTATTTTTATCTTTTTACTCGCCTGGCGAAGACGTTTCCCCGCCGACAGGACGACATAACATTGATACATGTCGTTATCATAACGTTTACTTTTAGAGGTGCGTCATAATTATGACAAATAACTGCCTTGCGCACCCTATGCATATTTAAGCACTTAAAAGCGCATTTAATGGCATATCACCTATCACCACCGGATAATTAACCACTCCCCGGTAAAAATCGTAGCGAAAACCCAACCATCTTCCATTTTTGATCTGAGTTAATTATTTAAAAAAGTGTTAAATTTATCGCTACATAGTGTGATCTACTATGTACCACGGTCAATTAAAGAACATATTACTTTTATCACTAAGGTTTATCATGGATAAGTTATCTTATGCTTCAGATAGCAGCACATCTGCCTGGAATACCTACCTGCAACAAATCGAGCGTGTAGCCCCTTATCTGGGCGAGCTATCCCGTTGGGTGGATACTCTGCGCCACCCGAAACGCGCTCTGATCGTCGATATTCCGGTACAAATGGATGATGGTACTATTCGTCATTTCGAAGGATATCGCGTGCAGCACAACCTCTCCCGAGGTCCGGGTAAAGGCGGTGTTCGCTACCATCCTGACGTTGATCTCAATGAAGTGATGGCCCTGTCAGCATGGATGACCATTAAATGTGCGGCGCTGAACCTGCCTTACGGCGGTGCCAAAGGCGGCATTCGCGTCGATCCGTTTTCGCTGTCGGAAGGTGAACTGGAGCGTTTGACCCGCCGCTATACCAGCGAGATCGGCATTATCATCGGGCCGCAGAAAGATATTCCTGCGCCGGATGTCGGCACTAACGGTAAAGTGATGGCCTGGATGATGGATACGTATTCCATGAATCACGGCACCACGGTGACTGGCGTCGTCACCGGTAAACCTATCCATCTTGGCGGTTCGTTAGGCCGTGAAAAAGCGACGGGGCGCGGCGTTTTCGTCAGCGGCCTGGAGGCCGCGCGCCGGGCGAATATCGCTGTTGAAGGCGCTCGCGTTGCGGTTCAGGGTTTTGGTAACGTCGGCAGCGAAGCTGCGCGTCTGTTTGCCGGCGCAGGCGCCAGGGTGGTGGCGATTCAGGACCATACCGCGACTCTGTTTAACGCCACCGGTATTGATATGAAGGCGCTCACGGCATGGCAGATAGAACACAAACAGATTGCCGGTTTCCCTGGAGCGGAAACGATCGCCAGCGATGCGTTCTGGAGTCTGGAGATGGATATTCTGATCCCGGCGGCGCTTGAAGGCCAGATAACCCGTCAGCGCGCGGAAGTCCTGACCTGTAAGCTGGTGCTGGAAGGGGCGAACGGCCCAACCTATCCGGATGCTGATGATGTTCTGGCCAGCCGTGGCATCCTCGTGGTGCCTGACGTGGTCTGTAACGCCGGCGGCGTGACCGTCAGCTACTTCGAATGGGTACAGGATATGGCCAGCTTCTTCTGGAGCGAAGAAGAGATCAATGCGCGCATGGACAAAATCATGACCGACGCGATCGTACATGTTTGGGAGAAAGCGGCAGAGAAATCCTGCTCTCTGCGAACCGCAGCCTATATTGTCGCCTGTGAGCGAATTCTGTTGGCCCGTAAAGATCGCGGTATCTATCCGGGCTAAGGCTAAAAATTTGTTGTGCTGAAATCCACGCCCCGGCGTGGATTTTTTGTCTGTATACGCCTATTTTCCCGCATGCACCGGTAAATTCCGTCTGATTAAAATGTCTGTTTGTTCGCAAAATAGCGGTTCAATCACGCGTATCTGGTCATCGTAGACTAAGGTTTTGTCATGGTAAATGCCGTTGGCTTTGGCTCACCGCTAAGGAGATAACTTGATGATACCCCCCGAGATTCGCCGTACTGTTCTGCTGCAGAAAGCAATAAAACTGGCGCTGGCAGGGACGCTGCTGACATTTGCGGCGTTTTCGGCAACCGCCGCGGACCCTTCTTCTGAGACCGAAACTCCGCCGCCGCCGGATATTTTGCTTGGCCCGCTCTTTAATGATGTCCAGAATGCAAAACTGTTCCCCGATCAGAAAACCTTTGCTGACGCGATACCGAATAGCGATCCGCTCATGATCCTTGCGGATTATCGTATGCAGCGGAACCAGTCCGGCTTCGATTTGCGTCATTTTGTTAACGTTAATTTCACCCTGCCGAAAGCGGGAGAAAAATATGTTCCTCCTACCGGCCAGTCGCTACGCGAGCATATTGATGGCCTGTGGCCGGTGTTGACCCGTTCAACCACGCACGTCGAAAAGTGGGACTCGCTTTTGCCGTTGCCGGAATCCTATGTCATACCGGGTGGACGGTTCAGAGAGATTTACTACTGGGATAGCTACTTTACGATGCTGGGGCTGGCGGAAAGCGGCCACTGGGATAAAGTTGCGGATATGGTGGCGAACTTCGGTTACGAAATTGACGCCTGGGGGCATATTCCTAACGGCAACCGTACCTATTACCAGAGTCGTTCTCAGCCGCCTTTCTTTGCGTTTATGGTTGAGTTACTGGCGCAACATGAAGGTGACGATGCGCTGAAAGAATACCTGCCGCAGTTACAAAAAGAATACGCTTACTGGATGGAGGGCGTTGACACGTTGCAGCCAGGGCAACAAAACCAACGTGTCGTCAAACTGGAGGACGGCAGTGTTCTCAACCGCTATTGGGACGATCGGGATACGCCCCGCCCTGAATCCTGGGTTGAAGATATCGCTACCGCCAAAAGTAACCCGAACCGCCCGGCAACGGAAATCTATCGAGACCTCCGCGCTGCCGCCGCCTCTGGCTGGGATTTCAGCTCCCGCTGGATGGATAACCCGGAGCAACTCAGTACCATCCGTACCACTACGATTGTCCCCGTCGATCTTAACGCTCTGCTGTATAAGCTGGAGAAAACCCTCGCCCGCGCCAGCGTTGCGGCAGGCGACCAGGCCAAAGCCTCGCAATATGACGCGCTGGCCAACGCGCGCCAAAAAGCCATCGAAATGCATCTGTGGAATAGCAAAGAAGGCTGGTATACCGATTACGATCTGAAGAACAATAAAATCCGTAACCAACTTACCGCTGCCGCACTGTTCCCGCTCTATGTGAACGCCGCCGCGAAAGAGCGCGCCGCGAAAGTCGCGGCAGCGACCCAGGCGCATCTGCTACAGCCTGGCGGTCTGGCTACCACCTCGGTTAAAAGCGGACAACAGTGGGATGCGCCAAACGGCTGGGCGCCGTTACAATGGGTCGCTACCGAAGGATTGCAAAATTATGGGCAGGATAACGTGGCAATGGAAGTGACTTGGCGCTTTTTAACCAATGTGCAGCACACTTACGATCGCGAGAAAAAACTGGTCGAAAAATATGACGTCAGCAGTACCGGTACTGGCGGGGGCGGCGGCGAATATCCCCTTCAGGACGGTTTTGGCTGGACCAACGGCGTGACGCTGAAAATGCTCGATCTGATTTGTCCGCAGAAAAAACCGTGTGATAGCGTACCGTCTACTCGTCCGGCATCATTAAGCGCGACACCGACAAAAGCGTCGTCCGCAGCAACGCAGTAACGCGCGTTTATAGTCTGTTGACCCGGCGCCAGGCCGGGTCAACGCTTAAACATCCTGAAGCGGTTAGTTGCGTCGCAGAAAGCGGAAAATCACCAGCACCACAATAGCACCCACGACAGCGACCAGGAAACTATGCAGATTAAAGCCGCTGATACTGCCGCCGATACCAAACATCGTCGCCAGCCATCCGCCCACGACCGCCCCCACGATACCGAGAATACAGGTCAGGATAAATCCCCCGCCATCACGCCCCGGCATAAGCAATTTGGCGATAACGCCGGCGATCAAACCAAAAACAATCCAGGCGATAATTCCCATTTGCAGACCCTCTTTCCAGTAAAAACGTTTTAAGTATAGGCAAAGTCGGGCAGCGCATTTCTAAACACTGATTTATCTCGCGGGCGTAAAAATTTATTTATCGCTATTAAGTTCTTTCTACCGATGCCGATAACCCAACGATAGTCTGTCAGGCATCAGGAGTTATTTCGTGTGAGTCGTTACAATGAGCAGTTCCTGAAAAAAAATCCATTAGCAATATTAGGCGTGCTACGGGATTTAAATAAAAATCAGGTTCCACTACGTATTTCCTGGGCTAAGGGGCAATTCATCAGTAAAATTTTGGCTGTGGCCCCGGAAAAACTCATCGTAGATTACGGCAGTCAGGAATATGAAAATAGCGCCGTATTGCGCGCCGGGCAGGTAGACATTATCGCAGAAACGCAGGGCGCAAAAGTCGAGTTCACGTTGCCGCGGTTCGTCACAGGTTACTATCAGCAGCTTCCGGCCTTTATAACTCCTCTGCCGTCCTCACTGTGGTTTGTCCAGCGCCGGGAGTATTTTCGCATTGGCGCGCCGCTGTATCCGCCTTATTACGGCGTCACCACGCTACCGGACACCCGTACGTTACGTTTTCGCCTGTTTGATCTTTCCCTTGGCGGCATGGGCGCGCTACTGGAATCCGCCATCCCCGACGGGTTAATAGAAGGCGCGCGCTTTTCACAGGTTGAACTGAACATGGGGCAATGGGGGATTTTTCACGTTGACGCCCAGCTTATCGCCATCAGCGAGCGTAAGGTGATTGATGGGAAAAATGAAACGATCACCACTCCCCGCCTGAGCTTTCGTTTCCTTAACGTTAGCCCGGCGGTGGAGCGGGAGTTACAGCGGATTATTTTTACGCTTGAGCGCGACGCCCGAGAAAGAGCGAATAAAGTGCGAGAATAATCTTCACGCTAAACTACATGGCGTCCAGCGCCTGCTGAAGCTTCCAGATATAGCGCGGTGCCTGCGGCGCGGGATGATTATCAACAACATGTTCAAAAAACTCGTCCGCATCCAGATCGTTAATTTTTTCTATCGCCTTCTTCCTGTCGGATGAAAAAGTACGCAATAACGCGCCTGCGCCGTTAGCATAAGAGACGACCAGCGCATATTGCATCACCTGCGGATCTTTGATGCCGGCCAGCGGCCCATTTTCCAGAATGCTCAGATACGCCGCGCCCATTGAGATGTTACGCTCAGGGTTTTTCAACTCGCTGGTGGTCGGTTCGCCACGCCAGCCCATACGACGGTAAACGTCGCGCCCGGAGGTCGACGCCTTTAACTGCATCAGGCCAATCGCATTGGACTTACTGACCGCGTTAGGGTTGCCGCCGGATTCAATGGCGATAATCGCGGTGATTAAATGCGGATCAACCCCCCATGCCGCCCCGGCTTTTTCACTGATGGGCATCCACTGCATCGCACGCTTTACAGGCACTTCGGCATTCCACGGCGGATTCCTGTAATCCTGTTTTGAGCTACAGCCAGCCAGTATTACTACCAAAAAAGCAAACCATCTTAATTTCACGTCATCTATCCTTATAGCCGGAACTTGTCGCTGAGGTGCAATGTCCGCTAATCACCGCCCCGTAAAGCAGGCTGCCGCGCTCATTTACCTCTTGTCGGCCGGAGACGTAATGCCGCCCCGGCCTGGCACTCAGGCTGTCTCCGCTATTACGTCATCCAGAAACGCCGCGTAATGAGGGACACCGCCTGATATATGCGGCATGATATACATTTGCATTCTATTGTCAGCAAGGAATTGTCATGTCTCTGTTTCATTTAATCGCCCCATCGGGCTACTGTATTAACCAACAGGCCGCGCTACGCGGCGTTCAGCGTCTGACAGACGCAGGTCATCAGGTGGAGAATGACAAGGTGATTCGTCGCCGCTATCAGCGTTTTGCCGGTACAGACGCTGAGCGGCTGGCCGATGTTAATTCGCTGGCCTCGCTGACCACGCCGAATACGATTGTCATGCCGGTTCGCGGAGGCTATGGCGCCAGCCGTTTGCTGGATCGTATTGACTGGCAGGCGATCGCCTCCCGGCAACAGCGCGATCCCTTACTCATTTGCGGCCACAGTGATTTTACGGCGATTCAGGCTGGGCTATTAGCGCAGGCCAATGTCATCACCTTTAGCGGCCCTATGCTGGCGGCAAATTTTGGCGCCGAAACGCTGAATGCGTTCACCGAGCGACATTTCTGGCTGGCGCTACGCAATGCGCAATTTACCCTGCAGTGGCAAGGCGACGGCCCTCAGTGCGACGCACAAGGCACCTTATGGGGCGGAAATCTGGCGATGTTAATCTCCCTTATCGGTACGCCCTGGATGCCGACTATCGACAAAGGCATTTTGGTGCTGGAAGATATCAATGAGCATCCTTTCCGGGTCGAGCGGATGCTTTTACAACTGGAATACGCCGGAATTTTAAACCGCCAGAGCGCCATCATTCTCGGCAGCTTTAGCGGCGCGGCGCCCAATGAGTATGACGCAGGCTATTCTCTGGAGAGCGTCTACGCGTTTTTACGTTCCCGTCTGTCCGTTCCATTGATTACCGGTCTTGACTTCGGACATGAACAGCGAACGGTGACGCTCCCTGTCGGGGCAAATGCTACGCTAAAAAATACGCGCCAGAGTACTCAACTCACTGTATCCGGTCACCCTACGCTGCAATTGTAAAAAATGCCGCCGACAGGCTAAGTAAAACGCTGTCCAGGCCGTTATTATGTTAATGTTAAATAATATGAAGCCGTGTGAGTCAGGAGATATAAAACGTTGGATGCTGTAACAATTATTAGTCTATTTATTTTAGGTTCCATCCTTGTAACCAGCAGTATCCTGTTAAGTTCATTCTCATCGCGACTTGGTATTCCGATTCTGGTCATCTTCCTCGCCATTGGGATGTTAGCCGGTGTGGATGGCATCGGCGGTATTCCTTTCGATAATTATCCTTTCGCTTATATGGTCAGTAACCTGGCGTTGGCGATAATTTTACTGGATGGCGGAATGCGCACCCAGGCCAGCTCTTTTCGGGTAGCGCTGGGTCCTGCGCTGTCGCTGGCGACGCTCGGCGTGCTGATTACGTCGGGGTTAACGGGCATGATGGCCGCCTGGCTGTTTCATCTGAATCTTATCGAAGGTTTGCTCATTGGCGCGATAGTCGGCTCAACTGACGCCGCGGCGGTTTTTTCTCTGCTTGGCGGTAAAGGGCTAAACGAACGTGTAGGCTCCACGCTGGAGATTGAATCGGGAAGTAACGATCCGATGGCCGTTTTTCTGACCATCACGTTAATTGAGATGATCCAGAAACATGAAACCGGTCTGGACTGGATGTTTGCCGTCCATATTATCCAACAATTCGGTCTCGGTATTGTTTTTGGTCTGGGCGGCGGTTATCTGCTGCAACAGATGATTAATCGAATTTCTCTGCCCAGCGGTCTGTATCCCATGTTGGCGCTCAGCGGCGGTATTCTGATTTTCGCCCTGACCACCGCGCTTGAAGGTAGCGGTATTCTCGCGGTCTATCTGTGCGGATTCCTGTTAGGCAATCGTCCTATTCGCAACCGTTACGGCATCCTGCAAAACTTTGATGGGCTGGCCTGGCTGGCGCAGATCGCCATGTTCCTGGTACTGGGGCTACTGGTAACGCCTTCCGATTTGTGGCCGATTGCCGTCCCTGCGCTCATTCTCTCTCTCTGGATGATTTTCTTTGCCCGTCCACTGTCGGTTTTTACCGGCCTGCTGCCATTTCGCGGCTTTAATTTCCGGGAACGCATTTTTATCAGTTGGGTCGGACTGCGCGGCGCGGTGCCGATTATTCTCGCCGTTTTCCCGATGATGGCCGGGCTTGAAAACGCTCGCCTGTTCTTTAATGTCGCGTTCTTTGTGGTATTGGTGTCGCTGCTCCTGCAAGGAACTTCGCTCTCATGGGCGGCGAAAAGAGCCAAAGTGGTCGTGCCTCCGGTTGGCTGGCCGGTATCACGCGTAGGGCTTGACATCCATCCTGACAATCCGTGGGAACAATTCATCTATCAGTTGAGCGCGGACAAATGGTGCGTCGGCGCGGCGCTGCGCGATCTGCATATGCCGAATGAAACCCGCATTGCCGCGCTATTTCGCAATAATGAACTGTTTCATCCTACTGGCAGTACTCGCCTGCGTGAAGGCGACGTACTCTGCGTGATTGGCCGGGAGCGCGATCTGCCAGCGCTGGGCAAATTGTTTAGCCAGTCGCCGCCGGTTTCGTTAGATCAGCGTTTCTTTGGCGATTTTATCCTCGAAGCGAATGCGAAATTCGCCGACGTGGCGCTTATTTACGGGCTGGAAGAAGGAATGGAATACCGGGATAAACAACAAACCCTGGGTGAAATCATACAGCAACTGCTGGGCGCCGCGCCGGTCGTCGGCGATCAGGTGGAGTTTGGCGGCATGATTTGGACCGTGGCTGAAAAAGAAGATAACGTGGTACGCAAGATTGGGGTACGCGTCGCCGAAGACGAAGCAGAATAAGGCCGCCTGAAAACGTTGGCCAGCCTACCCGGTGAGCCAGTCTAAAATCAGAGTCAGAATAACGTTACATTGTCACAAACGGCACGCGCGGCGCGACGGCGCACAGTAGCTCATAGCCCAGCGTGCCAGCCGCAGCGGCGACATCATCGACTTTAATTTCTTTACCCCATAATTCAACTGGCGTGCCGATCCCCGCCTGCGGACACGGCGTCAAATCCACCGCCAACATATCCATTGAAACGGTGCCTACCGTTCCGGTACGGATACCGTCCACCAGTACGGGCGTCCCGGTCGGCGCATGGCGTGGATAGCCATCGGCATAACCCGCCGCGACGATGCCGATGCGTTGTTCCTGATGCGCAGAATAACACCCGCCATAACCAACCTTTTCACCCGCCCTCAACGTCTGTACGCCAATAATTTCGCTACTCAGCGTCATAACGGGTTTTAGTCCGGTATTGGCAATATCCCGCCACTGTCCTGACGGCGACGCACCGTACAGAATAATACCTGGCCTGACCCAATCGTAATGCGCCTGGGGATGCCACAGCGTTGCCGCCGAGTTTGCTAATGAATACGGGCACTGAATCCCTTCCGTCGCCAGCGCAATGCGCCTCATCGCCTCTCCGATGCCCTCCGGATGATCGGCCTGGGCGAAATGTGACATTATTGTCATTTCACCGACATTGCGCATTGCCCGCAATTGCTGCCAGACAGTCTGCGCCCGCTCAGGCTGAAAACCGAGCCGATTCATGCCGCTGTTAACTTTGACATAGATATCCAGCGGCGCGTTAAGCCGCGCATTTTGCAGTGCTTTTAACTGCCAGTTACTGTGAATGCAGGTAGTCAGCCGATAAGTATCATATGTCTCCAGGTCTTGCGCATGGAAAAATCCTTCCAGCATCAGTATTGGTCCTTTCCACCCGCGTTCACGCAAGGTAATCGCCTCTTCAAGGTTGAGCATAGCGAAACCATCTGTGCCACTCAGCGCATTCCAGACGCGTTCAATACCGTGACCGTAGGCGTTGGCTTTTACCACCGACCAGACGCGCGCTTCAGGAGCCGCCCGGCGCACAATAGACAAATTTTGTTTCATTACCTGTAAATCAAGGCTGGCCTGTATAGGGCGGGTCATTTCACTTCCTTAATCAGTTATGCGCGCTATGCAAACGTTGCTGACGGGAGGGCGCAAAATCGGAACGGTATCGCGCAATGCTCAGATCGTCGTAGGGTATCGCTGGCGTACGACCAGACAAGATATCGCTTAACAACTGACCTGAACCGCAAGCCATCGTCCAGCCTAACGTGCCGTGTCCGGTATTAAGCCACAGATTTTTAAAACGGGTGCGTCCCACTACCGGCGTGCCGTCCGGCGTCATGGGACGCAGACCGGTCCAGAATGTGGCCTGCTCAATACGACCGCCGCGCGGAAAAAGATCGCGCACAACCATCTCCAGCGTTTCGCGGCGCGGTTGCTGTAAGTCGGTATTAAATCCCACAATTTCCGCCATTCCTCCCACACGAATACGCTTATCAAAACGCGTAATGGCGATTTTGTAGGTTTCATCAAGGATAGTTGATACCGGCGCGCCATCTGGCTCGACAATCGGGATGGTTAATGAATAACCTTTCAGCGGATAAACCGGAATATCAACAATACCTTTGAGCATCGCCGTTGAATACGATCCAAACGCCATGACATACGCATCCGCTTTAATGATCTCATCGGCGCATTTTACGCCATAAATCTGTTCATTTTCGTACAGCAATTTTTCCACAGGAGTATTAAAGCGAAAGGTTACGCCCGCCTGCTCCGCCATGTGCGCCAGACGCTGGGTAAAGAGCTGACAGTCCCCGGTTTCATCATTCGGCAAGCGCAGCCCGCCGGTCAATTTATGCGCAACCTCAGCCAGAGCGGGTTCGACCTCCGCCAGTCGGCTGGATTCCAGGAGTTGATACGGCACCCCAGCATCTTCCAGCACCGCGATATCACGGGTGGCATTCTCATACTGTCGCGCGGTACGAAAGAGCTGTAGCGTTCCCCCCTGGCGGCCTTCATATTTGATACCAGTCTCGGCGCGCAGCGTTTTCAGACAGTCGCGGCTATATTCCGCCAGACGCACCATGCGGCCTTTATTTTCCATGTAATGCCGGGTATCGCAGTTACGCAGCATTTGCCACATCCACTTCAGTTGAAACGGGGTGCCATCAAGACGCACCGCCAGCGGCGCATGGCGCTGGAACATCCATTTTATCGCCTTCAGAGGTACACCGGGGGCCGCCCATGGCGCCGCGTATCCCGGTGAAATTTGCCCGGCATTCGCCGCGCTGGTTCCTTGCGCCGGGCCGGATTCGCGATCGATGACGGTGACATCATGTCCCGCCTGACTCAAATACCAGGCGCTGGTCACGCCAACCACGCCACTCCCCAGGATGACAACTCGCATAGCCGCTCCATTAATAGTAAAAGAATAATCTTCTGATTACATCTTGATAACCCAGATGAAAATATTATTCAACATACGACTTTTTTATGGTGATGTGCTTCACATATACCCAACAGACAAGCAATCTTACTGGTTTGGGATCTCCTGCTGCGCGTCATTTTTATATAACATAAAATGATGCCGATACCTGCTTTTTCGCCGCTCAGACTGGAGGAAATCGCAAAGAAAAGTTTTTGCGATCAACTTGTTTTTTAACATAGTGTTCTATGCTTGAAATGAGGCGCTCCATACAGAGAGCGTCGCCAACAATGAGGGTGCGCGAATGGTTACGATTGATTCCATGAACAAGGACACCACACGTTTGAGCGATGGACCCGACTGGACGTTTGAGCTGCTGGATGTCTATCTGGCGGAGATAGACCGCGTGGCGAAACTCTACAAACTGGATACTTACCCGCACCAAATTGAAGTCATCACTTCCGAACAGATGATGGACGCTTACTCCAGCGTTGGGATGCCGATCAACTATCCGCACTGGTCGTTTGGCAAAAAGTTCATTGAAACTGAACGTCTGTATAAGCATGGTCAACAAGGACTGGCTTATGAAATTGTGATCAACTCCAATCCTTGTATTGCCTATCTGATGGAGGAGAATACCATCACCATGCAGGCGCTGGTAATGGCGCACGCCTGTTACGGACACAACTCCTTTTTTAAAAATAATTATCTATTCCGAAGCTGGACGGATGCCAGTTCTATCGTCGATTATCTGATTTTCGCCCGTCATTACATTACGCGCTGTGAAGAGCGCTACGGGGTGGACGAAGTAGAAAAACTGCTCGACTCCTGCCACGCGCTGATGAATTACGGCGTTGATCGCTATAAACGCCCGCAAAAAATCTCGTTGCAGGAAGAGAAAGCGCGACAAAAAAGCCGGGAAGAGTATTTACAAAGCCAGGTGAATATGCTGTGGCGCACGCTGCCGAAACGCGAGGAAGAGAAAACCGTCGCCGAAGCACGTCGTTTTCCCTCCGAACCGCAGGAAAACCTGCTCTATTTTATGGAGAAAAACGCCCCGTTGCTGGAGCCCTGGCAGCGCGAAATTCTGCGCATCGTGCGTAAAGTCAGCCAGTATTTTTATCCGCAGAAACAGACGCAGGTCATGAACGAAGGCTGGGCGACCTTCTGGCATTACACCATCCTGAACCATTTGTATGATGAAGGTAAAGTGACGGAACGTTTCATGCTGGAGTTTTTACACAACCACACCAATGTCGTATTCCAGCCGCCCTATAATAGCCCCTGGTATAGCGGAATTAATCCTTATGCGCTCGGCTTTGCCATGTTCCAGGATATCAAGCGCATTTGTCAGTCGCCCTCTGATGAAGATAAATACTGGTTTCCAGATATTGCCGGTTCCGACTGGCTGGAAACGCTGCACTTCGCCATGCGCGATTTTAAAGATGAAAGCTTTATCAGTCAGTTCCTGTCGCCAAAGGTGATGCGTGATTTCCGTTTCTTCACGGTACTTGATGATGACAGGCATAATTATCTGGAAATCTCCGCCATTCATAACGAAGAAGGTTATCGGGAAATACGTTCAAGACTGTCGTCACAGTATAACCTGAGCAACCTGGAGCCGAATATCCAGGTCTGGAATGTGGATTTACGCGGCGACAGATCGCTAACGTTGCGTTATATCCCGCATAACCGCGCGCCGCTGGATAAAGGCCGCAAAGAGGTGCTGAAACATGTGCACCGGTTATGGGGCTTTGATGTAATGCTGGAACAGCAAAATGAGGATGGCAGCGTAGAACTACTTGAACGTTGCCCGCCACGCATGAACAATCTGTAATCCTGATATTGCCCGGTAGCGCTTGCGCTTACCGGGCGTCCCTGAATTATCGCCCCTGAATGGCTAAATCGCCGGGCAGATTCTTCTGCATCCGATGCCAAATCTCGCCGCTATCATGCCCGTAACGCCGTACCGTTTCATACACCTGGTCGTGCGCGCCCTGCTCGCATAACGACGATAATTTATGGTAAAAGCCCAATGCCAGGCTGCGCGCTTCCGGATTAGCGAAATAGTGGCGGCCAATGCGGGTGTATAACCCTTTCATGCCGTTCAGGATCAAGCCGTAAATAGGGTTTCCGGAGGCGAATGCCAGGCCACGAAAGATGTTATAGTCCAGCTCGGCGAATGCGTCGGCATGATCGGCCACTTCGTGCGCAGTGGCCAGCACTTCCTGCGCTTTATCCGGGTGTTGACGCAACGCGGTACGAATAAAAATAGTGGAAATATTGGTACGCACCGACAACAAATTATCGATCAGTTGCGGAACGCTTTCATGGTCAAGACGGGCCAGCGTTTCAAGGATATTCAGCCCTGACGTTTCCCAAAAATTATTGACCTTTGTCGGTTTGCCATGCTGAATGGTCAGCCAGCCATCGCGCGCCAGTCGCTGTAACACCTCGCGTAATGTAGTGCGCGTCACGCCAATCAGTTCGGAGAGTTCTCGTTCTGCCGGTAAGATCGTGCCGGGAGGAAAGCGGTTATTCCAGATACTTTCAATAATATACTCTTCCGCGAAACCCGCCGGGCTCTGCGCCTTAATGACCATAGTGAGA